>Ga0307507_10002980_pt1 | contig 33969 bp, 13 predicted proteins | sample 7_EM_MG_FD_207223 | JGI IMG/M metagenome (GOLD analysis project Ga0307507, IMG submission 207223) | Populus trichocarpa ectomycorrhiza microbial communities from riparian zone in the Pacific Northwest, United States - 7_EM | ecosystem: Host-associated > Plants > Roots > Unclassified | place...
TATATCGAGAGCCTGGATAGCAAGCTGTATTCAAGCTTCTTTAGAAGTCGATTATAAATTCGTAGGTGGAGACATTATAGTGTCAAATATTTTGATGCGTGGTCTTGGCAAACTGACCAGCTCGCCCGTTTGACTAGCTCGCCCGTGAAATGCGTTATATTATATAAAATATTAGACATAGGCAGTTGGTTATATTTAATTAAAATTTACCTAAAAATCGTCCAAAAGCTATCTAAAAACTTTCATTTTGTAAAATTTTTTGAGAATTACTTACTTTTTTCAATGCTGTATCTCCCCCTTTAATATTATAAATATAGGGCTATAATATATATATCTAAATATAAAAGTACTTAAAAAATCTGTTGTATTAGAAAAAAATATTATAGCCTATATATTTAAGTTGTGGTACTTAAAATGAGACAAAAATAAAGATATTTTTATTTTTAAAACAATGAGTTCTCACTAAAATGGCTCCTACAAGCTCGGGGGAGAATTCGTTAGTTAATAAGGAGCAGTAACGTTATGCCCGCCTATACGCGTAATGCACGTACCAACGGTCCCCTAAGGGTTTAATTTATAAGATGACCTACCGCCTCGCTAAATCTTTATAAAGACCACTAGCTCCCTACCAGTCTCTATCATTCTGTTTGCTATGGCTCAGCAGAGTTTGTTACTTAAGGGCGCTTATAGGAGCATTACTAATAAACTAGATCTAAGGATAAAAGAATAAATAAAGCTATGGAATCTAACTACGAGGAATATAGGCCTTAATATAGGCCTATATCTACAGGGTCTGGGGTAACTACTATAGATACCAAAGTAGTTACCGCGGAGACCGAACGGGAAAAGGGAGTCTGCTTATATAAGCAGGAAACGCATATAGACACATATAGAGGACTCTTTTAGAACCATTATTATACCCCCTAGTACTTTACCAAAATAGAAGCAGACCCTTCCTAAATTAGTATTAAACTTGTTAATATATAAAAGAAACACCTTATAATCCTCTAAGTATATTATAGGTCCTTTTTAACCTCTCCCTAAGCTGTAATTAATCTCCTATTATAAGCTCTACATCATTCTCATCCCCCATTTAAAAGTTGTTAGTATTGGTTAGAGTTGTCAAATAGCGTACCCTCTAAGGTTTTACCGACCTGTGTACGATTTCCTACTTAGGTTTAGTGTCTATATCGCATCAAATAAGGCCTAGCTGTCACGGCACTGACCTGTCGTACACTATCTCGTACTGTTTCCTACTATTGGCTGGCCCACCATTAGCGCCTTGGCGGGCTGGCCCTACTATTTATATACAATACCCCCTTTCCATCTTCTTCTCCTCTTTATACCACAATGTAGTTATTTAGCCTACTTGCATTACAGCACTGTAATAGTTTGTGGTATCTCTAATTGCGCCCTATCGCGACCTTTATTTTTTCCCTCTTCCTAAGTATACTGTCTCCGTTTTCCCAGTGTAATCACGACCTAGCGCAACCAACAATACTGTACCACAGTTTTAGACAACCCCAGCACAGTCCCAGACAATCTTAGTATAATCTTAAACAATCTTAGTACAGTTATAGATAATCTTAGCATTATAGCCAGCCTTATAGATTTCAATTGCCTTACCTAGATCCCTTGAAATGGGTGACTATAACATAGATAATACCCCGTTGATGAACCTACGCGAAGCGCTCGCCTGCCTCTTTAATACCTCCTACACCCACATTACCTAGGCAATTAGGAATGGCCCGGAGTACCCTAAAAACCTTAATGTGGTAGGAACCTTCCAGTACCTTTCTATATATACAACCTTTTTAACTAGCGTTAAGAACGGCCTCTAAGCCGTCTATAATAAAGGCCGAACTATAAAGTCTTAACTTAAAGAAGCTTAGTATAGAATCAACTCCCTTAAGATGCTTAAACTATATATATAACAAAACAAATAACAAGCTCTTGCATATACTAAGACTATACAAAGTCTAAGCTCTTAGATTACTATACTCACCCAGACTATTGCTAAGAAGAACACAGCTACTAGCTCCCCTCTTCTAACTAAGCCCTGTAGAAAAAAGCGTAAAATAAAAGATCTAACCCTGTTTAATAGCAAGGGATCACCAATTAAAAAATAAAAAAAATTTAAGATATGGGAAATGAAGATCTAAGGCGTTTTCTAAAGAGATGTAAAGTGCTTTAAGACTCCAATGGACGAAATCCTCTATATGTTAGACATGCTGATAGATAAGGCCTATAACTATGTTAAGCATAGCCTTAATATACTACGTATATACCTAAACGACTTAAGTAAATGGACCTTCTCCGACCAAGAGTCTATGCTTGTGTACATAAGGAAGCACTATAAGACCATTAATACAACCTAAGCGGTTAAAAATAAGTTGGATACCTTAAGCTAGGGTAAGCGTAACTACTAGTTCTGGAAAGCAGAGCTTAATAAGTTAATAATTAAAGCAAACAAGACTAAGGAACAAAAAGTAGACTTACTTAAGAAGAATATTTTACTAAAGATAAAAGACCTAGCCCTTACCCTTAGCCGTAAGATCGGCGATGCTAACTATAAAGGCTAGAGTAAGCAGATGGATATATTTGCTTATAACCTACAGAACTATACCCACTATATAAAGCTAAATACCGCTAAGCTAAGTACCGCTGGCGGCTATTAACCTATATTACCTAATAACAATACCTTAGCACCAGTACTATAGAATAACCTAATGGACCTCAACGCCGTTAAATTTGGTAGCGGTAGTAGTAGCCTCCCTAATAACGTCCGAAGACACTGTATAGATAATAGACTCTGTATAGCATATGGTTAACCTGGCCACTAGAAAAATACTTATAACCCTAGGATAAACCTAAATCCCCTTCTAATGCTACCGCGCTAACCCCCTTCTAGCCGCGGCGGATTCTTTAGCAGAGGGGATGGCAACCGAAACGGTAACCGCGGACAAGGACGTGAGTTTGGATATAGAAACCCGCCCCCGTAATAGCCTTCCCCAATACAGCCCCAGCCGATGGTCCTATATGCGAACTATGGATAAGTGCTCCGTGTTGCTACTAATTATAAGACCGGCTATATTATTGGTAAAGTACCCTCTAGCATATATACACTGTTGGAGACTAATACGTTAGGATATACTAGCTAAGACTATAGCCACTAGCTAAGCCCTATAAGTTAGTTATTAAAAGGCCAACCCTTAGACTAAGTCGCCTCCAAGGGTTAGAACTATATAGGGAGGAGGATAAAAGGATTAGATCTATACTACTAGATTAGTTAGACCTTATTCTAAGTTAACTACCACTTAACCTTAGAACAGTAAATAACGATAGAAATGCTATCCTTATTTAGACCTACCTCTCCTTACTACGCAACCCACTCCTATAAGTTTTTATTAAAACAGTAAGCCTTGTTAACACCGGTAGTATAGCACTAGCATTTGCAGACGAAGACTTGCTTATAAAAAAGTACAATATTATAATAAAAAGACTCCTAGTCCTAAAACTACTCCGCCTTACTAATGGACTCCCATCTAGCTTTATTACCTACTACTTTATAGCAAAAATGATAATTGGCCACTATATAGAATCTATGCTTTTCTACGTCACGAAATTATTACCCTCTATATTAGTAATTCTTAGAATGCCCTAGCTTAAAAAATATAACCTAAGGGTAGACTTCCCCGCTCTAGAGCTTAAGTTTAACTTTAATTACTATGCCTATAACTGTCTCCTATGGCACATTCCTGATTGTAACTGAGTAGCACTATACGGACGCATTATAAGGCTAACGCTTAGATACTATTAGCTAATAGTAGAAGAGGTGCCTAACACTAGTAACCTAATATACGCAATAAATAAAGCGGAGATCCTAGAAGACTAGACCACCGCCCTATCCCTAAAAAAACAAATACTGCCAGAACTATAAGTCCCCTATATATACCCGCTTAACCTAGGTTAGCTAACAAGACACCTAACTTTAAGTTATTTGCTATACGCATATGCGACCGCACGTATAATAGCTAAAGACGTTATAGCCAAGACTAAAACTAGAGCAATTAAGACCTCCCCCCTATAACGCCTAACCTCACACCCGTCTCCTGTGCGTACTGTGTAGGGCCGCCGCCTTGTTTCCGCCCCCCTAGGCCGACCGAGCCGTGCTAGCCTAGCCGTAGTACTGGAGAACTAGATACGCCCCAACCTAAACAACATTAGATGCACTTATACCGTTAATTTTACCCAGTTCTATAAATAAAAAGATGTAAAGGTAATAAGGATCTATATAGCGGAGCTAGTAGAACTAGTTAAACAAGAAGAATACTAATAGCTACTTAAAGAGCTGCCTATAGGCCTAATAGAAATACTAAACCTATTAGAAAGATCTTTTTGCTGGCTAGTAGAAGGCAATTATATAATAGAGGAAGCCTATAAAGCGCTACCCCCTTATTTTTATAACCTCTTTAAGATAAACCTAAAAACCAAGCCTAAGTTTCTATGCCGAAAGATAGTTAATACTAATATTAAGAAATTCCTAAAAGGCAAACTAGGATTAACCTGTAAAGATATTCTATAATGTTTACTAAAAGAGTTTCGCGAATATATTAAACACTTCCTCCCTAAGAATATAGATAAGCTGCCCCCTTACTAACCATAGGACTATAAAATTGAGATTATACCTAGAAAGTAGGCCCTATATTATAAGAATAAACCACTCTTACCCGCTAAACTCAGTTATGTAAAGAAATGGATTAACGAGATACTAGATAAGGATTTTATCTATAAATTAACCTTACTAGCCGCCATACTACTCCTCCTTGCTGTGAAACCTGGTGGTGGTGTGCGAATCTACCATAACTACTAAGGCCTAAACACAGTTACTATTAAGAATTAGTACCTATTGCCACTAATCTATAAGATACTTAATGCACTCTGTGGTGCTAAGTACTTTACTAAGCTTAATGTAATTGCTGCGTTTAACTAGATTTGAATTATAGAAGGTTATAAGTAGCTTATAGTATTTATTACCCAGTTCAGACTCTATAAGATATTAGTTATACTGTTTAGTCTCTATAATACGCCTACTATATTCTAGAACTATATTAACCATATTTTACACAACGCCCTTAATAACTACTGCACTGCCTACCTTAACAATATCCTTGTCTTTTCTAAAATACGCACTAAGCATACTAAATATATAAATGAAGTTATCCAGAGACTCGGCAACGCTAGACTGCAGATTAATATTAATAAGTCTGAGTTTTATGCTACTAAAACAAAATATCTTGGCTTAATTATCTCGACTAATAGCATAACTATAGACCCTAAGAAGGTGCAGGCCTTATAGGAATAGAAGGACCTGACGTTAATTAAAGAACTATAGCAATTTCTTAGCTTCGCGAACTTTTACTAACGATTTATCCAAAGCTACTCTGTAGTTGTTAAACCTATAACTAGGCTACTAAAGAAGAGTACTAATTAGTTATAGGGCCCTAATTAAGCACAAGCCTTTTAGATACTAAAGATAGCGTTTACTATAGCACCGGTCCTAGCATACTACGACTATATAAAGAAAACCGTAGTAGAAATAGACGCCTTAAACTAGGCTTTAGGAGGAGTGCTTTACTAAGCTAGCGAAGATGGCAAACTTAAGCTAGTTATATTCTTCTCTGCTAAGCACTCCGCCCCGGAATGTAACTATAAGATATATAATAAGGAGCTCCTAGCAATTATAAAAGTACTAGAAGAATGGCGCCCTAAACTATAAGAAACTAAGCAACCATTTAAGATTATTACGGACTATAAAAACCTCTAGACCTTTATAACAATAAAATAACTGAACTAGCGCTAAGTCTAATAGGCTAAGTTCCTCTCTTAGTTTAACTTTGTTATTACCTATAAGCCTAGCACTAAAGCTATAATCCTAGACGCTCTTAGCTATCTCCTAGGCGTAGTACCTGCTAATACTAGTAATAAATGTCTATAACACTAAGACCGCGTTGTCTTACTATAAAAAAAAGTTGACCCTGCTATCCTAGAAGAGCTGCTGAGCAAATCCCAAGACTAGAGCGTTAAAGACTTTATTGCAGTAATGGACCTAGAGCCTAAGAAAAAACCCCTTAAGGAGCTTATTAAGAATGCCTATAAAAAGAATAAACTCGCTAGGGATATGTTGGCTGCGCTACGCGAATAGGAAGGCCGTAAAGCACGTCGCTAGCCTAAGCAGATTAGGAAGTTACTCCACTGTAATAAATCCAAATGTTTAATTGTCGACGGCCTGATCTACTATAGGAATTAAGTATTTATCCCTAATTTACCTAAACTCTAACTAAAAGTCATACACCGCATGTATAGTTCGGGTCCTACGGGCCACCTGGGCCGCGTTAAGATGCTAGACCTCCTTAATTAAACCTATTAGTGGCCAGGTATTTTACAGTTTATGGCTACCTTTGTAAAAGACTGCGCTTTTTACTTCCATATAAAGACCCCACGCTTAGCACTACCCGGTTTCTTAAAACTACTAGAACTACCAGTCCGCCTATAGACTAATATCTTTATTAACCACGTTATTGACCTGCCTAAGTGCCTTTATAACGGCAAAACATATAGATATATCTTTGTCATTGTTAACCGCCTAATAAAGATAAGACACTTTATTTCTATTACTAGCCTAAATACTAAGGAGCTTATTAAAGCATTTATCTACACTATCTATAAGTTATACGGCGCTCCGAATACTATTATTTCTAATAGAGGCTCTTTATTTGTTTTTAACTTCTAGCGTTGCCTAAACTAGCGCTTAAAGGTAACCCTAAGCCCTAGTTCCGTATAGCACCCTAAAATAGATAGCCAAACCAAGATTATTAATACAGTAATGAATAAGTACCTACGCGCCTTTATAAGCTTTACCTAAGATAACTAGGTAAATTAGCTCCCCCTTACTAAGTTTGCTATAAATAACTAGATTAATAAGACTATAGAAATCTTACTATTCTTTGCTAACTATAGCTATAACCCACGTCTAGGCGTTAAACTAGCGGGCCCCCAGCCATTAGCCCTGTCTATATATATAAAAAAGGAGTACCTGTAAGCTAATACTATTACTAACCGCTTTAAGCGCATTTTAACCCAGCTTAAAGCCCTAGCTTGTATCTCCCAGCGACGCTATAAAGACAACGCTAATATAAAACGAGACGAAGGTATAATATTCAAAAAGGATAACATGGTTATAGTTAGCCTTAAAAATATAAAGACTAACCAGCCTAAAAGGAAGTGGGATAATAACTAGGACGGACCCTAGCCCGTCCTAGCTGCCTATAGAGGAGTAGTTGTAGTTAACCTCCTAGACCACATCTGCGTTAATAAGTCTTTTTATACTTTAAAAGTCTATCTCTAGTTCCCTAAAGAGATCTCTAGTTAAGCACGCATTAATAAAGAGGAACGTTGTAATGTCATAGAAAGGATAGCCGAAAGAGATAATAATGGCAATATTACAGATAAGTAGGAATTTAAAAAGATCCTTAATGTATATAATAAATAAATGGACGAGTATGGCCTAATATATTGTATTAAGTGGAAGTATTATAATGAAGAAACCTAGGAACCTAAGAAGTCCCTAAAAGGGTGCGAGCGCGCACTATATAAGTTCTATAAACAACACCCTAAGAAGCCCGGACCCCCAGACTGGGTATAAGATAAGGAAAAGTTACGCTAAGGTTATAGCCAACCACGATGTTAATTTATGGTGGTTAAGATATTATGGAACTTTAACCGCCAGTTAAAGTTATCTAATTAGCCAGATTCTTGCCAAGGAACGCTATAAAACGCCACGCAGATTAATTCTAGTGGCGGTGTAGAGTTCTGCCGACTTTATTTACTAAACTGACTAATTAGGATTTTCTATCCCTGGGATGAAAAATCGCCATTGGCTTGGCTAAGGGCGGTAAGCGGAACCGATATCTTCGCGATAAAAACCAGCCCCCGCGTATTACCTGTTTTAGAGTTATTTGTTTGGTTTGGGGACCAAACCTTCTAGGGGAGAGGAGTACTGTCACGGCACTAACCTGTTGTACACTGTCTTGTACTGTTTCCTACTGTTGGCTGGCCCACTATTAGCGCCTTGGCGGGCTGGCCCTACTATTTGTGTACAATACCCCCTTTCTATCTTCTTCTCCTCTTCATACCACAATGTAGTTATTTAGCCTACTTGCATTACAGCACTGTGACACTAGCTACTTAACAAAGTTCCTAAACTAAACTATTAACAGTGTCTTTATAAGACCGTCTACTACTATACTACTTGTAGGAACGTGCTATAGGTGGATTACGCCACTTTAAACCTTGTTATAAATATAGTGCTAGTATAGCTCAAAGTGCTTAGTGCGCGCGTGGTAGTCATCGCTTTTAGTAAGGCTAATAGCTGGTTAATTATCGCCATATAAATGTATTGGTAGTAGATCCTTTCTAGTATAGCCTAAATTAGTAAGTAATTAGCGGAGCCATAAGGCTTCCTTAATTGCATGCGTTATCGCTACATACTTAGCCTCTATAGTAGAGGTTGTAAGAATTAACTGCTTGCTTAACTTATATAAAACTAGGCCACCCGCTAGCTTATAGATATAGCCAGAAGTTAACTTCCTATTAACCGCATCTATAAACGCTATATCGCTATAGCCGTGTAGCTATAGGTCGGGTATATCACCTAGTAAGCTTCCGCTATATTCCCTATTATAATTAGGGGTGGTATGGTCCGTAGCTAACGCCTTAGCGAAGGCCTTCAGAGGTGGCTATTGCCCTTAGGGTAAGCTGAACTCTATACCTAAGTTGATCGTTCCTATATAGTAGGCGAGTATCTGCATCGCGGCTTCCATATATAGTTTGGTAGGGTTGTATAGGAACTAATAGAGCTTTTCTACAGCCTAGGCCACATTAGGCCGAGTCTAATTGTATAAATAAAGTACAGAGCCTATTAGCGATTAATACCGTTTTACTAGCTTCTGCGGAGCTTGATCCTTAAGCTTACGTAGCTTAAAGTCTACCACAAAGGGGTAAATTGGTGTAGAGGCTGGTGCGCAGTCCTTTATATAGAATATATGCAGGATCTTCTTAATGTAGGCGTCCTATACTAATTAAATTAATCGCGCCTGGCGGTTTCTTATAATTCGAATACCTAGGTAGTACGCAATTAGGCCTAAGTTTTTTACTTTATACTTGTTCCTAAGTGCTTCTTTAAGCAGTTTAATGGTCCGTATATCTTGTCCAATTAAGATAAGATCGTTGACGTAGATAATAATAATTTGGCCACTTTGCTAGCTAACAAAGACGCATAGGTTAGCTAGAATTGGCATATATTTAAGGGTAATAAGGAAGCTCTTAAGCTCCTTATACCAAAGACGTGGCGCCTACTTAAGACTATAGAGAGCCTTAAGCAGTAGGCCTATAAGAGTAACGCCGTCCTTTTAATACTAGCGGTATCCTTCTGGTAGCTAAATGTAGATGTTTTTATAGTTAAGCTTCCCATTAAGGAAGGCTGTAATTACGTCTAAGTGCTCGCACTTTAGATCGTATACGGCAACTAGGGCCATTAGTAGCTTAAATATACTAGGTTAAACAACGCCTATAAATATATCGCTATAGTTAATTCCTGGGCGCTGCTTATTACCGCGTAATACCAGCCGTGCTTTCTATCTAAATAGGATGTTATTCTTATTGAATTTATATGTAAAGACCTACTTAATGGGTAGAGCCTTAGCTCTAGGCGGAAGTTTAACAATCTTAAATAAGATATTAACTATTTAAGACTCCTATTCCTTATCCGCTGCAGCCTTCTACTTTTTCTTAAATATTAAATTTATGGCTTCCTTCCAGTTGCGAGGCTCTGGAGGTAGTCCCTTAGTTGTTCTTATCTACTAAGGCTGCGATAGAGCACTTGCGAACGTATATACGAAGGATGGGGTAAGGTAGGTGGCCTTTATAGCTAGCTCCTTCCTTCCGGTTCTATGGAGTACGCTATAGTTAAGCCGTAGCTTTGACCGTGTATAAGTATTCGCTATAGGTTCATTGTCCTCTTTTAAATACTTAGTTAGAATCTATTCTAGATCCTCCTAGTAGATGTCCCTTAGGGAAGTCCCTTCCTAATAGAGGTATCCTCCTAGATTAGGAAGCTCTTGCTAGTTAAGACTTACCTATTTGTCGTTAGTAAGAGGAGGTCAATTAAGCTATGGTGTAATATTATAATCGCCAGAGGCACCCCCCAACTAAAAGTTACCCCCTAACTGTAAGGCCCAAAAGACCTTATCTGCCTCCTGCAGTGACTGAGAGACCTCTAGTATAGTGTCTTTGGTAAGAAGTTCCTTAAGTGGTATCTAGTAGATATTGTTGTCGCTACCTTCTTCTTTACTAATTGGTGTAGTGAGAAAGGTTCCTAATTTATTAAAGGTAATGCTGCTTAATTAAACGACCCTGTTCTTATAAGGTAGATAGACGTAATATATATATAAGCCTTTATAGCCAACCAATTGTCCTTTTTAAGCTTTTGCAATGAACTTATTACCCCATTGCCGCTAAGGGTCCTTTTCATTAATAAAGACGTAGGTGGGACAGCTATAGATCTTCCAGTTAGCGTATATAATTGTAGAATTAGTATTACCTAGGGCGAGAGCTATTGCTTAAGCGGGCGGAGCCTTGTCCTTATTAACTGATATAGGCAACATATTAAGCCTATATACGGCTACCTTAGTGACTTTAGGCTAGAGCTTTAGTGGCAATTAAGTCTTAATTAATATTACCCTAACCCTTTCTTTAACTAGGTGGTTGGCCTTCTCTACTATTCCATTCTGGTGTGTGGTATATGGGGTAGAGGCCTTAGTAAGTATACCTTCGTCCTTAAAGAAATTGGTTATGTCCTTACTAAACCACTTAGTAGCTCTATCCAATCTTAAGCAACTAATTGTTACCCCTGTTTAAGTCTTAATTATACAGACGAACTGCTTTAAGGTAGAGGCCGCGGAGCCTCTATTTAATATATAGTAGATCCATCTAAAGCGTATTTGGTTATTAGTAAATAGTACCCAGTACTTCTTACTATAGAGGCCTTCGTGTTTTAATAGCCCAACTATATTAATATGCACCTTTTTGAATATACAATTGCTGCGTCGTTAAGGGTGTCTTAATATTTGCTTCTTAGCCTTTCTAAAGTAATAGTCCTTATAGTAAAATAGCTTATCCTTAGTAACTATAATCCCCTTTATGCTTTTAGCTAGTTGACGTATTTAATTAGGAGGAAGGTGTTATAATCTCTTATACTAAGTCTCTATAGTAGCTTTAGCAAGCACGCCTTTTTTATAGAGGCGCGATTATGCGGTAGCTAGAGCCATTGTAAAAGGAACCTCTATAGGGTTGTCTACTAGTATAAATGTATTAAGTCCGTTAATGTATAGGATGTAGGCTATTTCTGCCCAATCTTTAACAAAGTTAATTATATTATAGAGACTGTTAAAAAAGGCTCCCTTCCCTTGTAGAATACTAAGTGAGACGACATTTATAAAGAAGTTAGGATAGTAATATACTTCAGTAAACATAATTATATATACCAAGTGGTTAGTTTAGGCAACTATAAGCTTAACTAATCTAACGCTAATAGCCTCTATTAGGCCTCCTCCTGTCTATATTTAGATAGGTTTAATTTTCTTATACTATACGAACTTCCTAATGTCGTTACTTATATAAATATTTAAGCAACTGTCGGCTATCTAGAAGTCCTTAATATTTGTCCCTAAGGCTATAGCTGCTGGCCTAATAACCTACGTAGCAAAGATCGATCTGGTTGCCGAATTAGTAGCTTAAGAGGATTAATTAGATGTCCCCTTAGAGGCCTTATTTATATTTAAGGCTATTCTGTTACCTAAGCGCTAAGGTTGCCTTTCTCTAGGTCTCTACTATTTGGGTCTTAGGTAGGCGTGCTTTATTTAGCAGCCTTTCTCGCCACCTGGATAACCTAGCTTGCACTATCCACACTTATTTAAAGTATCCTTGGTAGGGCCTTGATTGCCTAATAAGGCACTATAGCCGGCTTCTTTATTACCTCTGCCGCGGCTATTACCGCGACTATGACTGTTACCGCGTCCTTAACCGGACTGTTTATTTGAACGTAAGTTACCTAGTAGCTTATTAACTGAGGTAAAGCTCTTAAGTAAGTCCTTCTGCCGAGCCTTATTGGTAAGGTTAGTGATTAATTAGAGTAGTAAAATTATATAGCCGTCACGGATCTTATTACACTGGATTTGAGCCCATATAGAGAAGTGTTCGTTAACGGCGTTAATAAATTAATAGTTAATAATCTTGTTATCTAGGGTAAGCTTTACCTACTTAACTCCTTAAACCGCTTCTTAATAACGGCTTAAGAAAGTAGTAACTACTTAGTCTAATTAAAAGCGGAGCTTAATAAAAGTCTCCTATATATTAGCCTTATGGATTAAGCCACGGGCCTTAAACGACTGCTTGAGGTAATTAATGTAGTCCTTTGCCAACTACTTGTGCTCTAAAGCAGTAAGGATCTTATTGTTAATTATACTAAGGATAACTAAATAGACTTTGCCGTCTTCCTTGCTGTACTAATTAAACTTCTTATTGTACTTATTGGAGAGTGCCTTGTTAGTTAAGCAAATTGAGTTATTAGTATCCGCAATAATTTAAGACCTTTTAAGGATCTCGTCTCGCTCCTCCTTTTTAGCGTCCTTTGGTACTTGATTAATAGATATTATAGGTTTTTCTTCCTGGAGCTTTAGGTAAAGTGGGGCCGCATCTTCTTAAATAATATGCAGAAGGCCCTTACCACGTAGGTACGTGCTGAGCTGGGTTTAATATTGGTGCTAATTTAAACCGTCTTTCTTAAGGCGTTGAATGCCTAGATAGTCTTTACCCATAGCAACGCGAAAATAAAAGGATTTAATGCGTAAACAAACGAATTTAACGCGTAAATTTGATAATAAAAAATGACTTTGTACGCAGGTGTAGTAACCTTTAATGCGGCCTTTAGTAAGGCGTTAAATATAGAGCAGTAAGATATGACCTAGCACGGGTGTGGTAACCCTTAATGCAACCTGTGATAAGGTGTTAATCTTCTAACGTTGTAGCTTGGTAGTAATAAGTGCTTATAACCTGATGAACTGGATCTAAGGATAAAAGAATGAATGAAGCTATGGAATCTAACTACGAGGAATATAGGCCTTGATATAGGCCTATATCTACGGGGTCCGGGGTGACTACTACGGATACCGAAGTGGTTGCCGCGGAGACCGAACGGGAAAAGGGAGTCTGCTTATGTAAGCAGGAAACGCGTGTAGACGCATGTGGAGGACTCTTCCAGAACCATCGTCAATCACCGCTACTCCGCTACAAGACTTAACCCGACAATACGATGACGCAAAACCTGTCATTCTGGAGATTCCTATTGATTTATGGGCCACAGCATGCACTTCAATCTATATCCACTGCCATCCTTGATTCTGGCTAGCCTGGACCATCGGCGATATAACCTTCCACCACCCTTCCGAGACACCTATGCTTGCTGTCTCCGTTGGCACCGAGCATGAACTAATTCCAGAATACTGTGGAATAATCAATATTACCAAAAGATCATAAAATTGCAAACATACCAATAGTTAAAAAACAATCACCAACTCTATTGGTTAAAAAAGCGGATAAAGAACTTTTTATATTAATTTTGTATTTACCCTAGACAATTATCTATAACTTGTAAATTTAATATAAAATCTTGTGTCCTTTATGCTCACTAAAGAAAGAGATTCGACTCTTGAACAATCTCTACGGATGCTCTTGTCTCACCCGTCAAAGACTATCATCTTGACTCTTGGTCTCTCAGAACTTCAAGACATTCTCGCTCGCTTAGCCCCCGCGCCATCATCTTCAGCCGGTGCGTCTTTACGCTTCAAGGTCTCTATTCATTTTGTCAGCAAGCATTGACTCAAAAAGTAGGGGAAACATACCGTTCTGGACATCATCTGCCTTCTTTGCCCAGTCAAGGACGGACCTTTGCGAGGGTTTTGCGATATTTTCTGGCCGCCACTTCCCTTCTCGTTCCTCGACTGGCCTGCGGAGTTGTTCAAACCCCTCACAGACCAGTCGTGTCTGCCTGCAATCGATGAGCGCCGCATGATTGAGTCCGACGTACTCATGCCCGGAATACATGACAGGGAACAAGTGTTCCAACTTCATTGGGAACAAGTTCTTCCCGACCCTTGGCAAACTCGAGCGAATAATGTTGATTAAAGGTATGCAGTTCTCGTCGGGTGGCATGATATCCGAATAGCTACCTGAATCCAGGAAATTTCTCAAGATTTTCAAGTCGGCTGTGTTCGTATGCCACACGAGGATGATTGTCTCACGACAGATCCCGACCTCCTTCAACCTCGCCGCAACCTGGTGTACGTTCATGCGATCGATACCCGAACGGTGTGAGGAGTAGATATGCTTGGCCTGTGCATAGCTTATTCTGCTCAAGAAATCAACTCCCTTGTGGTTTAGTTTTTGATCGTGTTTGATAGTTGTGTTAATCAAAACATCCCCCGATACCAGTTCGATGATGGACGTTTCCCACAGTTCCCCGGAGGCAATTGAGAACTCATTATCTAGAAAGACAAGTCTCGAGCCAGGTTGCTCGCCCGCGGAGATTTTCTGCCTTAGTTGGGTGACAACATTATAGGTAGGTGGACAGGACCACTTCTCCTGAGCCGCGGATTTGAATACCTCCTGGACCGGCCGGGGATTGAATTTTCGGCCAACCGTATTCTTGAGTTTCAATATATGCTGTTCGCATCCCCTAGAACCATGAACAGTAGGCTTAGTGCAGCGCCCGTATTCGCACATGGATTGGCCGGCTCGACCAACTAGGCCTTCTTTTACAAGCCATCTTCTTATCTCCGTTCTAGTCGAATGCTCGGAGTGACACGCGACGCAGCGACCCTCCAGAGACAGCCGAGGGGATTGACGTCTGCCGCTTGGGGAGAACATGAGGCGCGCGGTATCAAAATCGATCGTGCTGTTGCATGGGCATGGCTCGTTGACCCTGAGCCTGTACTTGAGCAAAGATGGCCCCCTGCACATCCTTTTAAGGTTTCTAACTCCTACTGGGCAGTAGTTTGCGCTAACTATTCAAGTCATCATCTGTTAGCTTTCTGGAGAGATATTCGAGGATGCATTACGTACCCCACTTGCTCTTGTTGGTTTGATAAATTTGGCGTTTACGTTCTGTAGACAAAGTCTCGATGCCGGGACCATTGAGATCCGCTTCGTCTTCCCCCAGCGCAAGAACTTCCGCATCATGGCCCTCATCATCGATTCCACTCGTCTCAGGGCTGCCGTCGTCGTCGCTTCCACCCGTCTCAGGACTACCGCCGCCGTCAACCTCGATCGGATCCGTCAAATCCAGGCTATGGTGTTTAAGAATGTCGATGAACAGCGGTAGGTCACTCCGCGGGAGTGATCCTTCCACCTCTTCTACTTTGAACTCGTCATCCTCCTCGATGTCGCCGGCCCTGACATGTGCCATACGGTGCTTTGGAATGCCGTCTTTCGGGAGATGGTAGCCGGCTTCAGCACCCAGGCACCCAGGAACCGGACATAAGAATACAGTCGCAAGTGGGTGCTTGTCATCGTAGGAATGCTCGATGGCCTCCTCAACGGTCTCGAAGCGTTCTTTGCAATGGAAATGCTGACATCGGAAAGGATGGCTATGCATTTCTGCGTGCTTTGTAGCCCAGTACTTTGTCGTAAATACCTCATGACAATCGTACTTATCAGAGGCTGGGCAAGGATACCTGGTGTTCCTGTGAGCTGCATTCGCGTGTTGCTTTGCACTAGATCGGTTGGTGAACGTTTCCTCGCAGCCTTCCTTCTGCGCATCAGGGCACGGGAATCTCACGTGGTCGTGCGCACTTAAAGCATGCCTTTCTGCACTCGACTTGTCGGTGTAAGTACCGGAACAGCCAAGTTCCTTAGCCCGTGGGCACGCATACCGCGCCTCCTTATGATCCCGAAGCGAGTGCCTTGAGGCTTGTCCGCGGCTAGGGAAATGTAGGTCACACTGGTACTGTTCCGCATCTGGACATGGAAATCCGGCTTGCCCATGTGCTTCTTCGGCATGCTTGTCTGCCCTGACTGAATTGCCAAATCTCTCCTTACAGCTGAACTTCTTACTCAGCGGACAGAGATACTTCAATCCCCTGTGCTGACGATCAGCGTGGGCATCGGCCTTATCCTGGACGAAGAACATCTCCGCGCAATTATACTCCTTTGCAAGTTGGCATGGATGCTTTGCTCCCCCGTGATCTCTATTGGCGTGATCCCAGGCCGCGCTATGGCGAGCGAAGGTTTCCTCGCAGCCTGTTTCTTCGGCCACGAGACACGGCCATTGAATTTGTCGATGTACCGCGGAAAAATGGGCCGTTATACCGCCTAGAGATACGCATGTGTATGTACATCCAAGGCGCTCCGAAAGCGGACAAGGGAACTTCTTCCCTCGGTGCTTAGATTTGAGATGTTCCTTGAGAGATTCTCTGGTTTCGGAGGTCTTCGAGCAGGGAGGGTCCGCGTGCGGGCATATGAGTCGTCTATCTTCTGTCAAATGGATCGGTGCCATGTTGTGCTTGAGAATCGCATGGCAAGAAGCCTTGTATCGAGTGGCAAAGACCTCGTCACAGCGATGTTGCTTAGCGAAGGGGCATGGGACGTTCTGTTTTCGAAAAAATGACTATCTTTGAGTTGGATAATAGCTGGAGTCCTCACCTTCTCCGACGGCGCAGCTGGCACATCCTTTGGTGATGGCTCTGTAGCCGGCGTTTCCTGTGGCGCTTGCCGCTTTGCATCATTGTCTGATGCTGCCTGCTCTGCCAGTGGTTCGCTTGAAGTTTGCTTCGCTAAAGATCGTGTTATCGGCGCCATGGCGGCGCGCAGGATTCAGCGTGTACTAGAGACGCTGTGGGTAGACGGCAGTGGGCCGGTAGCTGGCGCCTGTCGATTGAGTGTGGGAGGCCGCGGCGCACTGTCGCAGGCGGCGTGGGTCTAAGTGCGTTCTCAGGAAAGTCAAAGATGTGCTCTCTAAAACCACAGAATTGCTAGGTCTACCTGAATTGTACACGGTGCACTCTTTGCGCGAAGTGGTTGACAAAGGAAAGGGGAGGTAAGAAAGGTCCTTCGCTTTGTGAGGGCGATGAGTGTTCGGGTCTATTCACTCTGCGAAGAGCTTCCGGGGCTTGGCTGCTTGTGAATGAATCTCTTCGGCGCGTGCCTTTCGTAACGTTTTCGAGGCCTCGCAATCTTGGAATCTTGCTAGCCTTCTAAGGGATGGCTACCATACGGGAGATTGGGGGGTTTATAACTCGTTGCCAGCTATAAGTTACGCGTAACTTGCACGTATAGCTCGCTCTAACTTTTTTTTATTAGGGCGCTAACCGCTAACTAACAAAAGTTACGTGTAACTCCATTTACAAACCCCCCCCCTCTCCCCCCGTAAGGTACTTAGCTATGTCGGCTCCAAGTGCTCTTCCAAATTGTTCCGTGCGGGACCCGTTGTAACGCTCATCTTGACTGGTTTGGTGTGTTGAATTGGTAAACTGCGTAAGTAGCAAAAGGGGGCGTGAATGTATGTCACACTCCCGAGGTGATAATAGTCGACGCGAGCGGTTGTCGTTAGGTGCCTTATGGCCTTAGGACTGGGACACGGGGGGTCAGGAAATTGAGCGCGCAGACGTAAAATGGACTCTATCACCAAAAATAGGCCACTTTGAAGGCTTATTATATCATTAATATGACTCTACAGTTTATAAAATTCTAGACTATTATTTAAGAGTTAGAAGGTAATCTAAATCTAAGAGCTGCATCAAATATATTAAGTTTTGATAAATTTGGGAATTTTAAGGTGAGAGAAAGTTTTCAATTTTGGTGAGGATCTGACACGGCCATTTTCTCACTAAAATTATATCAGGCTCCTCACCTTAAAAATCCTAAATCTATTAAAACTTAATGCATCTAAATGCAGATTGCTATATAGATTAATTAGGATAATAGAAGTTATTTAAAACTTATTTTATAGCTTTAGAGTCATTAATAGTTGAGATATTTGATCTCAAAATGGCCGTTTTTTGGTGACGGAGTCTATTTTACGTCTGCGCGCTCAATTTCCTCACCCCTGTGGGATGCAAACTTCAATCAGCGCCAAACCCGTCATCACGTGCGCCCGCGAGGTCTCATTGTTCACTTCCCATACCAGCGCTGATGAGATTCTCCATGTGCTTGAGTTTTGGTGAACCAATCGTTCGAGAAGAGGATAATGGTCGGGAATAGCAACGATGTATGCATCGTGTGAGATACTTTACGACGTGGTCTGTCGACTTTGGACTGCTCTATGGTAGGCAGTGATGTTGTCTTCAGCTGCGTCAGCAACAAAGTCGTCAAGGCCAAGATGGGAGGGTTTTACACGACTTTTGAGTATGCAATCTACCAGCACTTCAACAGAATATGGAGATAGTAGAAGAGACCTTGAGTAGTGGTGTACACTCACAAGGTCTGCTCTCGCTGCCTAGGTGAACGGAATCCATAGCTATGGAGGTGTTGGGATCTAGATCGGAGGGTGTGTCTACGAGGAATGTTACAGGACTGTTAGCTGAAGCCACTCGTATACGCTCTGAATACATACTGTTGGTTCATTCAAGACATAGAAAGACGACGCCCTTTAGCTGGCTATTTTGACTGCGATCCTGTGAAGGATCATCTAACGAATCTACAATTACGCGAGCGCCGAACTTCAGGCCTCTGCAATACAGGTGTTGTTAGAGAGTGCCAAATGGTACTTTGCTCCGATAGCACTTCCTCTTGCAAATTTTCCTAGTCATGTTCAGCATACTTGCTTCACCGATTTGCGGCTAAGCATGGTTCCTTTAACTTCTCCTCCGGGTCCACGAAAGCTCCCGATTCCGCTGATAGAATCCAAGCTCTTTCACGACCGGAGAATAGATTTTGCTGGAGATGGTGCCTGTAACACACAGGTTGACGAATGAGGGATAACACGACTAACATCGTCGCGAAGGCGGTTACAGACAGTTTCGTCCACATTAATTATCCAATACATCGTGTCCTTGGGCGCCACCACACTCCGTAAATATCCAAAATCTCTCTCCATACATCTAATTCTCAATTTTGCTCTTCACCCACTTCCCCAGCCCGCCCACCGCAATGACTTCCTGCACATTTGGCGGGAGTTCTCCAACAGATTCGCTCCAAGTCGTCCCATCCGCTTCTGTTACGTTAACTTTGCTTCTCTGCACATCCCACTCTAGCTTCCACCCCGTCCGTCTCGTGAGGACCTGCTCCTTTGAATCTTCTGGCGCGCCAAATGCCTCTCGGAGACGTGTAACGAGTCTCGGTACCTCAAGAAGCATGAGTGCATTGTTTATACTATTCCGCGAGTACGTTGCACTAAAGGAGCCGCAAACTATAAGGTTAATCCCCTTGGCCAAGATTGACGTGGCAGCCTGTTCTCTTGAGCTGCCACATCCAAAGCCAAAGCCTGTAACCAGGATATCTCCAGATTTTGCCGTGCTGTTAAAAGCGGGGTCATAATTGCTCATACAAACCTCCGCCATTTTCTCTGGAGACACGTCGTCCTGGTACTGTAAAAATTTGTTAGACACTAGCATTTGTGTGCTATGTAGATGATTCTTACCGTGTATTTTCCTGGATATACGGCGTCAGTGCTGATATTATCAGAGCTGCAGAAGGTGATCTGGCCTGAAATTTTCTCGGGGAAGCCAGGCAGGATCTCCGTTAGTTGCTCCTTTTTATCTGAATCTGCTTCTTCCGCCTGACCGGCAGGCCCAGCGTCAATGATGCTGTCCAGCTTGCTAATCAACGCCTCGAGCGTTTCGTCCACGCTTTTCTCTGAAAAGGGCTCGCCTTCTGAGTACTCAACACCGGCCCAGTCCGCAGGTTGTGAGTACCAGCCCGGACCAGTAATACGGCCAGCGAGAGCCGAGGCGGTCACGACGGCCGGGCTGGCCAAAAAAGCCTTTGCATCCGGGGATCCCATGCGTCCCTAGCTCTGACTGTAAGTGTGTGGCCGTGTTGATCGTGTGAAGCTGTGTCAACGCACCTTGAAGTTCCGATTACTCGCAGATATGCCCGTCATGCCAGGCTCCAGCCAGGCCAACGCACGGTCCGCAGCCTGAAGGAAGAGCTTGCGCACCAGCATTAAGTAGAACTTGCCAGTCTCCTTGCTCTTCAGCTGCCCGCTGCTCTAATAGCGACGCTGCCGCTATGTAGAATTTCACATGGTCTGCAATTCTTGGGATAACCCCCCCATTGGTAGTAGCCTTATCTCTGATTACGTTCGCCGCTGCTCTGATATCCGATCTTCGGGAATTCGTGCAAGAAACAAGATAGGCACGTTGGATTGGAATATTCTGTGCTTGTAACTCCGCCAAGGGCGTGGCTATCTTCACCGAATTTGGACCTGATACAAAATTTGGGACCGTGTCAAGGTTTAGTGTCAAGTATTTCGCATACTTCGCATCCTTGTCGGCGCTCATAGCGTTCTCGAAGAGTTTATCAAGCCGCTGGTGATTGAATCTGAATGCTGTATTGGACTTGTAGAGTGCGTACTCTGTCGCCTTAGCACGGAGCCAACTCTGTAACAAGCCATCGATCGGGAACAATCCTGAAAGCGCGCCCCATTCGGTCGTCATGTTCGCAATGGTCAAGCGGTCGTCTATGGAAAGGCTTCTCATCGTCTCCTCTGAGCCCGTGAACTCAATAGCATGGTTTAGGACCTCGTCGTTGCTAAACAACGCGCACAGCGCCACTATGATATCCTTTCCTTGGACTCCGTCTTGGAGGCGGCCCTGGAAATGGACCTTAGCCACTGGCGGGATCAACCACCATGTCTTCGTAGTTGACCAGATAGCCGCAGCGTCCGTTCGAACCACGGGTGTTCCTAAGCAACCAACACCACCATACATGTTCGAATGGCTGTCACTTGCAACAGCTAGCGTGCCTGGCCATGCGTAGCCTTCCTCGATCATGATCTATCAGAAATCAGGCGTTGAATTCCAATCACAAAAGAACGCCGCTGCATTCCCTTACCTGATGGCCGATCCCCCTCCCCGCAGGATAGAAGTCTACACCCTGGCTCCTTGCAAACTCTTCAATCTTTTTATATTTCAAAAGGTTGGCCTCTGATCGGTTCTGCACATCATGATCCAGCGTCATAACAATCTGACTTGGGTCCTTGATACGCGAGGCGCCGAGGGAGAGAAATTTGGTCGCTACAGGCCAGGAACTGGATCTTGTGGTTAGTGGGATTTATTTAGTCGACAAGCAGACTAACTTATCATGCGTCATGCACTTGTGCGGCCGCAGGGTGACATAGTCGCCAGACTCGACAAACTTGCCATCTGGGAGACCAACAGCGTGCTTTTGGACGATTTTCTCGGTCAGCGTCTGAGAGACCGGGGAAGAAGCCTTGATGGAATTGAGGACGGAGGCAGCAGCGGGATTATCAAGCTGGGAGTGAAACGCCTGGACTTCGGCTGGCGGGTTACGCGAGTTGGAGATGCACCGGACTGTTGAGGGGAGCGTAGGTATCCGATGTGCAAGCGCTGCTGGTCGAAACGAATGTCGTGGTCGTGTAGCCTGCCCAAGATGTGAGTGCTGGTCAAGGCGAGTATGAAAGGAGGGAAGATACGTGCGGTGGCAATGCGACTGCCCAGCAGCTTCCTTGAGCAAACGGACGCCAACATGCTAGGAATGAGCGGAGATGTATACAATAGCAATGCAACTGCCTACAGTAGGAGAGCCAGGACAGTGTCACGCTGCAAACTTTTTGATGGACCCCAGACACGTGCCAAGAGCACGGGAGGCGTGGAGATGCCGATCGCCGACATCGGCGGCTCGGCTTTGGCCAAACACGTCCTTGCAATTACGGTAGCACTGCTTATATTCTGACCGATGCCGGGCTATTCCGACGCTGTCTGATATTGTCAATCCCTTGTGGGGAGAAGAGTATAACGAGTGACCCCCTATGTATATTGGGGAATGCCGCCAGGAAAGTAAAGAAGGGAGAATCAGCTGCTCACTCTCGCGACAAGAAATGGCTTTGACTATAAACACCGACACTTCTCACAGGAGGCGCAAGCCCCATGAGACTTGGAGATCATAACGCCCAGGACACGGCATTCATAGGACATTTATCAGCCAACAGGAACTCTCACCCAATAAGTCATGTATTTCATCCAGCCTTCGGAGGGCCCCAGAACAGGCTCCTCCAAAATCTCTGGTCATTCGTCAGGAGGCAGCCCCGGTATACGATGAGGTGTAAATTCGTGTAAAGTTGCCCAAAGTTGGGGTGGAAGAGCAAGGAGTTGGGGAGACCAGAATCAGGACCAGAAAGAGAAACAGAGTTGATGAGTAGCTTGAGGCACCAAGATTTCAATCATGAGCAAGCTTAATCAAGCCTGAGCAGTGGCAGCGGGGTTACAGCTGAGCGTGGTCCGGAAAAAGTTGAACGTGGTCGCCGATGGGGGTTCGGCGAAAGCTGAGCGTGGTCACTGATGGAACGCCGGAAAAAGGTCGGCGGTACTTAACTTTTACCCATACAGAACGCGCATTAGTAGCTATAATTGACTTAAGCGACTACACAAACTAAAATATCTAGAGCATATGCTATATATATACACAGAGATATATACATAGAGATATATACATATATACATATATATATACCTGCACACACACATATATATATATATACGCGTATTTATACGTCCCTTATAATACTAATAATAAGTAAAAACTATATGGAAGCAAATATAAGTATAGCAGGGTGGTTAAACGGCCTGCTAGTTAGTATCCACAACTATATGCTACGTATATACTAAGTATACGCAGATACCCTAGACCGCACCTAATATTAAATACAAAGACGATAGCTCTAAAGATGATATAATTAGTAGAGAGAGTATTAAAGATAAGGAGAATAAGGAGGATAAGGATGAGGAGGTTAAGGGTAAATATAGTATGTAACAGCAGCTTCTATTTTATATAGGTCTCTCTAAGGTAAGACTTTATACGGCTTTATATATAGGCTATGTATAGGCTGTGTATATGCTTAGGATAGTTAGAGTATACTTAAGACTATAGAGCACTTGTTAGCTCTTACGGTAAGCATTAAATTATTATCCAAGAGGTAGTAGATTATATTATAATGCTAAAATATCTAGTAACTAGAAAAGAAGGAATTGTACACTTTATCTATAAAGTAACACCTCTACTATCTATAGATGCAGATAAAGAAATAGTGCGTAAGGTTATTAAGTAGTATATATTAAAGGTAAGCAATATATATGCTAGGTATATGCTGTATTTATACCTCTAGTAGATTTAATTCTTATTCTATAAAACTGGTAACCCTAGAATTATATAATTATAGCTTCTTAGAGAAAACAATTAGGAGAGTGGAAAAGTATTTTATTAAGCGTTTAAATATAGTAGCATTAGACACTACGAGCACGCCTATAAGGATATCCTCTGTATATGCCCCGCATATAATAGGGTTAAGCTTAAATTAATTAATGACCTCTAAAAGCATAGCAATTGTCTATACTAGGCGGTAGAGATTAATAAAAAGCTTAAGCAAAGCATAGAGAAGTAATTATTGTTTATATATATTATATATATACTTATAATATATAGCTACTACCACGGTATTCTATAATTATGGCGGTAGTATATCTACCCTAGTATATAAGAACGTGTATATGGTAAAAGCAAACTAACAATGTTTTTTTAGTATAGAGTACGTGTATAGCCAGCGTATGCGTAATATATGCTTATTATATACAGATTAAGTTTATTAGTTATTCTAGCAGCAGTAATACTAAACTATAGCATACTACCTGGCCTTTATTATTAATAACCGCCTAAGTAGATATTTGATACCTTTATCTACTTATAGAATATAGGGTTTAAAAACTAAAATAAGAATATACCTATATTGGACATTTAATATTAAAGCAAAAATATTATGGTATGTAATATTCTATCTTGTATACGCTGCGTATATATTGACCTTATATAGGGTTTAACCACCTATAAGGCTAAGGTAAAGTAGTAAGCCAAATATACAGTATATAGCTAGATTGCTATATTCCTATTAATATGGCACAGTATCCTTATATTTGCCTTATTATGCGGAATTCTTATATATACCATCTACTATACCTAACAAAGCTACTAATTAACCTTATTAATAATATAGTTAAAGTAATAAGGTAGGTGGAAGTTCTAAGCCTTACTATATATATGCCCCGTATATGCATAGTATATATAAATAAAATTACTTACTATGGTATAGGTTAATTTATTCTATTACTAGAATATTATACTTTATATAGGAAGTATGGGGCGTAGACACTACATATAGTACATAGTAGTCTTAATATTAAAGATTGAATTACTGCTTTAATTTAAAAGGAGAGAATGCTATAATTCCTAGAGGGGATGGTATATATAGGTAAGTATAGGTTAGACACACGCTATGTATATATAGAGCCTAAGCGAAGTAGGTGTACTATGTGAATTCTCTATAAACTAATATAAAAAGAACACCGAGCAATGGATTTAGGTAATTTATAACTTTAATAATAAGTATTTCCTTATTATATATTATATACGCGTAAGCTAAGGCATTCTAACACGTAATATGTATTAAAATGGACCTATTATTTAGAGTAGTATAAGGTAAAACGAATCTATTCTTAATTGCTAGATAGGATAAGAATTCAAAATATATACACGCCCTATGCTATATATATGCTATATGCGGGCTAATATTTATAACAGGAATTAAGGTGTGGGTATACGCCTTTCTTAACCTAGAAACATGTGTTGCATATACAAAGATATTTAAGCTGGTATTTAAGGTTTTAGGTAATGCTGCCTAATTATCTATATAATTTGCACACATTTACGGAACTGGACTTTGTATGGCTATAGTTAATATGTATAAGAAATAAGCTGGTGGTATATATATAGAATATATATGCTTAGTATATGCCTAGTATATGCTTGTGGTGTGTAGGTTTTAGAGATTACCTATATATAATTAACCTATTATATAAATGGGATAAATACCTTTAGTATATGCTTGTATTCTGCCTAGTATATATTAAACAGAACTTTATAAAGCGCTTTCTAACTTATAAAGCAAGATATATTATAGAGTAGATATAGGAAGCGGAGATAGAGTAGAAACTTATAGCGCGTATATAAAGTATATATATACTATATCCGGAGCTTATATCTTAGATAAATAATAAAAAGAAAATATGGATACTGGCTAAGCTTATAAAGGAAAAGTTAAAGGCGCCTTATAAGTGGTAGGTATATATACAGAAGCATACTAGAATTGGTAAAAGTAGTTACTTTTAAGACAATAACTTTACTGGTTGAAAATTATGCGTACTTACTGCAGTGCTTTAGTAATACACACGCTCTGTATATACGCTGTATATTCTAATAGTTAGTATAGGCTTAAACTCCATATATAAGAGATATTTGATGTATAAGAGCTATATAAAGAGACGGGAATAGATAATATATGGAGAAATTATTACAACTTAAAGCGGATGGCAGTACAGCTATAGAAACAATATATATATATGCGCTATAAATATAAAGTAGATGCTAAGCTTAAGCAGCCCAAAAATAGTAGAAAGTAGCTAGGTAATAAGCTAGAAATCCTAAACTAAATCTTTCTTAGAATCCTTAGAACCTATTTAATACCCTTAAGCTAAATCTATAGTATATACCTAGTGTAGAATTATCTACTATATTTAGTAGGCAGACTATATCATAAATAAGTACAGCAGATAATAATATTGTATTAGTATTAAATATATTGCGCGTATCCACAGTATATGCAGCATAGATACCGCCTTTACTATCTTAAAGTTAAACGCCCTGGACTATAGGTAAGAGGTATAGGTCTAACCTATCTATAGAGGAGATAGAAAAGGAGGTATATATACTATATATAAAAAATATAGAGCAATAAATTAGTAAATTAAAATAGGCTAAAGATATATATAATAAAGTAAAGGAACTAGTAGAGCTTGAGGAGTGGGCGTAGGAGTATAGTGTTAGTATATAGGGTATATATATATAGTATATAGAGAGCAAGTGTTATATAGAGTTTTATTACCATAAATAAAGAATTAATTAGTATGGGCCTATAGTCCCCGCGCCTAGTATTAGGTATATACCTAGCCTATCTACCTAGCAAACTCTACTAAAACTCTAATAATGCATACTGCATACTATATATACAGTATACAGGCCTAGTATATGCTGGGACTTAACTAGTAAGGCGGGATAAGTAATAGGCTTTACCTATAGTGGGAGTGGCTTATATAGAGCATAAGCATAATATACGTAGTAGAAGGAACTAAACTTACTAGAGCTCTTACTACTACCACGGCGGCAGCTGGTTGTTTATTTGCTCCCTATGCTAAATATTAGTAGTGTATATATAGGACATATACAAAGCAAACCTACCGCTTTGGCGGCGTGTGGATGGTAAGGGGGATTCCTTATAGTCGGCTAGGGGGGTTAGGCCGCGCTATATATATAGTTAGCGTATACTAAATATATGTATATAAAATACTAACCTTGCGCTTTAAGCTAGTAGAGGGAATAGTGGGGCTAATATACTATTTCCCTTATGTTAGTATACGCCTAGCATAAGCGTGTGTTAATCTATGGTTAGTAGAAGATATTGGGGGTTTATATATGTGTAGTATATATATATATAAGCTAGCAATATAACTAAGTAGTGGTTTTGGTGATATATATATAGGGGATATACTAAATTAAACTTTCTTAGTCTCCTAAATATAGAGTTAAGCTTTAGTTTTAGAATTGGGCAGTAGCCCTAGTAGTAGCTGTGCTTATTCCTTATACATACTACCCTTAGGCCTATAAGTACCTTTAGGTCTAAAATTAAACTTAGGGGGAATAAGTATATAGATAGATATATATATATATTAGGGTATAGTGCGTATATATAAAAGCGATACTAGTGCTCTTACCTTATAATAGAATTACCTGCTAAATTAGATAGTAAACCCCTAGTCCTGGGCACTATATTTAATTAGCTTAGGCTAAGTATATACATAGCATAGAGTAGATATACGTAAAGAGTATATAGGCATCTATATACTCTAAGATCCTAGACCCTAAAGGGCCACAACTATATATACTATTAGTAACACATATGTAATATATAGGCATAGATATACCTAAGCTTATATAGGTATCTAGCATCCCACTAAGCACTAGAGAGAACAAACAGTTTTAGGGCGCTATAATATATTAGCCTTACATATGCGCTGTATATATATAGCACATACTTCTTACCTATAATAAGCTCTCCAACCGGCATATTATTAGTGGTTAGGTTGGTCACTATATATAGTAAGTATATACCGAGCTACTATATTAACATAGTAGTATATATAAGCACTACTATGCTTATTGCGGATATACTAGCGGTACTACAACCATATTAGTAGAGCCGCAGATACTATACATATGTAAAACATACACTTGGTTAAGCGGTAAAGACATAGCCGCATATCTGCATACCATTAACTACGATGTTGTACCTAAACTTTGGCTTAGTATATGCTACGCATAGGGTATGGATAAGCAATATACACTATAGTATTTACTAAGGAGAGTATAGAGGCGGTATTAGGCGGATCTAGTATACACTTAGCATATGCCTACGCAGTATATAAAGCTATATATACTTGCGTTATCTTAGACCGTAATAGCCAGGGCTACATACAGTTAGCATATACACTAGATATGCGATTCTATATACACTTATATCTTCCCCCTATAAGAGCTGCTACGGCGCGTGCTATAGTTATTATAAGCATATACCGTGCATATGTAATTATATAACTCACCAGGTATTACCCAATTAGGATTTAGATTTATAATTGGACCTATAAGGCATTATAAGTAGGTATATGCTTATACTCCGCATATGCTAATCATAGTAATAGCTGAAGGTAGACGGATTTGTGGTAGAGGCTACCTACAGGTTATTAAAATCCGCAATTATTAGGTTGCTTATGGTAAGCATATACACGGCGTATGCGATTATTAAATTGGTTATTAAAATTTTGCCCTAGTCTTTTTGTTAGCATATGCAAGGCCTATACCTAGGTTGCGCTATATATACTTGTGGCATACGCTGTAATATTATAGAGAAGAAGTTATGGTGTAAATGTTATTGTGGATATGCTACGCGTATGCATAGGCCATGTTTTAATGACTAACTACTATTACCTTATATAGCCACATCACAGCATATACACAGTATATGCATATATAACGTACTATGATATCTGCGATTTACGGATTAACAACTTTGTATTTTGTCACACGGGGATGCAGGTGTATGGTGGTGTGAGGACTCCATATCGTGGAGCAGTCACAAAGGATGAGAATATATACAACAAGCGAAGCTATCACGTGAGGAAGCTCCTGTGGATGCCCTAACCCCCCCCCTACCAACATATTTTCTATTTTATTTAAATTGTATATACATTGTATATGTGGGGGCTGAGCGTGGTCCGAAGCTAGGCATAGTCTGAAGTTGAATTTGAAGTTCGGACCACGTTGAACTTTTAAACCATGCCGAGTTTTTTCGGACCCCGCCGAGCTGTAACCCCAGTGGTAGCGCAAGACTGAGCAGAGTTGAGCCGAGGTTGAGCCAAGTAAGATTTTGCTGATATAATGTGCAAGATTGACCAATTGAATCGGGTGTATGCCCTAAGTAGATTTGACTTGAAAATAGCGGAGTAATAAATGCTGAGTTGACCACCCTCCTTTAGCAAGGCCGTGACGCGTTAGTGAAATAGTTGGGGCCTAATTCCCCCGCATTATGCGTGAGCAGAGTTATATGACCAATATCTTAGAATATTTGCAGCATTTTATTAAATTCTGCACTTTTTTGCAAAATTTTAAAATTTTTAAAATATTTCTCGCTTCTATAGCCCCAAATTTAAAATTTACACCTTTTTTCTAGCTACTACCCAATCTTTATAACCACTAACTAGTATTTCTAAAGAAATTTTAAGCTATTTGTGAGATGGAGATTCCTTGTATTACCATTTACATAAAACAGATGGATAGCTTCCTTTGGCGAGAAGGATATATAGGAGCAACAAACAAAAAGTTAGAGACTCTTCCTCAGCAAAGTTGTGATATAATAGTGTTATTGGAAGCCAAGATTGGGAAGTGACAGCTATGACTACCTTTAGGTTATTTTAATAGGAACGACAGATACTATAAAAAACTCTGTAAAATAGCTGAGAAACTAAAGACCAAAGATCGCCTAGATGACCAAACTTTTAAGCATATTAACACTGCTGTTGAGATTCTAACTAAACCATAAACAGATTACACGTTTAAGGTCTACTAGGAGTTCTTGTATAACATTCTACACCATTATAGTCCTAAATTAGTTATGCTATATACTGCTAGTTTAGGAAAATAAAAAATAGCTAATATAATTAAAGAGGATAGAGTCAGCCTTCTTAATCATGTTAAAGAGAGTAAAGATTTTTTTAATTCCTTAACTCTTAAGGCTTTTGCCAAGAATTATAAAATACTATATTTAGACAGTGTGTGATCTAATTCTATAAATAAATAAAGTTAATCTCTTTAGGCCCCTAAATTGCTTATATCCCAAAATAATATAGAAAGTGTAAATGTGATAAGAACTAGCAAGCTAAAAAGTTATTATAGGGTATATTGAGCGTTATTTATACAGTTATATACTAAAACTAACTAATTAAAAATTAAAGCTTGTAGCTAAGATAGAGGTATAATAGCGGCAGGTAGGTATAAGCAAGAAGGAATATTTGTTCTTTGTATAATCTAGTTAATAATATTCACTACAGAAATTAAATATAGATATTTAGAAGTACTAATCAACCTAATCCTACTCTTAGGTAATTCTATTTTTAACGCTGTTTAAAGCAGTTAATAATAGAAATGGGAATGCAGCCTTGGTATAAAATCAATAATTAACTGCCTAAATGTATTAGCCCCTTAAACCCAAAACCAAGATATCTCTATAAATTTGTTAGTTGGTTAGAAGAAAGGAATATAGTTAATTAAGAAATTTCAGCTAGTACCTAGGTATACTTTATAGTAGCTCCTATAATGTAAACCTTATACCTAGTAGAAATGTTATATATTGCGTCTTTAAAGCGGTCTTTATATACCTAGTAAAGTAGGGAGCTTATATCTACTTTAAAATTATAAATTTAAATTAATTTACCCTAGCCTATTATTATTCTATTTTTATCTGCTCTATTAAATAGTTTTGTTTTTATATATTCCACCTCTTTATTAAAAACTTTTACTCTAGTCTAGGTATAATTATAAGTTAGTTTTAAATAGATATTAAAAGAGTTTAAATATTTATATACTTCTCCAGATATAGTTAAGGACTTTTAATAATATATTAAGTGTCTAGTGTAAATTTACCTAATATTAAAGAAATTCCTCTAGCTTAAATATATATCTTTTTTAAGTCCTCTATAACTTAGCTATAACTTAATTTATAAAAAGAGGGCTTAACAGATAGTAATAATATTTTAGTTAGACAACTTAATTTAAATATACACTTTTATAAAGTAAATGTCGGTATACTCGCTTTATCAACGTGCACGAATATCACTTGTAGTGGTACGTATGCGGTGTTAAAGTTGGTAGTTAATTGTTGTCTAGAAGTCAGGGGTTGCTCCAAGTCAGATTAGCTAGTCTCGCCTCGTAGTCTCATGACTACGTCACGTAATTAACGTTCCAACACTGGAGCAACTCTAAAAAGAAGGCTAATCTACTCCAAAGTCAAGTCTACTTCTAGACTATTTATAGCGTATACACAATAACTAGCTCTTCCGTCTATAATACGCAATGGCTCCACCTTTAATCCTAGAGCGCGCCACCTGTTAAATTCTGCCATACCATTAAACCAGCTAATTAGGATTTTCCATCCCCGGGATAAAAAATCGCTATTGGCTCGCCTACTACTAGCGCCTTAGCGGCTGGCTCTGTATTATATGAGTCCGTTATACCTACTAAAACCGAATCCGTTCGTTTAACCCACCCTACAGCCCGTAATTTGACTTAATTCGTGTTAATAAGCCGTGATAGTGCCGTATAAGGCTTTCCCTTTGTTATAGCGTCCATAGGGTTAGTATCTCCATCGATCCACTTAACTTTAGTAATCTGTCTTTGTTTATAAGCTTAGCGAAGGCATATTATATTAATTATTAAGCGTTTCTCTTGCGTAGTTCCTAGTCAGACGAGACAGTTATATAAGAACTTTAAGTTAGTGCAAAGAACAAGTGGTAAGTTAACCTATAAGACCTTATCTAGCGTGGATTTAATTACAGCGCCTATATTAAAACCATGCGCTATACTGTACAGCTCTAAGGCTAATACACTCCTAGTAACTCTTTTGCACTTAATTAAGAACCAGTAGACAATATTTGCCTTATTTAAGGCGTCTGCTAGTATAAGTACGTAGCTAATTTGCAAAGATAGGTCCTTGTTGTTGGCGAAGGAAGCGTCTGTAAATACTAGGAGTTATAAGATATTAGCGTCTAGCTTAACAAACTTTAGGCCTCTATTTGCGTTCTTAATCTGCCAGCTTAATTGCTTATTAAGACTCTTTGCATTGTCTTTAACTGGGTTAACTACCTAGGCAGTAAAGAATAGGTTGTATAAGGCCTCTAGCTGACAGACTAAGGCGATATAAGCTCCTCTAGTGCATTAAGCGATATACTGGTCCTTTGGCGTAAGCAGGTTATGTATAACTCCTCTAGAGCTAGTGCTATCTGCTAGCGTAGTGTTAACTATGCTAAGGTTCTTACACTAGCGCCTTTATATTAGTGTAATGCTCCTATCTTATGTTAATTAAATAAGTCCTCCATTAAACTTAATTAGTGTATTAACGGTTAATTACTCTTACTCCTTAGCCATAAATTCAGCCTTATATAGTTCGCTTTGTTTAGCCTTTATAAAGGTATTATCTGCAAGGAATAGTATATTATCAGTCTATAGGCCGACAATTCTAAAAGGCTTATTGCTGTAAAGCAAGCAGGGGTCGTACATAGACTGGTCTATTCGTAGCTAATTAACATGGTGTGAATAGTAGGTCTTAAACCAGTGGTTTCCAGCTTTAGGTACTCCGTAAAGTGGCTTTACAACCTTTAGAACGGAGTCCGTATTAATTCCCAGTTATTTATTTAGCTCGTATAGCGGTTATATATAAAACTTACGGTTTAGGTTTATAGTAGACTGGACGTAGGCTTATAAGATGTCTTAGAGGTAGAGTTATATCTATAGTAGCATAGCGGCGATATAGAGAATTAGCCGCTGACTAACTTATTAAATTATTAGTGACTAAGTAAGGACTAGCTCTTTCTCTAAGTTATTATAGGCCTATATAATAAGTCGTGATTTTTTAAAGGCTTTATTGGTTCCCTTATTCTTAATCTTATTAACAAACCGTAAATTAAAAAGTCTGACCCCCTTTGGTATATTATATAGCTTAATAATCTTAAAGATGCCTTTCTTAAGTAGGCCTATAACCTCCTTTTGCCGTAAAGCGCTGAATTAGGCGTTGCTATCGTTTTGTAAGTAAATAGTAGTGCCAGCCGTATCCGCGGTATTATCGTCCTGTAAGTAGATAGCAATATCTACAATATCCGTAATATTACCTGTGAAAGCGTCTGTATCTATTATAGCATCCGTAATAGTTGTGTCTGTAATAGCTGTAAGTAATAGGTATTTATGGGGGCGACCTCTACCTCGCTTTAGTAGTAGCTGTGGTTTAGCCTTAGGTAATAATTAAGGTTCGGCTAGTAAAGGTACTAGTTTATCTAATTTAACAGACTCTTATGGTTTAACTAGGTTTTATAGGTCCAGTAGGTAGAGTTTTATTAACCCAAGGTACGAGTGGTCTATACTTTTAGGTAGGTGGGTGTCCTAGAATTCAAACTTCCGCCAAGCCAGCTTTTAATTGGTTTGAAAGTTGGCTTCTAATTAGTTAAAAAAAAACTTGCGGGCGGTAGGTTATAGCAGAATCCACATAACGAACATCAAAAATATTATAAACATTAAAATATCTTAGTATTGCACCTTCCTTTTTGTTAACACCTCTATTAATACTACTATATACATTATATACATGGCAGATCCTACTATAATTAAGTGCAGCAAGTGCTATATCCATAAGCCCCGCCTTAACTTTATCAAAGACGGCCCTTTAAAGAAGCTTTTAAAGCTATGCCAGTTATATTAGTTAAAGGTACGTCTTCCCTATCTATTACTTCTACTTCTGCTTACCTTTCTAGGCCTCTAAATATAATTTAAATAAGCGGAGAGCTCTTATAGAGTTAGGTTCTACTACTAATAATCATCCTACAAGGCGCCAGTGAACTGCTCCACCTAAAAACGATACTAAGAATGCCTTCCTACCTCCCTAGGAGGCCTTGATTCGATTCGATGATAGGCCAATATCAAAGCTCCGGTTTAATTCGATCGATCGATCAATTAAATCGTTCGTGGTATTCGCTGGCTGGTTGTTCGAAAGGTCGTCGTCTAGTTCTGGTAACGGTCGTCTGGTTCTGGTAACGGTTGTCTAGCTCTAGGACGGTCATCTAGTTCTGGCAACGGTCGTCTGGTTCTGGCGACGGTCGTCTAGTTCTAGCGACGGTCCTCTGCTGGCTGCCGTTCTAGTGCCTCCTAAGGTAGGGAGGATGTAAGGAAGGGTAAAAAATAAGGTGGCTACAAAGGGGG
>Ga0307507_10002981_pt1 | contig 33968 bp, 50 predicted proteins | sample 7_EM_MG_FD_207223 | JGI IMG/M metagenome (GOLD analysis project Ga0307507, IMG submission 207223) | Populus trichocarpa ectomycorrhiza microbial communities from riparian zone in the Pacific Northwest, United States - 7_EM | ecosystem: Host-associated > Plants > Roots > Unclassified | place...
AATACCGACCTGTTTTCATTGACCGCTCAGAATCCGGCTCCCTGTTTCCATAGACCTCTGAATCGACTTCGTGACTGGCAACCCACTTCCTCTTCCTTTCACTTCTATGGATCTCATCGGTGGATCCGTCAATCCCTGCAGCAGCGAGTCTCTCCTTCTGATACCCTCTTAGGGCTGACTGTAGGTTTCCTTGATACTTCTCCCCAAATTCTCGCAATGTCATACTCCTAATTTGCTTAGGAATACGAGAAATTTGAGCGAGTTGATGCAGTCCCAAAGTCTCTACTTTAATCTCGAGCTCAGATTTCAGCTGTCGACTGCGATGTGCGACTGTATTGAAATATTTTCACCATTTACCAAACTAAATAGATATGAACATACCCTCAATGTCAAGGTTGGCAATCAGTTGTCGCTTTTCTTCATCCGTATACCGTCTCTTTGCCATAGTAGTTTCAGTGTGGTCGTAGGGTACGGCGAATGAGCGTTAGTATGGGTATCAACAAAGTCCTGGTCGCAGTACGGAGACGCGACGAAAAAAGTCACCTGATACTCCACGTGGATCGCGTTTTATGTCGTTCGACTGCGCTAGCACTGCCTAGCAGCTACCAGTAACTACTTACAAACAGCGCAACAGACTCCAGAGGAAACCATGTCGAATCAGGATATTTATCTGGTTATAGGGGGGAATGGTTTCTTAGGCCGGCATATTGTCCAGCAATTACGCGATCGAGGCGACATTGTTTCGGCCTTTGATATAGTTGAACGCTATACCGACGTTCCCTTTTATTCTGGCGATATAAGCGACCAAACATCTGTCGCTTCAGCATTAAGACAAGTGTGTATTTTTACGTCTAGCTTTTTAAATCCTCTAATTTCTGTACAGAGTGGAACGACATGTATAATTCACACTGCGTCTCCACACGCAACAACGAACCATCCTGCATTATTCCATAAAGTGAATGTAGACGGGACCAAAGCTGTCATTGCTGCGGCAGTTGAATGCGGCGTCCGAAAACTTGTCTTTACCAGCTCAGCTGGTGTCGTCTTCAACGGTGAAGACATCATCAATGTAGACGAACGTGTGCCCTTCCCCGAAGTTCCCATGGACGCATACAACGATTCAAAGGCTAAAGCGGAGAGACTTGTTCTCGAAGCTAATGGAAAAGGTGGTCTCTTAACTGTCGCCCTTCGACCAGCCGGAATATTCGGGTAAGTAATATATCACAAATTCACAAATTTTAACTTATGGCAATGCAGACCGGGCGATCGTCAAGCTATGACCGGCTTCTATCAGGTCTACGACCGAGGGCAGACGCATTTCCAAGTCGGAGACAATACCAACTTATTTGACTGGACCTACGTGGGCAATGTTGCGCTTGCTCACCTTCTTGCTGCGGATAAACTCGATACTCCAGCGCCAGCGCCTCCGCTTAGTGCATTGGATAAGACGCCTCAATTAATGGATGATATCCCTCCCCTCACTAAAGAGGAAATGTCTCTAATTAACTACTCTCTACTTCCTATTTCCCTTACGACAGGTCATCATCGAGTACCTACATGCGAAGCGCGTCCGCTAGGTCCTTGTCTTACGTTACCACCCAACGGAGAAAAAATCGAGGCTAATTTCAATGGGGCCGAAATAACGAACCGACCTGTTGTCCGAACACGTTTTGACCAGCTCTCCGATCACGCTCTTAAGCGGAGCAAGCTGCGGAATCCTGAAGTCAATCCGCTCCAAGTTGCCGGTCAAGTTTTCTTCATTACAAATGGAGAGCCAACGTACTTCTGGGATTTCCCTCGTATGATCTGGAACGAGCTTGATAAGCTCTTTCCAGGGAGGAGAAAACCGCGCGGTCTAATTAAACTCTCTAAGTCCATTGGTCTTGCTGCGGCGACTGGTTCAGAGTGGTTTGGTCATATAACGGGTCGGGATGTAACCTTTACGAGGTTCAAAGTGACTTTCAGCTCTTCGACGAGGTATCATAATATCGAGAAGGCTCGCAGAATATTAGGGTATGAACCTGTAGTTGGGCTGGAGGAGGGAATTAGGCGAACAGTAGAGGTATATTCTTCCATCTTTTTGGATCACTGATTTACTAAAACTTCTTGCTAGTGGTGGCATGCTGATTACCTTAGACTGACTAACCAGAAGTTTGAGACCATACCAGCTTAGTACATAATTTTCCATTTTAGGTAGCTCAAAACATAGACTTGATCCGTTTGGAACACGATGCCAAAATCTCTCTTTCCTTCAGCCTCGAAAGACTATGTGCTCTCATTCCAGTTTTCAGCTTGGTACCCTAAATTCGCAAAGCATACCATCAAAAGTACAATCCTGCGTCCACTTCCATCCTATTTCAAGGATTATCTAGATGCGGAAGGGGTGTTTATCCCTGAAGGAGCGGACAATGCGTCGGTTTGATACACCTAGCTGGAAGTGGCATGATTTGACTACCAAACCTTTCAGACCCATAGAGAGTACGCTCTCAGATGATGAGAAGGAAGACATGTCGGATAAATCCAAAGACGATGGTCCTGTTTCGCCGGAGTACCATTTCCCTGATCTCGACAAGCACATTCGTGGATGCATTGAAGAATACGGTGCGGTATTTCCCAAGCTCAACTTTTCATCTCCCAAGGTGAGTGAGGACAATCTGTTGTCTAAAACTGATGTAAACGATTCATATAGGATGCGTCGTGGCTACTCCCGTCTTCTGCCCCCCTCAAGTGCACATCCCCCGCAGACGTGTATATGCTACTAAAATGCTCTGATTTCATCAATCACGATCTCCTTGTCGACAATGTTTTTGAAGGATGTGACACTAGCGAAGACACATTGCAGAAAACGGAATATGAGCTAGAGCTCGTACTTAGAAAGTGGTATCCCGTCGATCGGGGGAGGGAAATAAGATGTTTTGTGAGAGATAATATACTTCTCGGTGAGGATTACACAAATATGTTCAGTTATGAAGAGCTGCTTATCCATATAGGCATTTCACAACGCGATACAAATTACTACGAGTTCTGGAATGACCCAGAGACCAGATCCAAGGTCATCACTGCAGTACAAGAGTACTGGGAACAGCACATCAAAAATATCTGGACGGCTCAGCAAGATTGTGTGTTATTTACTTCATTTTTGCCAGACGCTTGTTTATTCACGATCAGATACATTTGACTTCCTTCTGACACGAGATCTTTCAAGAGGACATATCCTGGATTTCAATCCATACATGATGAAGACGGATCCCTTACTCTTTATGTACGAGGAGTTGAGAGACCTCTGTGATGAAATCGCCGGACAAAATCACAGTCCCACTCTGCGCACCATAGAGTCCCCTTCCCACCCAGCAGCCAGTAAGAATGCCCCAGCTCATCAACATAATATGATCCCTTTCGATGCCATCCGTATCAGTCATGGTCGGGACATCGAGGAATTCGCAGACCTTTGGAAAGAGTCATTGAAGGATGAGTCAATGGAAGTGACTGAGTAGATACAACAGATCTATTGTCTTTCTATGTATCTATGCCTTCCTGATGAATCTAAATTTCTAGAGCCGCCCAAACAAAAAAAGAACGCAACAGTCGGAAGGCAAGATAATAATATCTACGGCTTGTTATCAAGCTCTACTCCGGAGTCACTCGCTGAAGATACTGGAAGTTGTGGACGCATTTGGGCAAGGCCATACGCGTTCTTGAAGAAAATGACATCCCCTTCATCCTCGACGAACTTGCACTCTCTGAACACCCGGTATACTTCAGCCCAGCCACCTGGCCTCCCTTCGAAAGGAATACCATAGGTTGCCAGCTTCTTCTTAAGAGCGCGGCTAGCCTCCCAACTAAATCAACAACCCATGAGAATCAATTAGAAAACAGAAACGATCAGGACTAACGCATGATAATGAGGGATTTTACTGGAAATGTGGTGCAGAACATGGGTTTCCGAGATACCGTTGGTTGCGTGGGCTCCGATCCAACCCATTACGCTTCCAAGATCTCCAAGAAGATTACGGTCCAGGGTAGCGAGGGCACCTCGGGTAAAGGTGAATTCTTGCGCACGATAGTGAGGAAGAAGAGGGTCGGTGTGTTGCAAAAAGGTAATCAACACGAGCCAGTGATTTACCCAAAGATAAGGCACCAAATAAGTTCTGAATACTGTGAGGAAACCCCACTTATAGATGCTAAGGGAGACACCGGCAAGCCAAAGAAGTACGCCGAGAGTAGAGATCATGACTTGGTTGTAGTGATGGGGGGCAAACATAGGCGAAGAGGGATTGAAGTCTACAAAAAATCAATATTAAGGTACGAGTCTTCCTGAGGCAAAAGAACTGACGATTAGTGCCCTTGGGATATTTAGTTTGGCCTGAAACATTCCACAGAATATAGGACGGCCATCCCCCGAGCTGTAAGATAGCGTCGTTAGCTGCATCCATAATTGACAGAAAAATAGAATGACTGACCAAATAACCCGCCGAGCCGAACACTGCTCCAATCGGAGAGTCCCCCAAAGCTTCCCACAATTCCCTCTTCACTTCCTCCGTCACCCGCGATCCAAGTCTGTCCTCTCTCGCGGGATCAAGAGGCTTGAGGCCAGCCTCAGACCGGGTTTGGGGAACAAAAACCTGGTCCTGTGTCATGTGACCGGTAGAAGCATGGTGTTTGGCGTGTGTGATTTTCCATGAGTGGTAAGGGACACCCAAACTGCCAAGAATTAAATGAATCCCCAAAGTTTTGAGATGACTAATTACGACACCTACGCCGAGTGCACGATCCAGCCAACGCTGTTGTTTATCCCTTTCGACTCTGAGAACGATTGGTGCCCGCATTCATGACCGATGACCCAGAGTCCTGTACCGAACAAACCAGCCCAGAAGCCGTATAGAGACCAAAGGGCGATTTTCAAGAAGGTATAGAGGAAGGGATTTGGGGTATCAATGAGAAGGTCGGCGTAGATCGTCGCCTTGTAGAAGCACCAAATGACAAAGGCATCCCAGACCCTAAAAAAGTTGAGCGAATGTACCTTTCGTCTAAAGAGGGAAATTACAGGTATAACGATGACCACACGGCGGAGCGTTTGAAACAGTGAGCTCTGACAACCATTGAGTAAGGGGAGATGCCAGGTGGCAGGACAGAACGTACGGAATAGCACCAAGCAAATCCTTGATAGGAATGTCGGGAACGGGATAAACACCCTGCTCAACGGTGGTGGCTCTTTCAACTGGGCTTCCCATGGCGAAACAAGGATGGCTGGGGTCGAGTGCAGAAAAAAGCAAGTCGTTATATGGTAAATTGACCGGACTTTGCCGGAGGATCCTCTGCCCCTTTTGTTCGATCTAGATCCCGGATTTCATATGACAACAAAAATCTTAAGAAATAGGATTTCGATACTACTACATTGTAGGCTTGTACATTTGGGTTCTAATATGATAGGATGTGGCACCAATAACTACAATAAAATAACCAAGACGCAAGAAGGAGTGGCGACTGATCCGCCCAGTCTTCATTCAAGCGCAATGAGCTTTTCTGATAGGTTTGTCAAGAATGCAAATCCGTCCTGTTTAGAGATAATTTCAGTCAGTGATCTGCACAGCTCATTCCATCAACGCATTCATTACCTTCGTGATTGTCCTCCCAGTGCTTTTGTTTGTCACTTTTGCGAAATCTGCCACCATGGCAGCCAAAGCCTTGTTGGACTGAGCGTAAACAACTTCTCTCCGCAGCCGAGCTACTACACCAAGTTTAACGTGCGATGGCTCTTTTTCTGGTACCTGTTCATTGAATGATGGTTGTCTCGAAGCCCTGGTCGTCCAACTATCAGTTTAGATTTCGTTCTAAGCAAACACGACGCAAACCTTTTGGGAATTATGAAAACCGAAGGATCATCCAATTGCTTGAACAGGATATCCAAAAATCCGAATGCCTCCTTCGTAAAGGTTCGAGAACTGTTCATCTTCATCACATCCACAAAATCCTTAACAAGCGCCGCAAGAGTCGCATTATCTATAGCATTTGATGCCCGCTTCGTTAACATGGTCAAGCGTGTAGCTTTTGGGAGGTGTGACCGTATTGACGTATGGTTATCAGCCTCAGAATCACTGCTAATAACAATGACGTTGTCTGGAGCCTTTTCATGCTTGTTCTTTATTTGCTTGAGAGAGTTGACCTTGGTATCATCTCCGGAGCTGCGACGGGTGCCTTCTTTCGGTTTCTTCAGTGCATCTAGAAATGACTGTGGTGCCAACTCGAGGCGTTTCAAATCTTTAAGGATTTCCGACAAATCATCCATTACTAGCGTTCTTATAGGAGTGCTGAAGGTTTTGAGGAAGGGAATCTAGTTTGTACAATGAGCACTCTCGCCCAACTAAAAGAATGAACCAAACCCACAGCCGGCTCTGGTGGTGGCCATATAAACTTCTCCACATTCTTGTATCCCAGATGTATTGATAGGTCCCGGAAGCGTTCCACCCATAAGTTGTAGTCAGGGCATTCTTTGAAATTTAATCTTCTCGTATAGGATAGGAATTCTTCGAATTCTGATGGCAACCCCCGGCAAAGAGATTCTGGGGTAGCCTTCCGTTTTTCACCCTTCAACGAGCTGTGTGCTTCGGAAGTTTTGGGAACGCCGTTTCGCGTCCAGCTTAACCCTCTTGGTGTAAGTACATGAATTAGCATGAGGGCGAGAGCTTCAAGGTCGTCTCGTCGGGAGGGGACTATCAATTCATTCAGAAAAAAAGTGATTACGGTTATCGTTACTTGCCTTTTCCACGACAATGCACATTCACAGAGCTGAGAACGTGGTGAGTCTTGACGGTTGGTGGGTTATTTGAGTCCGTACCTAAACCAGTAGTTCCCCACAAAATCACGTTTCAGTTTACTATCCGGAATATGGCGCCTTGTATATTTATCGATGTATCGTTTCGAAAACCCAAAGTCGATCATATAGATGACCTTGTCGTTGGGAGGGAGTCCTAGTGCGCAGTTGCCTAATTGGATATCTCTATGCAGAACTTCAGACTGATGCATGAATTGTAGGCGACGGATCTGATAATATTGTTGAATAAGATTTGATAGTACACAAAGATCTTTCACCTACGACTTGAATCGCGATAGCACACGCGCTCCGCGTATCCATCATGTCTTGCCCACTCCGCCGAAACAAACTATCAAGACTCGGACCCAGCAGTTCAATGGCAAGATAGTCCCAGACATCCTCGACACCCGCAGCGTAAAGTTTTGGCATTCCGATATCGCCTTGTAATAGAGGGTAAATCTTTCGCTCGAACTGATTTGTAGGGCAGTCATGATGGATGTACTGGACTTTAAGAGCGACTTCTTGGCCAGTGTGAATGTGCGTAGCCCGAAAGATTGAACCTGCATATTGCGAGATTTGTCAGAATAAAACGACAACCAAGTTGGCGAGGTACCTGAATATCCTGACCCTAGCTTTTCGTTCAGCCACCAGTTGGCAATCACATTGGGGATCGGCGGTAGTGGCAGAGGGTGGTCTACTGATCCAGAATGTCCATCTCCTGAATCGTCTACTGACTCTCTCGTCATGGATTCTTTGAACTTGGTGCCAGAGGCGCCTGAAGGCTAGAGAAGGACTCTGAGTAGTGAGGGACTAAACCACTAATGAGATAGAAGAAGAGACGTCACTCCTGACTGTGAGGAAAACAAGTTCGTTGACGATCAAGTCCAAGTAAGGACCGAGGATGTCAGTCTAAAAGAACACAAGTTGATTTTCCGTTATAGCTCCGATAACATGACACGCTTCGGTATGCCTTTAAATAAGAGGCCCGGGTATTGACATTATGGATCGTAAGAAGAAAGGACCTTCAGCGCACTTTCCATCAAGTTCCAGGTCATCTTCGCCAACTGGGTTACCAACTTGGACATATAATGCTGACGCCGATGGCTGCTGTGTTTCATTTTATTATCCTGGACCCAACATCCACATTTTTGTCAAGGTGAATTTATTATTTCTCAAGTCTGTTATTCTTTTTTAATTCTATGTTGCATAAGTCACGTGTATGAATTGAATTGTCTGATCCATTACAATTTACACAGTTTACACTTCAGACAGATTCAATTAGATGATTGAACACACACTTCTCTAACAGCCATGGTTGAAATTTATCTGACCGTTCATGGAGATCAAATTCGCTTCGTTTCAGTTCCTCTTCGTGACATCAGAAGGCTGGCTATCCGGCCATTCAAATGGCTGCTCTTCGCTATGTTTTGTATTTGTGGGGCGAAGGGACAACTCTATGTAACGTCGGACTCGGATGGACCTCTAGTTGACTACGACGCTGGCATCACCTCCTTGACTGATGATGATATATGGCTGGGGGTAAGTTTTTTTTATACGCAAGATGAGATTGGTTCTACAACTCCCATATCTAGACACATTCATCTTCACGGACCCTTATTGTTTAAACGAATTAATGTCATCTACTGGGGACACGCGACGCCGCTCAAATTTCAGAAAGGACGTCATGGCACGAGATGGGGAGTTCTGCATCGTCATAGGAGAAGCCGAATGTCAGGCAGCGCATCTGGTGCCTAAGTTCAAGGGCCATGAGGTACATTCACCATTATTCATGGCATTTCGATGACGCTCTGTCCTAGTACCTTAAGGTTGTCCAAGATCGATCCCACCTTTATGAACCGTCACAATCTTCCATCTCTGACATTAATGATGTCGTGAATGGAGTGATGGTGTCACCGTCTGTGCATGCAAAGCTTTCTAATGGATCTGTCGCCTCCTTAAAGGTATGAAGCTTTGGTGGTTCGTATCCACGCACTTTAAATGCCATAGTTTTAAGACTCCAGGTTATGGATTGGAAGCTGCAGATATACCAAGCTACAATCAGGGCTCCGAGGGGGTGGATCGTATGACACTACATCGCTTATTGGAACCTGATGAATACGACCCGGTGTTGCTAGAATACCTAGAAGGCTTGCCAGACACCTCTCGCCCTGGGACCTTCTTCGCCGTGGGGGGAAACGTCAACCTTCTCCTTTGATCCTTGACTACATTTATAGTGCTGCCATTTACTCCATCTGGGGAGTGGGCCGGCCGGACGCAATCATCAAGCAATACTTCAAATCGCATTATGAACCTATTCTACAACGCCGTACAAATTTACCGCGAAAAGACGAAGATGATGATTACAGTGACGACTGTCCAGATGACCCTGGGGATGCTGACTACGAACTCGGTCAATCGCAGACTCGATACACTTCCGCACGGTGCAAGAATCGATTGGCGAAAGCTATGGATGAGCTGAATATGGTTCTAATGTGTTTGAATGGAATTTCGCCACAGGAGGCTGCTAACCTATGGGAGAAGCGGATGGAGGGGAAGCCGATCCAAAGTGATGGAATGGATGAAAGCTGTGGACGTTATTAGTTTGAAACTAGGAGCTGACTCAAACATAAAAGGACCTGATGTTTCTTAACAACCAAATATAAGCTATATTGAAAGAGTTATAGATGGTCGAGGCATGGCTCAACTACTCCAGTGCCCATCATCTTGTAAATTCAATCCACGCACAGAATGAATCACTTGGTGGCGGGGGAGGCCCACAATGCTTCACATTATGCTAGATATTATATTTCATAACTTCTATGCATGAAAACAGGAGAGAGATCTCACCCGCAGGGTGATCGGGGCAAAATACTAAATTTATAAACCTAGGAACCTTGGTCTCCCTCACAACTGTGCAAGAGCGAATTGAATAACTTCTTGTCGACAGGGCCTTTGCAAAAGCAGAGAACATGCAGCTCGTGGAGGTGATCATGGAAAAGTTTGATGCTCCAAGAGCATTGATCGGCCATGCAAAGGTAGTATGCTTGCATCATCCCAAAATGTTTTTCTTGACTTCCAAATGATTTGGTTGTAAGATAAGATTAGACAACGGCATTCAAAAATATCGCATGGCTTTATAATTAGACTACCAACGTCACGTTTTCTTATACACGAGCCTATTCAGATTGAATCTTGGAGCTTGGAGCCATGCCGGGTCCGGGTTTCAGACAGTGGCCCATAAAAGACCTCCTTCAACAATCGGCCTCTCAGTCAGGAAAATCATGGACGTTCTCAACGCTGAGATTGATCGCCTCCGCCTCGAAGTCCACAACTTGAAAGGTGAAAGTGGCGCACAAAACATATCCATCGGTAACTACCTCCTTGCTAGACTTGAACAGCTGGGCGTCAAGGTACTTAAAATGAACTCATTTGTTCAAGAAGTATATTACCCATCATATTTCAGTCTATGTTTGGTGTTCCGGGAGATTTCAACTTGGAATTTTTGGTTTGTGTAACGCTCTGGCTCCTTACTTGGATTGACAATGGCATACAGGACTTGGTCGAGGATCACCCCGGTATAGACTGGGTTGGTAATTGGTAAGTGGGAAATTTTTTTGTTCTCGGCACTATAACTTAGTATCTATCCAGCAATGAATTAAATGCTGCCTATGCAGCAGACGGCTACGCACGAGTCAAGGAAAATTCTATTGGTGCAATTACTACTACGTTAGCCCATTCATTTTGAATAGCGTCCTTGTGCTTACTTGGTCCAAGTTTTGGCGTTGGAGAGTTATCTGCCATCAATGGCATTGCTGGAGGTCAGGCAGCCCTAAAATCTCTTTCTCCATTATCTTGATTTTCGTTCCCAGCCTTCTCCGAAATGGTTCCCGTCCTTCATATCGTTGGATATCCAAGTACTGTCCAACAAAAAATGCGTCCGCTCTTGCATCACACCCTCGGTGACGGCAGGTACTTTACTGACAATTGTTTCTGTTATCCACCTTATTTTTCCATATTTTAGGTACGATGCTTACCAGCAAGCTGCAACACAATTTGTCATTTATGAGGCAAACCTTTCAAAGAAAGAGACTGCTGCTGCCGAGATAGATATGGCAATTACTCGATGCATAACCAAAGTAAGCGGAGATTCCTTGCTTTGTTATAACTATGTAACCTGCTCAGGCACGACCTGTATATATCACTCTCCCTATGGATCTTGTTAAAGAAGAAATATTTTCAGACAGGCTTAGCGTGCCGTTATCAAGCACTCGACCTCCCAATGATCCTGATACAGAGCTATTCGTCCTCGATTTAATCCAGGATCGTGTTATCGCGGCTGGAGGTGATGTAGTCGTTCTCGTCGATGCATGTGTCATCCGTCATCATTGTCGCAACGAAGTTCTCGATCTGCTCAAAAGGACAGGCTTTCCAGTATATGGAACTCCCATGGGTAAAACTGCCATAGAGGAAGACTACGATCGCTATGGAGGGGTCTGCTTCATTCCTTATTCGTCATATGTGATTATTTAAACAACTTCAGATTTATATTGGCGCCTTGTCCAACCCAAGTATCAGGGAGAAAGTGGAGAATGCCAAGATCATCTTATCCATTGGTCTCCTCTCCTCTGATTTTAATACCGGAAACTTCACCTATGCTATCCCGAAGATCCGCCACATCGAAGTGGGTAGATTGTCCTCTGTAACATTGTCTATGAGCTGATCATGGAAAAAGCTCCACTCAGATTACTGCAAAGTTCAGCATGCCAGATTCGATAATATCGCAATGAAGCACCTTCTTCCCAAGCTCACAGATAGGCTGCAACAATTCCATGCAATTGCAAGCAAAATCCATGTTCCAGCCTTGGTAAATGAAATCCCCAATGAGGATTCCCAAGTTATCACGCATGCTTGGTTTTGGCCACGGCTCAGCCAATTCTTTAAGCCAAAAGATGTTATTATTACTGAGACGGGTATGTTGTCCTACTTGTTAACTGAACCGATCTCCTGAAGACTGCTGTCAGGAACCTCAAACTTCGGTATCATTGATGTTACCTTACCTGGTGGGACCATGCTCCTCAGTCAGATACTTTGGGGTAGTATTGGTTGGTCCGTGGGTGAGTTGCAATTTGTCACCACATGAATAATGTCCTTATCGCGCGGTTCAGGAAGCGCCCTTGGTGCCGCTCTAGCTGCTCGTGATAAAGGAAGTAATAGAGTCGTCCTCTTCGTTGGAGAGGGAAGTCTGTGCGTTGAACCGCCGATTTTGCCTGTGGTCTGTAACTAATTCCTATGCCAACTAGTCAAGTATCTGTCCAAGAGTTGTCTCCCATGATTAGGAAAGGGTTGACACCTATTGTTTTCGTTATCAACAATAGTGGCTATACCATCGAACGCTGCATTCATGGAAAGAATCGGTTTGTGCTTGCTTCTTGGTTTGCATTTGCGTTCTTTAATTCTTACCACTTCACAGCCATTATAACGACGTCGCTAACTGGAATTGGACCGCTTTATTGGATGCAATGCACGATGGCGGAAACCACAACACCTTGAGCTATACTGTTCGAACCAAGAGCGAATTGGAAAAACTTCTTGTCGACACGGCCTTTGCAAAAGCAGAGAACATGCAGCTCGTGGAGGTGATCATGGAAAAGTTTGATGCTCCTAGAGCATTGATTGGCCATGCAAAGGGTAGTAAGAATTGATTGCTTGCAGCATCCCAAAATGTTTTTTTTTCCTTTTTACAAAGCTATGTACATATGTAGGACCCCAGACGGTTAAGAAGTACCGGTGCAGTGGTAGGGGGTGTTGTCCATTCTTCCCTTGCCTCTAACTTCTGTTCAATGATTTGGTTGTACCTTATTGAGATAAGATAAGATTAAGGGATCAACAGCACCCTGTCAAAAATTCAAAAATATCGCATGGCTTTACGTGCTGGCAGACTATGTCTATCAGTTCTGGCGCGACACAAACTGGCGCTGAGCTGTGCTCGGCCTGTGCATTGCCATGGCGAAATTGCATTGGCAACGACCAAGGTTTCAAGTCACGTCGGTGGAGATATCCGAATGCGAAAACTGAATCCCTTGCTCCGACCATTCGCTTTAACTCATAACCGGTCTTTTTCTTTTCTTTCTTCAAGCGGAAAAACAATGACTTTAGATCCGCCTCAAGCTCCTTTGAAATGGAACCATAGTGCTGGGGACATTACCAGGTTGACTGAAGATGCGTTGGAGAAGTATCGCCAGGTCTTGGACAGAGTCGGAAGCCTTGATCCAAAGGATTGTACGTTCGAATCGGTCGGTTTCTATACGGTTTACTATCCTCACTATGCGCTGACATCCATCACAGGTGTTTGTGGGTGATCAATTACTTGTGGCCATCTCGGTCACCTAACTTTGAGCTTTTAGGTCGAACTTGAGACAACCAGCACGGAGTTCAGTGTTGCCTCCGAACCTTTGAAGTTTTATCAAAACGTTTCTCCTGAAAAGGAGCTTCGTGAGGCATCAAATGAAGCCGATTCCCTTATCCAAGACTTTGTGGTGGATGTGTCGATGCGTCTGGACGTCTTTAATGCACAGGTCGCTGCAGAGAAGAACATTAAGGCATCTGGGCAGTGGGAGAAGTTGTCTCCCGAAGAACGACGCCTGGTTGAGAAAATGGTCATATCTCTGTTTACAGCAGCATATTAAAGCGAGCCTTACATTTTAATTGCTAGCTCCTCGAAGGCAAACGAAATGGCCTCGCTCTTCCAGAGAAAAAGCGAACAGAGTTGATAAGCCTTAGGAAGGAATTGGAGCAAGTTTGTCTAGAATTCCGTGTGAGTCAAATACCTTTTCTTCATTCTGTGCAAATATATATTAATTTTGAACATCCAGAAAAACTATAATGAAGAGAAAGTGAGCAACCGACGGTAGATTTTCTGGCTAGCATTGAAGGTTGTTGTAGGGCGTGATTACTTTCACGGAAGAGGAACTCAAAGGCGTTCCTTCTGATGTTGTGTCTGGATACACGAAGCGCACTACTCAAGACGGAAAAGAAGTCTATGATGTGACCTACCAGTCTCCTGACATCTTCCCAGTGGTATGTTTATGACTAGTCTTCTGTTATAGTCTCCTTGACTCTGTATCAGTTCAAATTCGCCGAAAATTTTGAAACTCGCAAAAGGGCCAATGAAGGCTATGATTCCAACCTTGTTGTCAATGTCCCTCTTCTTGATAGGGCTCTGGAATTACGTCGAAAGATCGCCGGTTTGCTGGGATACAAGACATGGTAAGGACTTAATTTAATCTGTCTCATCCCCTCTTATCTTCTTTCTAGGGCTGATTTCGTTACCGAAGTTCAGATGATCAAAACTAGTAAAAATATTCAGGAGGTACGCTCGACAAAGAGACCCTGAAATCTGTGTAATATTAAACACAATACCCTTTAGTTCCTTGGTAATCTCGAGCAAAAGCTACGACCAATTGGTCTCAAGGAAAGGGACGTTCTACTCGCACTGAAAAAGAAGGAACACGAAGAAAAAGGGATCCCATTTGATGGTGAATTTTACGTATGGGACTACAGGTACTATGATCGCAAATACGTGGAGGAGACCCTCTCCCTTGACGACAAACTGGTCAAAGAATATTTTCCTGTCCCTGTCGTCGTTTCGACCATTCTATCCATATACCAAAACCTTTTGGGAGTAAGGTTTGATGCTCTTAAAGAGGCATCTACTTGGCATCCTGGTTGGTAGACTGTCCTTCCGCCATAAATTTATAACTTACATGACTGTAGATGTTCAAGCATTTGCCGTGTGGGATAAAGATGCTAAGGATGAAAGCGGTTTTCTGGGTTATTGCTACCTTGACCTCTTCCCGCGCAGTTTGTATCTTTGTTTCCTCTCATCCCCTCGCTTCTCATATTGTGAATTAGCTGCCAAGTATTCCCATGCCGCTGTGTGGCCTATGCTTCTTGGATACGAGAAGAGGGATGGCTCGCGTAGCTACCCAGTAGCGGCTATGGTTGCTAATCTGGCGAAGCCAACACCCGACAAACCTGCTTTGATGCCTCATGATGATGTTGTAACGTTCTTCCATGAGATGGGACATGTCTTCCATGGTTTGCTTAGCAGAACAAAGTATGCTTACTTCCATGGAACTAGGTGAGTTTGTAGTTCGTTACTCGATACTTGGAACCTCACTCTTCCGTAGTGTCGCGACCGACTTCGTCGAAGCGCCCTCACAAATGCTGGAGAATTGGTGTTGGGAACCCAAAGTTCTTGCGTTAGTGTCTAGTCACTATAAAACCCAACAACCGCTTTCCGCCGATTTGATCGACAAAATCGTCCGGAGGTTAGTGATCATTCCCTTTTTGCGTCTCATCGAACCAAACGAACTTGTTTCCTAGCCGCTACGTAAATGTTGGCCTTTCCTATCTGCGCCAGCTGTTCTATGCCAATTTTGATCTCAAAATTCATACCGATAAAGGTCGGTTACCAATTGCACCTTGAGTACCATCCCTGGAATTTTTATTCTGTTCTATAGAAAGTGAAGATTATACCAAGCTTTGGAATACTCTCAAAGAAAAGATCTCCCTGGTAAAAGTTGTGAAGCATACTCCCGGTCAGGGTTCCTTTTCCCACATGGTCGGGGACTATGATGCAAGATATTATGGGTATACAAATTTGTTTTTTACCATGTCTGATTGACGAACCTCACCTTCAGGTACACATACTCCCTCGTTTTTGCAGCCGACATGTATGCGACAGTTTTCAAGAAAGATCCTCTTGACCCAGAGCTTGGAAAGCAATACCGGGACAAGATTCTCCGTGTTGGTGGAAGCCGTGAAGAGATGGATTCTTTGAAGGTGAATTCATTAGTTTGAGATCGAGGTTTTCGTTAAAGGACTCATACATCGAATGTTATAGGAATTCCTTGGAAGAGAACCTAATAGCAACGCATTGTTAGATGAAATCTTTGGGTCCTCTGGCAGAAGCTCTCTTTAAACGCATAACAGGCGCGTTTAAATGAAGGGTGTATTTTTGTATGCCTCCCCAGATAAAGAGAGGCACTGTTTTTATTTATCTTCACCAAAATACCATCAGATGGCATTTAATGCAGAAGACTGTTGATTTCAAGGCCGCTAGATGATTTCATGCTGCACACCCTTTGGATAAAATACACCTTTAATTCACGACTGGGTAATCTAGCATGGCTCTAAAACTTGGTTTTAGCTGCTTCTACCATCATTACTTATTTATAAAGAACTGAGAGTTTCAAGGCTGTCGGAAAAAAAATTCGCAGACACCTTACTCGCTTGATAACCAGATACCCAAAAAAGAAAACTTAATTTGCCTTCAGAGAAACTAACCTGACACTTTGATACCGGCAGGCTCATCTTCGTTTTCGTCTTCTACCTCATCCTCCGGATCTTCACTGATACCAGCGAATCCTCTTGTTTCTCTACTTCCCGGACCACCATCGCGACGGTTATCTTCTTTCTCCATCTCATCGCGCATGGTTTTGACATCCTGGTCGACTTTGGCAGCGACACGATCGATAACAGCTTCCGCGAGTTTAACATGCACCCGTTGGGTGGAGAGATGTGCACTCTTCTTAGGAGGACGCTTGAGTCTACGACGGGCAACCATGACGGGTACGGAGCATTTCTGAATGAGATAGTGAGAAGTAGAGCCGAGCAGGATTCTGGTTGGATGATAAAGTCAGAAGTGAAAAAAATCAATCCGTAGTTGGTACTGCTCACCCCCTCAGACGGCCCAAACCCCGTGAGCCAACGATAAGCATGCTGGGATCGACGTAGTCAACGATGTCTAACATAGTACCGGTAAGCCATCATATGAATTCATGTGGATCAAAAACTCACCCAACAGCATATGCCTAGAATTTTTGGCATGCCAAGCTTGACATAGAATAGTGACATTTAGCCGAGTACGTTGCAGGAGTCCTGTCACCTGGCGAGCAAGAATGTACGCCAAGCCTTGCCGCTGCTCACAATAATCAGCGCAAGTCCACAAAAAGTAAGAAGTGAAAGGTACGAACCTCCTGCTGACTCCTTAGTTTCTGGGTTTTGTCAACGTTGTTTGGCACGGCAGGGTCAGCTACGAAGGAATTAAACATTGAGCGATACCGACGAGTTACCATGGAGAGGACATACTCTTCGATTCGTTTTCAACAACCGTGACCAACCACATTTCATCACCGTCTCGTAGGACTGTTCCAATACCCCATTCCACGGCATAACGACTTTCCTCACTGAGATCGCTTGCAACGACATATCGCCGCTTTTTCCGGCCTCCGAGTTTACCCACTGGATCGCCTTGAGTGATGGTGATGGTACACCTATCTCTCTGAAAGACGGGTTGAGAAGTATGAAAGTGGAGGGGTTCAAGTGTTCTGCGTCTGCGAGTGCTACGTTTCCCTCTGGTGCTGGGAGTCGAATTGAGAGTGCTTGGGAAGTAAGGTTCGGGGGCTACGACGATGTTGACACCTTCGCCGACGGGATCTGGGTCCTCGATTTCGTGGCCCGAGCCGATTTCGACAGGAGGGGGGATGACAGCATTTCTCTCCGTGTTGCGCTCTGTGATGGGGTCGAAGAAGTCATCTGATGAAGAATCGTCATACATATCGCCCTCGGCAGTGTTGACGTCGTCGCCGGAATCATCATCAGAGAAGGCTGTGCTTCGGGGATGCAGAGTGGACGCCGCATCCGATAATTCCGCATCAGATTGGCTGAGGGGAATGGGCTGAGGATGGGTGGGCGAAGGATCGCGTTGACGACCGAATCGCGTGAACGAAAAGGGCGACCCTGATCGTGGACGCGAGGCGCTCCGAGAAATGGCATCGAGAGACGGAGATTTGGTCCGCTTCATCCTGAAGAGGGATCGACCTCTATCTTTATCATCGGCATTACTATCTAGCGTGCTAGTACGCGAGATTGAGAGGGACGAAAGACCCAAGATGGATGGAAATGCTTTTCCAAAGGGACTCTTGGTTGCATCTATGGGTTTTGTGTGTTCAGGGGAGTCGAGGGGTTGTTGGGCGGCATCCTGGCGTTTTGAAGAGGTCAGTAAGAGACTATATCGTCTATGGGGTTTGGGAGGTCTAGCATGCGACGAAAGTGGGGCTGATTCTACGGTCGAGAGCGCAACACCCGTACGTCCCGGTACCGCCATCGTCGGTGAAACAGAGGGCGCTGCCCAGGAACTCCAATTGCTTCCGTTTCCAAGACCACTACTGCTACTGGGTCTTTTGAAAACGTTTCTATGCGCGGAAGGGGGTGCAGCGCTGTTGGTGCCCGCACTCCCTGGCCGTGGAATGAGAGCAGACCAGCGACGCTTGCCCTCAGAGGGAGGGGGAGGATGCATGTTGTGGATGGAAGAAGCTCACCTGTGAAACCTCTGCACAAGTCTGGTTTAAAAGGCCATCAGGCGACAAGGTTCTTGGCACTCGACAAGAATTTACGTCCATCGCTCAAAATTTCAAGTATCCGATATGTCGGCAGGAACAGAGAAGCATGCCATGCGCACATTGCCGTCTTTGGAATATCTCCTCAGGTCTCATCATTTGTCTGCCTACACATACACACTCATACATGGTACCACATCTGATTCAGGACCACACACGTTGTCCAATCTCCAACTCTTGGCCTTGTCACCCATCAAGGTCCTCCTATCTAACCGAATGGAAATATACGGGTGTTATTCGGCCAAGTGTAATTATAAGTATTTATTCATCGACGAATTATCTCCCTCAATAGAAGCCTGAAGCGAATCCGAGTCCCAGACAGACTCATCAGTTTGACTCTCCTTCTGACTCTCCTCGACTGCAACATCCTTCCACAGCTCTGCCCACTCCTTGTCTTCTTCATACAGCCCTCGTCCAAGTACAATCTTCGGTCTCCCCGCCTCCTCTTCATCCATTTGTTGTGACACTAACCGACCCTGCCTCGATAGTTCCCTATATTTCTCCACCAGTGCAGTGGCCAACGTGAATGATTCGGGTCGGAATGCCTTTGCCGACTCGGCCTTGTCGAGGTTACTAGAGAAATTGAGACTCTCCCAAAATCTCCGTCCTTCATCCATCGTAGAAATATTAGACGGGAGAACAAGGACACGCTTCTTCCTTGCTTCCAGGGCAGCGTAGTCCCGTCGGATTTCTTCCTCAGTTACTACTGGACGCCCAATTTGGTACGATATCGTCCCTGTAATTTGCATATCAACAATAGTTCAAAGATGGGGGAATGTGAGTATTACAGTGATCAGGTTGCTTCATTGCGGTCACTGCTCTCGTGGGCAGACCTCCTGATTGGTGATCCAAGGTCATCACCAACTTCTTGATCGGCACTTCGTCTTTTGGACCCGCCCACTTTGCGGGCTGAATATACACCTCCAGAACCTTGCCAGGCATTCGAGTCTCGAATGAACATGTGACAGACTGAAACTAGTTAGAGATGGCGACAATAAAGACAATGCGGCTGACCTGTTCAGGGAAACACAGGCTCGCTTGCTCTATCATTTCCTCAAGCAGCGCGACGCAGTGATGGAAGACTTTATCTCCCAGTCCAGGCGTAGGCCCAAAAAGCCGTTCATCCATTTCATCAAGGGATATGTATTGGAACCCAAAGATCCGTTCAGTATTATGGTAAGTAACCATGACGCCATCCATATTGCCTATCCGTGCTTGAAAACTGACAGAAGATAAGAGTTAGAAGACACAGACAGGGCACACCACTTGCCTGTATTTCAAAAACCCAGAACGAATGAGGTCGTAATACTCCCTCTCAAAGCTCTCGAACATGCCCGTCTGATTGGTGATCAGATAACCCGCGTTCTCCTCAAAATTCAGGATATCCATTCGGACTGTCACGCAGGCACGCGTCTTGATATCAAAGACACCTGTCCCAGGCAACCGTTTGTCGTGGCAATCTAGCTGTGAGCGCATGACAAATTTTTGTGACTGGGGAACATGAGACTCCTGCCCATTTGAGAAGTGTAGATAAGGTACCGACCTTTGCATAGCGGTATGCTTGCTTCAGTATCTTTTCATCTGGTTGCACGGTGGAATCGATTCGCATGAACTTCTTGAAGTCTTCCGGTGGCCGGGTCAAGAAGTTCTCCAACAGTGTCCCCTAGAGGAGAGTCAGGACACAATGGGGTCAACGCGTGAAGAATTGCTTACGAGCCACGTCAACACGTTCTTATCAGGGTCATCGTATTCCGGCGAATGAGAGTCAATAGCGTATACACCATCCTTGTAGTTCAATAGGACAGTTGCTGGCATACGCTGTCCTGACGTGAAACTCGACGGCTAGAGAATTCAGTGAGTTTGGTTTCCTGAGAGCATGGCCAAACACATACTTGGTTCTTGAAATGTTGACTCAGAATAGAATAATCTATATCCTTGTATTCGGAGAGTAAGAAGTAGATGTGACAAAGCATCCCTGATAATGAGGAGGTTGATCCAGCAAATCGTTTGTTTTCTCGTAATGCAAGAGCGCGTAATTCCTGGAAGATAAATTAAACAAAAACCAAATGAGCAACGACGGACAAGTATACCTCATCACGCGAACTTTTAATGAATCCTGCCAAACGTTCAAAGGCGAAGTCGTTGACTTTGGGAATTTTCTGTAGCCAAGGGGTGAAATTGTAAACTCTGGAACGGGGGTCTTGAAGCCAGTGAACACCGGTGCTAAAATGATGTTAAAACATCTGTAGAAAGATGCGAGTCAGCCAAACGTACTTGAAAAGAACACGATCCAGGCCATGGGCCAAAGTATCAACTGGCTGTTGTCGGACGATTGGAGGTACATCTAAAGAGCCACGTTAAGCAAAAAAAAAAATGGAAATAATCAAGATACGGACCCATAAGTGTAGCTTCCACAGGGATCATAACCCCAGACCTTATAACCTCTTGTTTCAGCAAGTGGGGCGGATGAGCACGATCGTCTTGGCTCGGGTTGTCATCGAATATATTCTCGCCTGATAGGAAAAATTCAGAAACCAAAGAGTTTAAAGTAAGGGTTTCTGCGAAATACCTTTCCAATCGACGTTAATGGGGCGTCCACCTTCCGAATCCACAATACCTGGTAGACCACTTTCAATCTGCTTGTTGAGATGCTGAATTTTTTTCAGTAATTGTTTAGTCTCCCTCCTTTCTTTTATTCTTTTCATTTTCTCTGTATCTCTCGGCCTCCGTTTCAGCTTTGTTTTCTTGCCCAAGGCTGGTTGTCTGAATTTCAAAAGCGACGTGTATTCAGGGCTCTGAGGTTCTTTTGTTGAAATTTTAGGGTGAGGTATGTTGTCCATTAACCTCAATGTTTCCGACAAGGAGACTGGTTTACAAGGTGCATCTTTTGACCCCTCCTTCGTTGACGAAGACATACGTCGAATCGAATGGCACCGAGCATAAAGAGAAGGGCTTGACCTGCAGGCATGTGCTGCTATACATCCTGGATGAGAGAAACATCGCGAGAGAGACCCCCAAGCCTGCATAAGGAGTTGGTGAACAGTGACAAGCCACCTTGAACAAAATCGCGTTCACGGCCCGGGTTGGTCCGGAGGCATATTCTTTTTTTGGAAGTGACGGATGCTGCGCTCAGACGATAAAGTATACATAGGGCGCCTGTGAAATATGCCCACCTTTCTAACATCAATATTTCACTGGATAACTGGGTATATTTCAATTCATGGATTCTATGCAAATCTTACAATCAATTCATTAGACTCTTTTGGTCAAAGCAATGCGAGTTCGCTGTTGTGGGCCTACAGGTGACAGCAAAGCTTTCGCATTAGGCGTTTCTGACAATATTTCATCAGGCTTCTGGGAAAACATCATTTGTGAATGTGATTACTTCAGGTCAAGTGAGCCCATATAATTTCCCTCCCACTCGGATCTTCTGGCGCTTACAAGGAACTGCGGATGACAGTGGAGTGAAGAGGTTGTTCCAACGGTGGCTTTCAACTTTAGAAAGATAAGGAAGGGAAATGTAACCATGAAAGTATGGGACGTCGCAGGTACGTATCCGTTCTGAATAGATACATTACCGCCTTTACGTATGCTCCCAGGCCAACCAAAATTCCGTTCTATGTGGGAGCGTTATTGTAACGGCGTCGACGCTATTGTGTGCGTAGAAGTTACCATCTTGCCCCCGTTCTGCTTGCTGACCTACCAAACAGATTTGTGGTTGACTCGAGAGATGTGAGCTTCAAGAATTACACAACGGTGATCTTCCCTGACATGCATGGTGTAGAAGGATAAGTTCAACACCGCCCGCTTCGAGCTTCATCAACTTCTGAGCCAACGGACTCTAACAGGCGTACCGCTTCTAGTGGTGAGTAGCATATTTAAACTGTGCAAATGTTTGTGCCAACCCATCCAGCTTGGGAACAAGAACGACCTAGATGGCTGCACGAGTGTAAACGACCTAATCAGTATTCTGTGTGTCCATCAATCTCCCTGAGTCCCTCTCCCTAATTGAAGGTTTCCAGGCAACTTGACAAAATTGGGGACAGACCTGTATCGGTGCGTAGCTTTTCATACCTGACAATCATCGAATAACATAGAATACAGTGCTATTCCGTATGGGCCTCTTGTAACCTTATGTCATACAGCTTCTGACGCTTTCCACCACAGTGCTCCATGAAAAGTCAACACAATTTGTGCGTGATTTCCTCTGTTAACATTACGTTTCCAACCATAGCACAGGGATATTGTGCTTGAATGGCTCTCGAATCGCAGCCATTAATTCGGTAGTGGCGACGAATAGTATTCAGACTTCTCCGAACCTGCACACGCGAAGGAACTGGATTGGTTATCGACGTTTTGCCATCTGAACAGTTAGGTTGTCGATGTATGTCTGCAGAGTCTCATTGCCTGAAATGAGCTTGTCCACATCCGCTTGCACATTCTGCACTTTAACCAACATTGCTAATTCCGGGTGTCATCATTTGGAAGAGAGTGGGTTTTGGGATAAACAAACCCTTCAAATCCTCCTGACATGCAAGTATTTCCCTGAAAGACCTCGTCAATACAGTCAGCATGTGCCTAGTATATACTCACTTGATAGCTTGTTCTTTCCTAACTGTTTCTCGTACAAGTCCCATATCACCTTCCTGTGGTGAGAGAACTCCCCAAGTAGGGCGTTCGAGATCATCGAAATTCATTGTGTCGATCCGGGTATTAGGACAATAACGAGGTGTTAGTCGAACCAGTGCCAGCGATCATCATCATGGCGGACTTTGAACTGATTGTAGAGGTTAGCATGACGCGTCTCTTGTGTTGTGGTTCTACATCTTCAACTCATGGCTCTCGTTGGCGGAGAAACCCTCCTCGCATTTAAAGCAGGAAGAGCCTTTCGCAGGGAAGGCACCAACATTGTAGAACCAAGTCCCGTCAAGGGCGCGATTTACATCACTAATGGAGAGGATGGACTGTTGCATTTCGTCTGGAAGGATCGGGTCACCAATAATATCGAGGAGGTAAGTCCCTCGATATTCTTACAAACAGTTGTGTTTCATGCATTTGAGATCCTAGGACCTTATACTATTTCCTTTCGACGCATCGTTCGTGAAGGTGGATCAAGTGACCTCTAGTCGAGTCTATGTTCTCAAATTCTCGTCTTCAAATCAAAGGCACTTCGTGAGTTCTGAACCATGCTATTGTTTTCACTAAACTTGAGTTTTTTTGGTAGTTTTGGCTGCAAGTGCGACCTTCACCTACTCAACTGACCAGCTTGTCCTAATCGTATCCATTAGGACGCGTCTACTTCACGAGACTCTGAATTTATAGAAAATCTCAACGGATTACTTCAAGACCCAGATTACGATCTTAGATGGACCATTCCCATCGGAGTGACAGCTCCAGGGCAATCGACTGCTTTAGGCAGCACCTCTGCTCAACCAGTCGCTTCCACGTAAGCCTGAGGATCCTTTTTTCACAAAAAACCTTCTGAACCTCTCGAAGGTCTGCTACAGGGCAAGACTTCCAGGCCACTCCAGAGCAACTTGCGGCCCTTGCGGAGATGATAACTTCGATGACTGGAGTCCCACAGACCAGAGAGGAACCAGGTTAGTGCAAATTTTCATTTCTTTGCGCTCCGTCTAATGGATTCTTCCTTAGAACTGTCATTATCCGACATACTTACTCCAGCAAATTTATTGCCACTGTTCTCAAACCATCCCGAGCTCGTCCCATCACTTTTCCCTCATCTGCCACCAGATCTGCCAGTCCCTCCCTCTGCGGACGCTCTGCAGAGGATTATCCAGTCAGCTATTCATTGTTTTGTTTTATGGAAATTTGTATTTAGCCGACCATATTTTTCTCTAGTTCACCCCAATTTCGCTCCGCAGTGTCAAACTTTGACCAAGCTTTGAGGACTGGGATGCTGGGTGGTTTGGTTCGCACACTCGGTCTCCCTGAGGAGGCAGGAACCGGTATCGGACCGTTTTTGAGGGCTGTTCAAGAGCAGGCCGAAAGGGAGAGGGGCTCGGAGAGTAATAACACGATGGATACCGACTGAAATTCGAATCCCTTTCTCTCCCCCATTTATCATTCTAGATATGACCTTCTGTTTCCCGTTCGGGGGACCTGGGCCTGAAGACAAATCACACCAGGATCTGAATAATTTCATTCGTCATTGTTAGAGTCAAATTAGGTGGCGCAGTTATGAATAACTTTCTGCCGCCCCCTAAAACGTTCAGATCCCATATAGTGGCTTTGAGACCATTATCTGAGTGGTCGAATAACTTGTTCTATAAGTGTCGACGCACGGTATACTGAGTATACATTTCTCAGGCTAAAGATAAGACGACACGCCCTGATCCAAATCTGGAGGTTGAGGAAACATTAACAGCTTTGCATTAATTAATGAGAGGATAAATATTTAAAATAATTTGGTTAATCCACAACGTCCTCGTCTTCACTATCAGTTTCAGCCGCTCGTTGTCGGCGCTGGTGTGCTTTAACCTTCTTCGCTAAAGCATCATCCGGTACGCAATCCGAGAACCTGAAACTCTTGTTGCAACCGGAGGTAGGGCACTTCTGCGTTCTTTCTCCTTTGAAAAATTGTTGAAGGGCATCCCTGGAGAAACTGTGCCCGCAGACCTGGCTGTATGAGACACAACACAAGTTAGTAGCGACACATAAAAACCAGGGAACACAAAAGACTAACGAGGTAACAGGGTTGGTTAGAGGAGTCAATGTAAGCGGACATAAGAAATTCTGTGTAACACCACCCATCTCGACATCATCCCCCGAGTCAGAATCATCACCTCCTTCTGCAAGAGTTACTGTAAACAAAGAGTTTTATTTGAGGCCTATGAATTGCCTACCTTTCTGAATAAGTTGGGTAATTGGGGGCATGGGATCATCGGGATGATGAACTTCCTGAAAGAGGGCGTCGTAATCAGAAAGTCCCATATGGAAACAGGGGTCAGACATACCCAGATGCTCGAATGGAAGTCCAGGTATCTTGCATCCTTGGCATACTTCTGACGAGCGGTTTTGGCAGCGTATTCGTCTACTTGTTCCTTCAATTGATTTTCGTATTGCTCGATGACATTCCTCTTTGGATACACAAACCCTTTAACCATGTCCTCACCAGAAAAGTGGAAACTCACCACGAGTTCACCACGCGCGACCTTCTGATGGATCGTGTCGAGAGATTGAGAGTGAGCCGTCATTTCCACCCCGACATCTATGAACTCCTTTATTCCAGCATCCAATTTGTTAAGAGTCTGAAACAAGAATGAGAAACATGAAATCAACTTCCAATATCAAGAAACGTCTTACCTTGGAAGTCTGGATGTCAACTTCCCCTGCCTCCGCCATCGCAATAGCGACATCTTTGTAAATATCACACCTCTGGTTAATTTGCTTTCGCATTGAATCCCAGTCTTGGGCGATTCCCTTCAACCTTGTCAAGTGATCCCTTCGCAGGGGTTGATCAACGAAGTCGGCGACGTCAATCGTGTCATCCTCATCAGACTCATCGTCGACATCGACATCACCGTCTCTCTCCGCGTCCTCCTCTTCAGCCTCAACGGCGCGTTGTTTACCTTTGCCTTTTTTCTCATGCTTGACGCGTACTTGACGCGGTTTTTCGTCCTCACTAACGTCGTCAAGACGGCCGTTAGCTTGTGTAGCACGCGCATCTTCTATCTCCTCTGAATTTTGTCGGCGGGAGATTCTTCCACGTACTGATTTTAGCACTGGCATAGTAGTGGGTGGATTTCAAGTAGTTGGCATCTTGGGAGGACGCGATTGATTTGTTTGGCGAGGTCGCGTGTCACAAATACAAAAGTTGTCCCTCTCATAGATTCCATCCTTAATGCTGTTAGCTTTCTGGGCTGCCCGTCCATTCGCATTTCTGCCTTTCACCCGGTCCTTTCATGCTTCCTCTATCGCATTCAGAACAATAAACCAATCCATTCGTGCAAAGCGTATTCCTAAAAAGCAAGGAAAAGTCAAATCTCCTTTGTTGGAGAACTGTCCACAACGGAAAGGCGTCGTTACACAGCTGATTATTGCAAACCCGAAGAAACCCAACTCTGCCAAACGAAAGGTGGCTCGTGTGAAGCTCACAACAGGCAAGACGTTGATGGCCTACATTCAAGGAGAAGGCCACAACCTTCAAGAGCACAGTGTGGTATTGGTCAGAGGAGGCCGTACAAAGGATTTGCCTGGTGTAGGGTATGTTGTTTTCGTGCCAACTTTGACGAACAGAGGCTCATTTACCAAAGTTATAAACTCGTTCGTGGTGCCCTTGACTTTGGGGGAGTCGTCAATCGTGCTACATCCCGTAGTAGATACGGGTACGTATTCATCCTCCCAAACAACTTTTTTCCTCCTGAATTTTCATTTAGTGCCAAGAAACCGAAGAGGAAGTAGTTTCTACGTAATTTGGCACAACACATCGTTTACTTTGTAAATGGGACCAGATTTCCTGCTTCTGCCAACCTTGACTCTCTTTTCACTTGCGCCCTCATAATCTTTTCAATTTCTGAATTAATGGCCCAACACCAAGAATCCCTCTCAAGACAACTCCGAGTTTTGAAGAGTAACACCTTGAGTTTCTTGGATAAATTTGGAATTTTTTCGTTGTCGACATGTGTGGTTGTCGGATCCTGGTCAGCGTGAAGTATCTGAGGATGACGTCGATACCAGATCATGAAGATCATATCCTCTTCTCTATCGTCGGTTTCAAGACCGTCTCCGTAGCGCCTTGCAGCTGCAGGAGTATTTGGGCTGTATTGGTCTCGAGGAAGCATTTGTGCCGCGAAGTAACCCGAGCAAACATATGCCTCGACAAGATTAATTTTTTTCTTTATCGATGGGTATATCGAGCTCTGTCCATCAATGCGGAAGCTAACCAGGTGGCCTGCAACAAGAAAGAGCTGGACCAGCCTGAACGAAGCGTTAGGCAAAAAAAACTTTCAAAAAACAGAAAACACACTTGAATTGACCTCTTAAACCCCTCCTCATATAAATTCTACCACTTTTCACAATCGGTTTACACCCTTCGAGGACACACCAGTTATAAAACGTGTCGATTGATGCATATGCTGACTGATCAGCCGCAGAATCAGCTTCATGTTCGTCATGGCACACACGAGTGAGTGGGGTGAGGCGTGGTCGCTGTGCTTGAGCAAGTTCAATTTCCTGCTGAGCATCGGCTCGGTGCCGCCTCTTCCAGTATAACGACAGAGCTCTCAGTCTTTCAATCCATTCAATTGCCACTTTGCAAGAGTACGCCTGAAGGGAAAACGCCTGTAAGCAGAGGAAACTGTAAAAGAAACATTAAATTACCTCGAAACGCATCACTTGACCCGTATTGAGCAACAACTCGAATGATCTTCGCATTTTAAACAGGGGAAGATCATATGACTGAGCAAGCGCTGCTTCTCCTCCTTCGTCAGCATTATCTTCCGAGGATAATTCTTCACGTTCAACCCATGCCCCAAACCAGCTACGATCATCATCTTGTACTTCTTTCACAGTATGCGTTTTGGATGAAACTGGTTGGAATGCTCTTCTAATGGCCACAATTGTGCGTAAATCCATCATGCTGGTCGCGTGAACGATTTGATTTATTCCACGACGAATTTCCGTATGCCTCAGGACTGTATCAGCTTTCGTACCAGACTCGGCTGGCATAGCGCCAGGGGGAGTTGGTGTAAATGGTCGCCCAGAGTTGATGAAGAACAGGTATCCAGAATGGGTTGCGAGATACACCGGTTGTTTTGTTTGCTTATTCGGTTTGATACTGTCTAGGTAGCCCTCGATGGAAGGTGGCTCTTCGATCCTCCTCCTGTCCTTCAGATAGACGGAATTGGGACCATGCTCTCCAAGTCGAATCTCTAATGTTGGAGATCTCGTGGTCTGTAGCTCATAGCATAAATTGATGACCGAAGCTGAGAGAGATAATATATCCACCAACCTGCTTGAAAGCCACTCCGCACAACACCGACCACTCTCTCGGCTTTCCGAACACATCCTGGTCTAACCATACCCAATCCAAATTGGTATGATAACGCCAAGCTAGATGGGGTGCATGCCCATTTTCGATCGCTTTTTCGATCAGATACTTATAATCTGGCATCTTCTGGAGTGATTCCAGGCAGAGCTGAATGAGATTCTCGCGCGAGAAGATACGATATAGAATCGTGGTTCCCTGGCTTTCAGGAATATCAATAGTGACCTTTGTGTTTAAACTCGGACTGTGGACGTCGATGGATCTTGGAATATCGCCACCTAGCTGGCGCCTAAAATCAAGAAAATTTAAAATTTAAAACCGATGTCGAACGTCTGAATTCCGCACCATAGTTGCCAATACCAATCGTTTGCTCTGGATCGGCTTCTGAGCTTGAAAACAAATATTTGACTGCCTTCTTTACTCCGCGAAAAGATCCAACGCGACCCAGTATCGTTCAACACTCCTGAGGTAGGAGCGCAGGTGATGCAGAAAGTCAGGTCGACGAACGAATACAAGGACAATTTCGTTCTTGACGACCTGAGCGGGATAACATGTGCTAATTGTTTGTGTCCAGTTGCCCATTCCTGCAATGGAACACCCTGCATATTCGAATCAGCAAATAAAAAATGGCAACGCCGTTGAGCGTACGTAGTCTTTGTATATCTCGAGGCCATCCCTTCGCCACACAACGAGGAACTCCCCCCAATCTTGGAATTCCAGATCTCTAGCAGACCGATTTGTATTGTCGTCAAACTGCGTTAAACCTTCGGATTTCGTGTAGTCGACTCTGACCAACATCCTATCTCTAAAGGAGTTAATAACGATTTTGCTTAGACACATAGAGAAACCAATCACCTCGGAGGACGACATCTCCCCATGAGAATTCACTTGGCGTCGGACTCTTCAAGGTATCAATTGTCGCAGCAAGGCTAGTGTTACGGTCAACAGTCGCCTTCGTTCTTTCCAATACCTCTTCAGGTGCAGCTGGACCGGGAATAGTATCAAGACCACCCTCGGGCTCGACAGTGTAGTGCACTTTTGCTTTCCTTTTATCCTCCGCCGTCAAACGTTGGTCAGAATCTAGTTCCGAGGTGGCATTGTCTTGTAGGGGGATGCTGAGCCTGTCTGACGACGGCTTGGGGTTTGAGGTATTATCAGGTTGGTCGGGCGCATACCGGCCTGAGGGTATCAAATTCGTCTTCGACGTTGGTGTAAACCCACCATCACCAGGCTCCTCGGCGCCATTCAGAGATCCAGGATTAGGAATATCTCCATCAATTTGAGATACCTGCGTTGCAGGAAATGTAGAGAAGCCGCCCAGCTGCTCATCTGAATCAGGGTTGTCAGCCTCCGCGGTCCCCTTTGATGCAGTGGACTGTACGGTGAATGCACTGAGATGTCGTTGACTTTTCATGATATCCAAACCAAGGAGGTTTCCAACTTCGAAGCTAGTGCCAAACCATTGGTTTGAAGATGTATTTTGAGCTTCTCTCTGACCCTGGTGTCGACGTTCCCAAAGTTGACCCCAGTCGCTTTTTTTCCACTTTCGAACCAACTCGTCAATCATATCCTGCTCTTCGTCCTCTCTCCAATCTTCTGCATTGCCGCCGTGGTGGAGGAAGAACTCGAAGGCATTGTCCTTCAGAACACGAGTCACCTCTTCACTATTATCACCGCTAGTACGACCCGTGTTGTCCTGGTTAAGGGAAAATACGCTCCCGATGTTCAATTTAGCTCGTTTAGGTTGATTATCGACAGCCTGTGCAATAACTCTTTCAGGCATTGGTCCTATAAAAATCCGGCGCTGAACATCGTTGCCAGAGGGTAAATCGCTGCTGGGTCCAGCATCCGTTAGCGCCAGGGAGTCATTGAGGTCTTGGGGACCTTCAGGAACGACAATGGAAGCCATTGAACACAAAAGTTAACGTTGCAATAAATGTCAGTGTACTGATGTCACAAAGTCCCACAAGGCGCCTATTTGTATATATTGCTATCACACCTTCACTGCTCAGCGCTCAGGTTGGTATTTCCTCATTAAATGCAATAGGCATATGAAAATATATTGCTGTAGGATACATATAATTTATAAGAAAAATGAGTGAGTTGGGGATGCTGTGAGCTCATAATAGTATAATACCACGTTATCTAGAATACGGCTACTTCTTAGGCACTTCTTTACTGAGTTCGTTCAAGAGCTGGTGAGATTCAGCGACATACTTCTCCGCCTCTGAGCGCTCGAAGCTTTCATGACATTGAGTTTTGGTAAAGCTTCTAAAGATAGTCTCCACTCACTCTATTTTTCCTCCCTTTATATGCATATCGGGTTCCCGTAAAGCAAACGGATTCACATCTGTACGGTAATCGAGATTTGCTAGGCTGTGGTTGACAAAACGGTGTGTTGACTCATCCGATCTGACAGCGTAAATCACGTCGAGTAATTTAGCGTCGGGTTGGAGGCGCCAGTAATCAATTGCAATTTCTGGTGCAGGAACATTTGACCTACACAAGATAGGTTAGACAAAAGCTGAGAAGACTCCGAAGAAACTCACCACTCGGGAATTTTTCCAGCTTCAAGATCGGCAATGCACCTTGTACTGCGAAACAACGACGATTTGTCAACGAACTCGGGTATCAACAGCAAAATCATTCCAACGCACTACGTAAGAACCGCTTCCTCCTCGAGATAACCAACGAATCTATGGCAGATCCGTGGAGAAATCAAGTAAGATAAAACTAGATCAAATACTTAGAGCGAAAATTCGGATGAAGCAAAAGAAGTGGCCATACAGAATAAATTGTAGAAAACACCTTGAGCTCCCAGAATGAGCAGTCGGAAGAAATACGATGGTTGCTTGAGAGTCATGAATGTCCTGAAAATAATAGTATGACATATGGGTCTATTGATTATAACGCGAAACATACATAAGGTGCATTCTCTCGTTTTCGGCCTCTTCGAGGCAAGTATGGATCCTGGGCAAGACAATAAGTTCTTCAAAGAAATCAGAGCTTGGAGGAACGTACCATCCGCTATCTCGCCGCTGTTAATGCCATATTGTCAGAACCAAAGGGAACGGTTGTAATGGAACAACAAGACGTGCCATAAGCCTGAGACTTCGAAGATGTCGAAGAGTTGCAGCAACCATTCCAGGAACTCCAGCGATGGTCTCCAGGAAGAGGATACGCTAAAGTTTCGAATATGGACGATGTAAACTTCAATAGATCTGTCTGGTGCTCACATCCAGCCATTGCTTTTCGTCCAACAGAACTCCTGCTTTCCTCAGTTCTTCAATACTAGCATTTGGGTCAACAGGACCTTCCGGATGCTTGTAACCGGATACAAAGTCAAATATTGATCGTGCGAGTTTAACGAGGCCAAGGGCAACTTTATCTCCCAAATTCCCTGCGTCTTTATGTAGAACCTAGCAATAGAGCGAGGATAAGAATATGACTTGAGGCATTGATATAGAAAAGCAACACGCACACGGACGGATGTGAGTTCTTCTTGAGTGTAGACGGGATGAAACAGCACCCAGTCGCCGCGGAGCTTCTTTGGGACTGTGCTCACCGCGTCGGGCTTCTGTAAGTCTGAGGTCTCTTTGGACGAATCATCTATGAAGAAAGACAGTCAGCATGTATTCTCCGAGATGAAAAGTAAAGCAAAGTACGCTGATGTGGAGAAACAGCCTCTTGATGGGACTTTGAAGCTGTCAGAGAGTTTGCCAAAACGCGGGTCATTGAGAGGGTTCTGCCTCCAGACGGGTATACAGTAGAAACGCCTACCCTTGACGCAAATAGTATGGTAGGCGTAACTGAATACCTGAAGCTGCTCTTGCAAACGAGTCGAGTAGCGATCATTATTAGAATCTGAACATGAGGTAACCAAGCGCTCTTACTTATATAAGGCCCGACCCTCCGTGCGGCGGTGCAAAATGTTGGTTCCGATTCATTCCGCAAACTGAGTCATCTTCCGATCCAGCCCACAAGCACCACAAGCAGAGTCGAATTTCTGCGCGCATACATGATGTGAAGAATCTGAAGAATCGACATGACCGCGATGTGGGATGTGCGAGGAATGACCATAAATGGATGCGATGTAAGAGTAGTCGGCCCGGGCAAGACACTGGGGGCACCCGACCTCTCTGTGCAATCTCTGTGTCCTCCATACCATTCAAAAACTGCTCAACTTGTGGACAACATGATCCTGAAGGATGCATATCCGATTAAAATTTTATTTTCTTGTAGCCCGAACGCGATCGTGACGACAGTGATATATGGTAAATCATAAGGTAGGAGATCTTTCGCAATGGTATCCACTAAAATATCCAATATACCATGGTATGTATTTCTTCGTACCACTGAGCGATCTGCTCGGAATGTTGGAAATACCAGAGCTGTGCACGTTTCAAAAGGGTTGAGACTGGAGATAACAAATGGAATTGTGCATCCAAGGGATGTCGATGATTGCTCACTCCATGAAATAAATTGTGTAGCTGCTGTCACGAAACATGAGCCTGGCTTCAGGATATATTATTTGCTGCATGCTTAAAATAATCTGTACTAATGAAAAGACTCTTCTCACCGCTCGAAGAATTGATCATTTTGTCGTCATGTTCAGTCGGATCCGAGTCTTCAGTCTGAACGCTGCCTTAGTGCCTAGGGGAAAAGCTGCTTATAACGCTTATTTGTGCCAAGATGGCTGACGATACTTACCATTTGGGGAACTGTTATACGCATCTCGGCCCGGCGGATGTCTGGTTATGGCTTCCGCATTGCCTCTTTTGGAAGCAAAACGTCGGGCGATGCCAACTGAACATCAGATTTGATGGAAAGTTCAAAGCTCTCAATCAACCAGGTAGAGACGAGTGTTTACCATTTCCTCCGTTATTGTCTCTTCCTACAGACCGCCATGAAAAGCCATTTGGGAGTCCTTGAAGTGATCGAGAGGTCCATCTCGGCCCCATATCCTGGATAAGTCTTGCAAACGGTAGGTTCGGATGGCTGCTCCGAAGTCATGGTGAAGAAAAAGGCTATTTACATGAGGCTCTCATGTCCAACATCTTATTTGGAGAGCTGGCCGACGTGAGTACTTGATCGGATATGGATGATGTTTTGTCCATAAACAATAGGAAGCTTTGAACATAAGCACCCCCAAGTACTTGCGTTGAAAATGATTGATGGAGCCGAGAACCCTGGAAATGAGATTCTGCCGAAGGAAATGGATAGCGTTATGTTAGGTTTCTAGTGAATTATGGCAAAGGTATTGACCCGCTGTCCCCGCATGACAATCAAAAACGGACACTTTTGCGGACTCTGATTCAGAGATATTCATCTTGAAGACTAGAGTGCCTTTGCGTAAAGCCATTAAGTTCTGAATCAGAAACTATTTCCAGAATCAATACTAGTTGGCCTCGAAACACGGCCGAACTGGAGTACCTCCTGACCTGCTCTATTGGCGAAGAATTACCGCTGCTGCTGCAAGTGCTCCGACCTGCCGAGAACTGAAAAGAGATCTTCAAGCCTGGACCAATCATATTCCGCCGATGATGCTTCATCGATAAGTATCGAATATGGAAGGCATGAACCAGAAACTTAGAAACCCTGACAGGAGCCATAGCACTGGAAATGAACTCACGTGTGGAATTCTGTCGCCCACCTGAGATGCATCGTCCATCGCCTTCCTTCAGCACTT
>Ga0307507_10002982_pt1 | contig 33958 bp, 15 predicted proteins | sample 7_EM_MG_FD_207223 | JGI IMG/M metagenome (GOLD analysis project Ga0307507, IMG submission 207223) | Populus trichocarpa ectomycorrhiza microbial communities from riparian zone in the Pacific Northwest, United States - 7_EM | ecosystem: Host-associated > Plants > Roots > Unclassified | place...
CCTAATTATCTCCCTAAACAAGCATATTCTTAAGGTTATTAAGTTTAACGCCTAATTTATCTATATCTCTAATGCAAAATAGAAACGGGGTGTTCGCGGGAATAATATAGAAAGTAATATACCCTAAGGGGGTTTTAACCTTAATTATACCAAGAGAGATTATAGTACCCTTACTAAAACAAATTGTATATTGGCCTGCCGTTAATTGGTTAATCTAAATAGAGCTATTAAGCTGCTAAAGAGCTTAAACTTAAGGTTCTCCTACTATAGATACTCCTGCAGCTCCAGTATCTAGCATAATACCATAGAAGACGTTCGCCGAGTATCTATTATTAAAGGAGAATGTAGAACTCTTCTTTAGCTTATTAAAGATATCTAACTTTGTAATAGCATGGAGCGTAGATTAGTTATTAAGAATAGTAACGGTTTATATACTATCTACCTTACTATACTTAGTAAAGTATTAGTTAAGAAAGTAGTCCTTAATTTCTATATCTATAAGAAGCTGTTTGGCCTTATTAACCTCACCCTTAAGATTTTTTTCGCCTTTATATTAAACCAGGAAGCTTTAAAAGTAGGCTATAGTAACCTTATAATTTCCAACGTTTTGTGTACTCTGGCGAAACTTATTATATACCTCTTTTTATCTATTAAGAGGGTGCCTAGTTAACTAGCAATTTAGCTTCTTATAAACATAGCATTTCTTCTATTAATTGTTTTAAGATAAACCTCCATAAGGACCTCCATGGTTGCTTTATAGTTAACGTTAATTATACCCTCTACTATATCCCCTACCCTAGCCACCATATATTTAATTAGTCCAGTTATAATTATATTAGTTAGTTAGGTTAATTAAAGTAGGTTAGAGTTAAGTGTTAAATTACTATACTTCTTAAGAGCGCAGAGTGGTGCTAATAGAGGATCTTAATTAAGCACACACTCCTTTATAAGTATTTGCAGGATTAAAGAGGGCAAGGTTATATTCTTTAACACCTTAGTATACGCTAATAACTTAATCGCGTAGGCTAAAGTCCTCTTAATATAATTTGGATAAACCACGCTAAATTATCTAAAGTTAATTAAAGAGCTTTTAAAGATAGTCAAGTTAAGAGGCATCTAGGTTTATAGCAATAATTCTTAAAAAGGTAGTCTCTCTTTACTCCAATATATACTGCTGCTTATTCTCTTCTGTTTTAAAATAGCATCTTATCTTATATATTATTCGGTTAAAATTATATCCTTTTCCTGCTAAACAATTATAATAGAAGGTACTGGCGCGGCCCTTAAGCATAACGGAATAAGCGTTATAATATTGGTTAGGTTCCAGTCTAACCTTCTAGTAACAGTTATAGAAGATACGCAGCTTTAAATTAAGGATATTATATAGTTCCCTACTAAACCTCTTCTCCTAGTCTAAATAGAGTTTCGTAAGCTCTGTAAGCATTTTTAAAGTGCCTCTAAGCAGTATTAGGCCACATTAAAATTGCATTAAAGATTAAAGTGGGGATTGCTTTATAGGCTACAGTGGAGATGCAGAGCTTAATAGAATATAGCGTGGTACCTAATCTTCCTATAGCAGAGTTTAAAGGTTATTAAATCGCAAAGTAAGGGGGTCTTGCGCTTGCTCTTAGAGGGCAGTAGTTAAAGTTATAGATTGAATTAGTGGGAGCAATAGGTATAGTATGTAAGAACTTATACCTAGAGCAATGGAATTAAAACGTGTCTCTATTAGTGTATCATTTAGATTCTATTATAAGTTAAGCTTCTTTATATTACGTAGTTAGTGCTTAATCTCTTATAGAGTCTATTTGTGCTCTTCTTTTACGTTAATAACTTGCTCCTAAATATTGTCTCTAATAGTATTTCCATCCATAGGGACAAATACTCCGTTCTCCTAAAGGAAGTTACGGAAGTCTTATATAATATTCTTCTTCGCGAGGGCCTATGTTTCCTTTATCTATCCAATAAAGTCCTCCTTTATATAATACCATAGCACAGTATCATTGTATTCGCTGTCTGTGTATTATGCTATGCAGTATAGTAAGAATCCGTTTAGGTCCTGTTGCTCGGCGTTTATAGGGTTAATGTCTTTATCTATTACGGAACCCTACCACAGGGGCCTCTATAGGAGAGCCCCATGCTCTCGCGTACACCTTGCGTACAGCTTATGTTAGCTACGCGTAGGTACATTACCTCCTTACGCCCTCGACCCTTACGATCGATCGCGCAACGTCTTGTAGACTCCTCAAATACATACATTTAGCTGCCACTGTTCCGCGCCCCATAATATTACGTTGCGCCTTTTTTTACTACTAACACCTAGCCTATAACCAATTCCACGTCTCTATGATACTGCAGGCGCTACTAAAAGCAGCGTGTCTATAAGCAACCTTCGCACCATAATAGTAAGACGATATTCCTTACTAGCCACTATATTAAGCCTAAAGAGCGACCTAATACCCTAACCCAACCTACGACGCTAATTAATCCTAGGAGAATTTAATTTATTAACCCTAGCCTTAACCCCTAAAGGCAAACCTAGCGGCTTAAAAGAGTTACGATTACGAGTACCCCCGAGCACCTAGCACTACTTTAAAGACGATAAAAGTTAACCAGCCTAGCAGGATGGGTACACCCCTATTGGTATAGGTGGCCACAGTGACAACCTTAACAAGATAGACACCGGCAACATTTTATCCTTTATTAATTATACAGCTACAGAAAAGCAACCTAAAGGGCAGCCACCTATTAAGATTGAAATACAAAATGCCGAGATGTTTATATAAATGGTAGTATAAGAACCTAATAAATACTACCGCCTTCTATAGAACTACCACCTAAAGCTTATATAAGCTAAACTACGTGCTGCCCAAGATTATAATATTATCCAAGACTTATAAGCTAGTGAGGCACTTGCTAATAACACACGCTAAGAAACTAAAGATAACCTCTGTATATCTAAGCGCAATGTCTAACGATTAAAGAAAGCTGAGATTATACTTATTGCTGAGGTTACTAAGAAGGAGGGCACAATTAAATACCTACAATTTTAGCTTAATAAGCACATCTGTAATAATGCCGAGCACCCCCCTATTATATACTATACTACCTAAGCCTCTACGCCTCCAGTAACCTTACCCACCTAATGCTTAGCCAAAAGTTAGCGTTGAGCAGCTTTACCTAATAGCGACCCCTATAACAGTAACCGAACTTAAGCTACGATTGTGGGGTCTAATATATAATACCCAAATCCCCTAGTCTTCTAGGGAGACCGCAAGGAATACAGCTACTGGAAGATGCAAATCTATAAGAAGCTAACTTAGAGCGCCTGCCTTTTTCCTATAGAGGATACCAAGATTGGTTATATTATTAGGCGTACAAAGGGTACCCTATTTAATAGACTTTTCGCCTAATAGGAGACTAATGGCCCTAGGAAGTAGAAGTTTAATTAGGAAGTCCTTAATAACCTTAACCTAATATATCACAACTACGACCTAGTGGCTACTAGTTAAGCCAAACTACACGCCCTAAAGATGAGTCCTACTGAATTATTTGACGAGTTCTATATCAAGTTCTAGAAATACACTGGAGTTTTTACCTAAGACAACGCTAAGGACCAAGAAGATCTTCTTAAAAAGGTCACCTATCGCCTTAGTTATGCCGCCGCTAGTTACAATTATAATAATGTGCATAATATGGTAGCAGCCCTATAGAAGATTGAACAACAGCTAAATTAGATCTCTACTACTAACCCTTACCTAAAGGCCCCTATACAAAAGCCCCCTGGGCCTACTACACCTATATATACTAAGCCACTGACGCCTGTTACTAATACTAGTACCAGAGCCAATATTAACCTCTCTATACTAACCTTCCTATATAAACTCCTAGACGGAGAGCGCGAGCTACTTTAGAAGCTAGGGCGCTGCTATAGATGCCGTTAAGAGGGCTGTTATTGTGAAAACCTAAACTACCTAATGGCCAGATTTGGTAATCGCCGCCTAATACCTAACTTTATACCTTAAACACCGAACACCTTGCTATGTGCCGCTACTGTACAAGACAAGGACGCAGTAATAGTAGTAGGATTAGAAATGGAAGCGGAAAATGCCAAGTCCTAGCCCTAAGTTATGGGTTGGGACGCCCTAATAATAGAGGGATCTATATATCGGCCTGCTTAATAGATGACTTAGTAAAGATAAATGGACGGAAGTAGATAGTTTTACCTATAGTAGGAACTACTGCTAAAAAACAATATAAAAGCCGTTCTATAATTAATTGTGGAGCTACTGATAAATTTATAGATACCTAATTTGTGCGCACTTATAACCTACTTACCTTACCCCTTATTAAAGCCCGCGCCCTATAACTTGCTAACGGTAGTTATACCGCATAAAAGATCACCTATATAGTATAACTCTACCTAGATATAAACGGGCACCAGAAAGAGCTCTAGGCCTATATTATACCACTCGCCAACTACCCTATTATCCTTAAAATAAACTGGCTTAAATAATATAACCCTGTTATTGACTAGAAGAAAAGAGAAGTAACCTTTAACTTTAACTACTGTAGAGAGACCTGCCTAGGGCATAGCCTAGCCGCCTCTACCTACTCTCTAGGCTATCAACCTAAAAAACCCCTTATTACCCCACCTATAACTAACTGCCACTATATAAGTGCCGCGGCCTTCTACCGCATAGTATGTAAGAAAGGCTGGACCATTGCTACAGCTTCTTGATTATGACTATATAAGCTTAACAAAGAACAGGACTACGTCCTCTATAGTAATAGGATAGACATAGTTGACCTTCTAGAAGATAACGCCCCTGCGGAACTCTACGGACTTTTACCTTTAGACTTTGAGAAGTTTATAAAGCTTAAAAAAGGACTTACTAATAAGGAACTCTGCAAACTCCTCCCTAAGAGGTACCACAACTTTTTTGATATATGCTTATAAAAGGGCGTAGATATACTCCCTCCACATTGACCTAATAACTATGCCATTAATATTAAATAAGGAAAAATGCCACCTTATAAGAGACCCTATCTAATATTAAAAGACGAACTCCTAGTTGTTAAAAAGTATATTAATAAGCACCTTAACAAAGGGTTTATTCGTCCCAGTATATTACTAGCAGCCGCCCCTATCCTTCTCGTTAAGAAGCCAGGAGGAGGTATCTAATTCTGTGTTAACTATAAAGGACTTAACGCTATTACAATTAAGAACTAATACTTAGTACCGCTTATACGTGAGACCCTTAAGCGGCTTAGTTAAGCTAAAATCTATACTAAGCTTGATATTATTGCTGCCTTTAACCACCTCCAAATACGGGAAGGTGATGAATGGAAAACTGCATTTGCATTACGCTTTAGCCAATTTAAATATACTGTTATGCCCTTTGGTGTATATAATGGCCTAGGCGCCTTCTAAAGCTATATTAATAACGCCTTATAGGACTACCTCAATGACTTCTGCTCTGCATATCTGGACAATATACTTATTTACAGCGATAACCCTTTTAAGCATACTGAATACGTTTAAAAGGTCCTATAGCGCCTTAGGGACGCAGGACTTTATATCAATTTAAAGAAGTGTGAATTCTTAGTTATAGAAGTAAAATACCTTGGACTAATTATTACCACTAAGGGTGTCTGCATGGACCCTAAGAAGGTATACATAATTACCAAATGGCAAGCCCCTAACTGTATTAAAGACGTATAAGCCTTCCTTAGTTTCGCCAACTTCTATTAGAAATTTATATACAACTTCTTAGGTGTAGTAGCACCACTTACAGCAATGATGCGAATGAAGGGCCTTTCTGTAAAAGGAAGGAAAATGTACCTACGCTTTACCTGGACGCCTAAATGCAAAAAGGCGTTCTAAGACCTTAAAAATGCCTTTATTAAAGCACCTATCCTAGCTCACTTTATACTAGGATGACAACTCTATTTTAAAACCGACTCCTTAGACTACGTTAACGCAGGCGTCCTCTCCTAGATGGGTAATGACAGTCTTCTCTACCTAGTTGTATTCTACTTGTCTAAGCTCATACTATAAGAGTGTAACTATGAGATCTATAATAAGGAACTCCTTGCAATTATATAAGCGTTTGAAGAATTCTGCCTGGAACTCTCCTTAGCAGAACCTGACTAACTAATTGAAGTCCTTACAGATCATCGCAACCTTGAGTACTTTATGACTATAAAGCAGCTAAACTGACGCCAAGTACGTTGAAATGAGTTCCTCTCTGGTTTTAACTTTAAAATTGCATATAGGCTAGGAGTATAAGGTACTAAGCCTAATAACCTAATACGCCGCTTGCAAGACCTTCCTTAGTCTAAAGATAACCCCTACAATTAGTTCTAACAACAGACGATCCTAAAAGTATGGAATTTGGCCCTAGGTATGCTACCTATAATAGAGCTAACTGTACCTTAGCTTTATACCACAGAACTAGAGTTACCTCCTAAAATCAATAAGCTTATTACTACGGCATATAACACCTCTGTTAACCCATTACTGCACCAACTTATTACTATAAAGACCGCCGGCACCTATACGCTGCCTACTAACCTCTAAAGCTTAGGCCAGATTAATATGGCAGCCTTAGAAGTAAAAGAGAATAGGCTCTATTATAAAGGCCGCCTATTTATCCCTAACTTAGAAAACCTATAATAGTAACTAATCCAAATGGCCTATAACCTCTGATTAAGCGGCCACCTAGGTAAAGAAGGAACCTATAAGCTTCTTAGCCGATACTACTTCTGGCCTAAAATAATAGACTTAGTTAAATGCTTTATAGGCGCCTACTAGGGTTATAAGCGCGCTAAGGCCTTTAATATAAAGTACTAAGGACTACTGCACCCTCTACTAGTGCCTATATGATGATGGGCAGATATCGCTATAGATTTCGTTATTGACCTACTACCCTGCAAATGACACGGCCGTACCTATAAGAATATCCTTATAATAATATGCTGACTTATAAAGGAGCGCCACTACGTCCTAACCAAAGGCATAGCCGTTAGCAACGTTACTAATGCCTTCCTCTGCGAAGTCTACCGATTATATGGGTTACCTAACTCGATTACGTCCGACTAAGGCATGTAGTTTGGCTCTAATGTATGGAGACGAATCTGCTAACGCCTTGGCATCTCTGTCAAGATGTCTACATCCTTTTATTATAAAACTGCTGGGCAACTGGAAAACGCTAATGCCAGCATAAAAGCGTACCTATGATAGGTAGTTGCCTATAGTTAAGATAACTGGGTAGATCACCTTCCACTAAGTGAATTTGTAGTGAATAACTACGTCTTAACCACTACAGGACTTACCCCGTTCTTTGCAAACAAGGGTTATTACCCCTGATCTGGCATAGAGCCACCAGAACCTATTGATAAAGAACTGCCATATAGAAAACGCCTTAAGATGCTACTTATTAACCAGCATGCAGACCGCATGAAAAATCTACTTAACTACTGCAAGGGAGAAATGGCCTGGGCTTAAGTAAAGCAGGCCTACTTTGCCGACTATTATAGAACGCCACCACCGGAGATGCGTGTAGGCGACTGGGTATGGCTAAATGTACGCAATATCTCTATGCAGAGGCCTATAAAGTCACTTAATTATAAGAACCTCGGCCCCTATTTAATTAAACGAGTTATTGACAGGGGAGCCGTATATAAGCTAGAGCTCCCGCCTGCCCTAGCCACCCGTAGGATATGGCCTGTATTTCACCTATGGCTACTACACCTTTACTAGCCTAACCCCTTACCGGGACAAATACAGCCTGAACCCCAACTAGTACTAATCCGAGATGAGAACGAAGACGAGAACTATGAGGAGTGGACCGTTGAACGAATTATCGACTCTAAATACTTTAGTAAAGGTAGAGGACGGCGGCTCTACTACAGAGCTATCTATATAGGATTTGATATAGATTAGCCAGAATGGCAACTATGGGAAGACTTTAAAAATGCAAAGGATCTAATTAGCGACTTTTACTACGCGAACCCACAGAAACTGGGCCCAAGTAGAGATTTTATGCCTAACCCTCTATAGGAGCCCTTATAGAGTTAAACCTTTGTACATTACCACGTAAGGGCAAATTGCCGTTAGATTGCTGCAGATTACCATTATGTAACGGCAAAGTGCGATTATATGACTGGAATATTGTTGAGATGTCCAGGAACTTTAACCGGCGGTTAAAGTTATCTGATTAGTTGGATTCTTAGGTGCCAAGCCTTGTCATATAATGTTATTTGCAAACCTTTAGTGATACCCCCTTTTTTTCTTCCTCTCTATACCTTAAATGTCCCTTTTATATGTATATAGTAACCACAGCGTTGCCGGAGCTCCGCCTCTATAAGAGGGGGGGTAGTGTTATGGAACCCTACCGCAGGGGCCTCTATAGGAGAGCCCCGTGCTCTTACGTATACCTTGCGTATAGCTTATATTAGCTACATATAGGTACATCACCTCCTTACGCCCTTGACCCTTACGATTGATTGCGCAACGTCTTGTAGACTTCTTAAATACATACATTCAGCTGCCACTGTTCCGCGCCCCGTGACATTATCCTATATCTCTGGGTTAATGTTGTTCTCATACTTCTTTGGGTAGGTCAACGCCATAATAGGAGTAGAATTGACGGGGTGTCGTACGTCGAAGGTAGGTAGGATTTTCGGCTTTGTAGGATCTCGTAGGTTTGCTGTCAAAAGGTAGGCAATTTGAGGCGTAGTTAACGCGTTTTAGACGTTGACTTAGGACTTTAGGTTTAGTAACACTTCTGACCTAAAGTACTTAACCAAATCTTTGTAAACGCAATTGTTCTACGTAATAGACGCAACTTGGTATCTCCTAGTACTTAGTAACACTTCTATTACTAGTTTTCCGCAAGCCTAAGGTAGCACAGTATCGCCAGGAACCCCTGTACAAGACTGTCTCTTCTATCGATAACCTAGCTGCTCTGTGGTTGACTGTGTGTTTAACCACTGATCAGTGTTAGTCACATAGGGTGACTCACCAATAACGACTACTCGAGTAGGTTACAGTGATGTTGGTTAATAGCTTGATTTTATTGGAATAAGGAAGGGCGAGGAGCTTAAGACTCCTCGCCACGCTAGTGCCGCGGCGTCACGTGACGACCGCTTGCCTAATTCCCGACAGTAATAGTCCTTATAGTAAAATGGCTTATCCTTAGTAACTATAATCCCCTTTATACTTCTAGTAAGGAGATATATCTAAGTAAGAGAAAGGTGTTATAGTCTCTTATACCAGGTCTCTATAGTAGCTTTGGCAAGTATACCTTTCTTATAGAGGCGCGATTATATAGTAGCTAGAGCTATTATAAAAGGAACCTCTGTAGGGTTGTCTACTAGTATAAACGTATTAAGTCTGTTAATGCTTAGGATATAGGCTATTTCTACCTAATCTTTAATAAAGTTAATTATATTATAGAGACCGTTAAAGAAGGCGCCCTTACTTTACAGAATACTAAGCGAGATAATATTTATAAAGAAGTTAGGATAATAATATACGTTGGTAAATATAATGGTATAGGCTAAGTAATTAGTCCAGGTAACTGTAAGCTTAACTAATCCTACACTAATAGCCTCTATTAAGCCTCCTCCTATTTAGATTTAAAGAGGCTTAATTTCCTTATACTGTATAAACCTCCTAATGTTATTACTTATGTAAATATTTAAGCAACTATTGGCTATCTAAGAGTCCTTAATATTCGTTCCTAAAGCTATAGCTGCTAGCCTAATAACCTATATAGCAAAGATTAATCTAGTTGCCGAATTGGTAGCTTAAGAGGGGCGATTGGATATCCCCTTAGAGGCCTTATTGGTATTTAAGGCTACTCTATTACCTAATCGCGGAGGCCGTTTCTCTCTAGGTCTCTACTATTTAGGTTTTAGGTAGGCGTGCTTTATCTAGCAGCCTTCCTTACCACCTAGATAACCTTACTTGCACTATCTATACTTATTTAAAGCATCCTTGGCAGGGCCTTAATTGCCTAATAAGGCACCATGGCTAGCTTCACCTCTGCCTTAACCATTGCTGTAACTATAGCTATTGCCGCGTCCTTAGTGTGAGTTACCTAGTGTCTAATTAAATAAGGTAAAGCTCTTGGCTAAGTCCTTCCGCTAAGCCTTATTAGTAAGGTTAGCGATTAATTAAAGTAGTAAAATTATATGTCTGTTGCGGATCTTATTATATTGGATTTAAGCCTATATAGGGAAGTATTCGTTAACGGCGTTAATAAATTAGTAGTTAACAATCTTATTATCTAGGGCAAGCTTTACCTGCTTAATCCCTTAAACCGCTTCTTAGTAACAGCTTAAGAAAGTGGTAATTGCTTGGTCTAGTTAAAAGCGGAGCTTAATAAAAGTCTCCTATATGTTGGCCTTATAGATCAAGCCATGGGCCTTAAATAATTGCTTAAGGTATTTAATGTAGTCCTTTACCGTCTGCTTATGCTCTAGGGCAGTAATAATCTCCTTATTAATTATACCAAGGATAACTAAATAGACTTTACCGTCGTCCTTATTATACTTATTGTAGAGTACCTTGTTAGTTAAGCGAATTAAATTATAAGTATCCGTAATAACTTGGGACCTCTTAAGGATCTTATCTTACTCCTCCTTGTCGGCGTCTTTTGGCACTTAATTAATAGATATTATAGGCTTTTCTTCCTAGAGCTTTAGGTAGAGGGGCGGGCCTATATCTTCTTAAACAATATACAGAAGGCCCTTACCATGTAGGTATATATAGAGCTGCGTCCAATATTAATGCTAATTTAAACCGTTGTTCTTAAGGCGTTAAATACCTGGATAGTTTTTACCTATAGCAACGCGTAAACAAATAAATTTTGACACATAAATAAATGAATTTAACGCGTAAAAAAAGATAAATTTAATACGTAATTTTGATAATAAGAAATAACTTTATATGTAGGTATAGTAACCTTTAATGCAGCCTGTGGTAAGGCGTTAAATATAGAACAGTAAGATATAACCTAGCATAGGTGTGGTAACCCTTAATATAACCTATGGTAAGGTGTTAATATTCTGAACTATTGAATAGCTGAATTGTCGCAGCTTGGTAGCAACGAGTGCTTATAACCTGATAAACTGGATGATCTCAAGAAGAAAATAAGTATATATCTAGTTCTATCTACGACAAACATAGGCCCCTATATAGGCCTATGTCTTACGGTGGCAAAGTGATTGCTAAGGATACCAACCAAAATGGAAACAAAGGGAATCTGCTTATGTAAGCAGGAAACGAATGTGGAGGACTCTTCCAGAACCATCGTCAATGCACACCCAGGCGCCGCCTCCGAAGCGATTAACTACCCTGCATGCGGCGGGTAGTCCTCCTGTGGCGGCACTAGTTACGCTAATTCCGTGGTTCCGGGCAGGGTTATCGATGATGAGTGAATGAATATGTTGGGAATCGATCTTCAGGCGTAGGGAGGCTGGGCACCCAGCCTCCTCCATATTGTACTATATAGCTACCAACCTTCCTAGGTTAGAGAATTAAGCAATAATTGCAATACATTTCAACAGAATAAATAGGCCCAATATCGCATTCAATTCATAAGCCAACCAAAATATCGCGATATGAATAAATAACCGCGATATCTTAGATATAGGCGGTATCACCGGTCTTGGCATGGTGGGGGTACTGAATCGATGGCCAATGTCTCCCTAGAGGCCTCCATTCCCCCTCTACCCCCCTCTACCCCACCCTAAACATTTACCAGTAGCTCTCTCCTCTAGCCTTATACAACCCGTCCTTTTGCCCACGACTTTAAGCACTCCGAAGGCTTAATATTTACTGGCCCAAGCCTCTATATATATTCATAAAGGCTGGCAAAATATTCAACCATTATCACTCCTTATGAATGAATATACCGTTATAAAGCAATGAATAAAAACATTATCGACAACCCTGGTTCAGGGTGTCAGCCGTCGTTAGTGCTGTGAATGCATTCAATACTAAGTGCCCATCAACTCAGCTCGTCTTGGTTGGAGACTCACAAGTCAGTTACCTAGTCACTAGTATTACAGAAGGTGAAAAGTAGAACTGAACGACTCATAGGGTGGCCAAATCTTCGATGATGCATACTGCGGTGGTGGGGACACCAATGAAGGCTTTTCGAGTACTGCAAGCTCCTTGTCAGCTGGGGCGTTGAATATGATCAAGGCTGCGATATTCATGCTCGACCCGCGTCACATTTACGGTCTTTCCTACAATGTTGGCACATGCCAGGCTTCTGGAGTGAGTGTGACCTCTTAAATTTCATTTTTTAAATTTCGCAGTCTTAGTTTTTCTGACGAGAGAAACAGTCTGCTCCGCGCCCCAGTGGCTTCCAATGCTCATATGCCAGCAGATCCAATCTTACTGCGATGCGGCAGACCTTACTGCTGCAACGGCAACAACGACAACACCAATCGGAGCTACGGCCAGTGGTCTACTTAGATTGGAGTGGAGTGGGTTTAGGGGTCGAATCCACTCCATACGTTGAGAAGATGGTGGAGCTCCAGGACTCCAATATGGCTCTAGATTAAATATATACTATAAATAGTAAGTCTTAATTAAGGAAAATGGCAAGAAAGAAAGAATATAGTAAATTACCCTAAATCGTAAAGCTTCTTATATAAAGCTTTCTTATTCTCTGCCTCTATTATTTTTAAAGACAGTATATATATCCTTATTATAGCGTTTACTTTTATTATTATAAAACTCTATAACTACTAGCTTATTTAGTTTACCTAGATCCGCCAAAACTACTTCTAATACTATATTTATCGCTATATCTACTACTACTTTTATAGCTTCCTCTATTATCGGGAATAAGGCAAGCGGTCGTCACGTGTCGTCGCGGCACTAGCGTGGCGAGGAGCCTTAAGCTCTTCGCCCTTCCTCGTTCCAACACAAAAAGAACATGCATCATCAAACAACGTCACTATATCTACTTGAGTAGTACTGGTAATTTACCCTGTATTACTAACACTAATCAGTGGTTAAATACACAACCATAGAACAGCAAGGTTTTCAACAGAAGAGACAGTCTCGTGCAGGGGTACTATATGCACTTATATGGAATAAATCCCGGCAATACTGTGCTACCTTAGACTTATAGAAAACTAGTAACAGAAGTGTTACTGAGTACTAAGAGATACTAAGTTGCGTCTATTACACAGAACAACTACATTTACAAAAATTTGGTTAAGTACTTTAGGTTAGAAGTGTTACTAAACCTAGGGTCCTAAGTTAATATCTAAAACGCGTTAACTACATCTTAAATTGCCTACCTTTTAACAGCAAACCTACGAGATCCTATAAAACCGAAAACCCTACCTACCTTTAACGTATGACACCCCATTAAACAACCCTTATTTTCCTTATTTTTTCTATTAACAAAATAATAGCCATTATAGCGTTAACCTACCTAAAGCAGTATAAGAAAGACATTAACCTAGAGATATAGGATATAGACATTAACCCTATAAACGCCAAGCAATAGGACCTAAACGGATTTTTAGTATACTGCATAGCATACTATACAGACCGCAAATACAACAACACTATGCTATGGTATTACATAAAGGAGGACTTTATTAGATAGATAAAGGAAACATAGGCCCTTATAAAAAAAGATGTTATATAAGACTTCCGTAATTTCCTTTGGGAGAATATAGTATTTGTCCCTATAGATAGGGGTGCTATTAAAGACAATATCCAGGAGCAAGTTATTAACGCAGAAGAAGAGCACAAATAGACTCTATAAAAGATTAAGTACTAACTACGCAATAAAAAGAAGCTTAACTTATAATAGAATCCAAATAATATACTAATAGAGACGCGTCCTAATTCTATTGCTCTAGGCATAAGTTCTTATATTCCGTATCTATTACTTCCACTAATTTAACCTATAACTTTAACTACTACCCCTTAAGAGCAAGCGCAAGATCCCCTTGCTTCGCAATTTAATAACCTTTAAACTCTATTACAGTAAGATCAGGTACTACGCCGTGTTCTATTAAGATCTATATCTCCACTATAGCCTATAAAGCAATCCCCACCTTAATCTCTAACGTAATTTTAATGTGGCCTAATACTGCTTAGAGGCACCTTAAAAATGCTTATAGAGTTTACAAAGCTCTATTTAGACTAGGAGAAGAGGTTTAATAGGGAACTATATAATATCCTTAATTTAAAGCTGCATATCTTCTATAACTATTACTAGAAGGTTAGACTAGAACCTAACTAATATTATAACACTTATTCTGTTATGCTTAAGGGCCGCGCCAGTACCTTCTATTATAATTATTTAGTAGGAAAAGGATATAATTTTAACTAAATAATATATAAGACAAGATGTCACTTTAAAACAGAAGAGAATAAGCAGTAGTATATATCAGAGTAGAAAGAGACTACTTTTCTAAGAATTATTGCTACAAACCTAGATACCTCTTAACTTAATTATCTTCAAAAGCTCTTTAACTAACTTTAGATAATTTAGTGTGGTTTATCTAAATTATATTAAGAGGACTTCAGCCTACACAATTAAGTCATTAGCATATACTAAGGTGTTAAAGAATATAACCTTACTCTCTTTAATCCTATAAATACTTATAAAGGAGTATATGCTTAATTAAGATCCTCTATTAGCACCGCTCTGCGCTCTTAAGAAGTATAGCAATTTAACACCTAATCCTAACCTACTTTAATCGACCCAGCTGACCAACATAATTATAACTAGACTAATTAAATATATAGTAGCCAAGGTAGAGGATACGGTAGAGGGTATAATTAACATTAACTATAAAGCAATTATAGAGGTCCTTGTGGAGGTTTATCTTAAAATAATTAATAAAAGAAATACTACATTTATAAGAAGCTAAATTGCTAGTTAACTAGGCACCCTCTTAATAGACAAAAGGAGGCATATAATAAGTTTCGCCAGAGCGTATAAAATATTAGAAATTATAAGGTTACTATAGCCTACTTCTAAAGCTTCCTAGTTTAATATAAAGGCGAAGAAGATCTAGAGGGTAAGGTTAATAAAGCCAAACAGCTCCTTATAGATATAGAAATTAAGGACTACTCTCTTAACCAATACTTTACCAAGTATAGTAAGGTAAATGGTATATAAACCATTGCTATCCTTAATAACCAATCTACGCTCCATTCTATCACAAAGTTAGATATCTTTAATAAGCTAAAGGAAAGTTCTGTATTCTCCTTTAATAACAAATACTTAGCGAATATCTTTTATAGTATTATACTAGATACTAGAGCCGCAGGAGTATCTATAGTAGGAAAACCTTAAGTTTAAGCTCTTTAGCAGCTTAATAGCTCTATTTAGATTAACCAATTAATAGCAAGCTAATATATAATTCGCTTTAGCAAGGGTACTAAAATCTCTCTCAGCACAATCAAGGTCTAAACCCCATTAGGATATATTACTTTCCACATTATTCCTATAAACACCCCATTTCTATTCTACATCTAAAATATAAATAAGTTAGGCATTAAGCTTAATAACCTTAAGAATATGCTTATTTAGGGAGATAATTGGGTGCCTATTATACGTAAGTGGGGTTACCCTTAGTTGCTCCTTTAACAGCCAGAAAGGAGCGTTGCTTAGAGCCATTTAACTAAGTTAGAGTTACGTTAACTACACTATTGCTTTAGTTACCTATTAGTTTATAGATTACTTAGGGTTCTTTAGCAAGTAGGTTATAAAGTTAAGGCTAAGACAATTAAGCATTTTATAAAGTACTACTATTACTGCCAAATAAACCAGAAGTCCCCTAGCCGATTTAAGTTCACCTTTAAAAATAACTATAACTTTAACTTCTATATTATTATTAACATTATATATCTTAGCGGCAAGCTAGTTCTCTAAGTTATTAACCTCTTAACTTTCTTTTAAGCCGTATGTTTCCTAAAGAATATATTAGCTAGAAATACATAGGATACTCTTTAATTATACTAGATTAATATCTACCTAGGACCCCCTAATTAAGTCATTTACAATATAAAAAGGAACTTCTTATCTATAGAGTTTTAACAATAGGTAAAGGCAATAGAAATTAAGGTTAAGGAAGTCCCTATTAAGGCACACAATAGTATTAGAAAAGTAGAACAATATTACACACTATTACGCCAAGTATATAAGATTATTTCTTTAGAACTAGAGGGCACTAGCAAAGAGCTTATCTTATAGATAGCTATTAAGGCTGTTAATAATTCTACTAGCCCAGATAGGCTTATACCTATATTACTAGTCTTTAGCACCTACCCTTAAATAACTAATAATTCTCCACTATCTCTATCTATTACGTAATAAGCTAAGGCTATCTATAAAGCAATAAAGGAGGTACACCGCATCTACGCCATACACTAGGTCAACAATGTACTAAGAATAAAAAATGGTCTAAACACCTTAATTATAATAGATCTACCACTCCAATCTAAAGTACGGGTATAGCGTAAGAAAGGGGGCTGGTTAGGCCCATATACACTTATTGCCATTAAGGGTTAAACTTATACTCTTTAGATGCCCTATAGACCTACTTAATTCTACCTAACTATTATTAAGCCCTACTATAGGGATAATAGTTTTAAGCCTTTATAGGATGCCCTAGAGGATACCCTAGAGGAGAACTATAATTAATATACTCTAGAAGGCGACTATAATTCTAATATAATTATAGCAGATGTGCCGCAACCACAACGCGCTAAAGGTTACCTAAAAGGATTATAAAATTGCTAACATCTTATTAATTTTAAAGAGTAATTCATTGCCGCCATTAAGAGTAGAGTTAAGTTATTAATGGCCTTTATAACAGCTAAAGAGAAGGCAGACTTTAAGCTTACAAAATAACTCTAAAAGGAAGGTTGTATTATAACTCTAGGAGCCCCTTTCTAAGTATCTAATAAGTAGGAGATTAACAGTCTTATTATAAGAGGAGTCTTTAAATTTAAGAAGTATAACCCTACTAAGTTTAATAGAGTTCACATCTTTAAGTTAAGAATAGTTAATAAGATTAAGGGTAAAGCTACTAACACCCCATTTAAGAAGTTAAGGCTAATTATCTAAGGTTATAACAACAACAGTAAGGAAGTAATTTTTATGTAATCCCCTATAATTTAACAAGCTAGTTAGCAAGTTATTATTACACTAGCTTCCTCCTTAATAAAGAATAGAATAACAGTTTATTTATAAGATATTACTTAGACCTATACCCAATTAGAGATGTACCTTCAGCGCTTAATATTAGCATACCTTTTAGAATAAATTCACTACCAATATCCCAAAGATATGATTATGGTTATACTTAAGCCATTATATAGAATTGCAGAGGTAGGAACTTACTAATAGGCTACCTATAGTAAGCACCATAAAGAGAAGTGTCGGAACAAGGTTTTGCAATACAGTTAACTTTAACCAATTGGGTTAATCACGTAAGCTAAGTAGGCTCAATACATCTACCAAACTTCCCCTTTATACTTAGAAAGAAGAATAAGCATTAATCAAAATCAGTTACCACCTATACTATTGCAATAGCATTACGTATCACTGGAAGTGATACCGACACTAATCAGTAATCACAGATTAGGAGACGTATTATCTACAAAGAGAGACGAGCTCAATTAGTCCCTGCTAAAGGCCTCTACCAATCTCGCCTGCTAAGGAGCATTAGTCGACGTGTATTTAAAAAGTCAACCCCTATCTAATAGGTCCTTGATTTTTTATATACGGCCCTTAGGTATTTAAAGAACCAACCCCTTTTAATAGGCCCTTGGTTCGCGTCTATTACGTATTTCGTACTACCTAGATCACGTTAAGGAGCACTAGTTAATATATACTTAAAAAGTCAACCCCTATCTAATAGGCCCTTGGTTCGCGTCCATTACGTATTTTAAACGCGTTAGGTACTTAAGGAACCAACCCTTTTAATAGGCCCTTAGTTTGCGTCCATTACGCGTTTTTCATCCAGAACCCAAAATCGAACTCGATAGGAGTCACGAGACAAGAATCGACATGTTAGACATTAGGGCACAAGTCAACGCAGGATAGGAGAAATGGCCTAAAGGCATCGACCTACAGTCCGACGAAACCACCACAAAGGATATTAATAAATTTGTGAAGTTTAAGATCCTAGAATACAAAGCGTACGACCTTAAGGACGATAAACTATGGGAGGTCTATAAGGAAGATTTCTAAAACTTTATAATATAAATCTTTAAGAATTGTAACTAAATTGGTATCTAAAAGCTCCGAACGTTCCTACAGACTAATGGTATATGGATAAGGAAGTATAGGAATGCTATAGTCCCTAAATCGCTATTTAACACCTTGCAAGAAGAAGACCCTATAGAGTAGACCAAGCCTAAGATCAAGGAGCACATGGTAACTGGAGGAAAGTTTACCTTAGGACGAATTAACTACCTCCTTAAGAACAACTTCGCCAGTATTAGCACCAGTACCAGTACTAGCATTAGTACTATTAAGAACCTAACCTTACCTATCAGTACCACCACCATCAAAACTACTGCGACTTCGCCTCGACCTACACCTACGACTCGACCCACCCCTACGCCTTGACCTACCCCTACACTACTACCCACCGCTATACCCCAACCTACCACTACACCTCAACCTACCCCTACTACTTGACCTATCCCTATACCTCAACCTATCCCTATGCCTTAGCCTACCCCCACACTACCTCTACAACGGGAGTCTGGTTATATCGACTTAACCTCGCCACTAGAACTACCTACACCACCAATGCAACAAGATACCCCACATATTAATTTAACTTCGCCAATAGGGCCCCCCAGTGGCAGTGGCAGAAAACAGAGCTAGGGTATTAGCAGTGGCAGAGAACAGAGCCAGGGTATTAGTAGTGGTAGAGAACAGAGTCTGACCCAGAGCTTTAGTAAGGAATCAGCAAGGACGTATATGGAAGACAATAGGTACAGCCAGGAGGATTATAATGATATAGCTAGCCCAGGTGGCCTAGTTCTAATACCCCTAGTCCTAATACCTCGTGTCCTTGGTGCCTACCCCTAAAGAAGTCAACTTAATCTACTACCCCCCTCTACCATATAGCGGGCAGTAGCAATACGACGGGCGATAAAGGAGTTTATCTATTACCACAGCCTACGACCTTCCCCTTAACTTAGGCGTACCTATATTGTTGGAAAACAAGCCCGCAACGATATCACGTAATAAGACTTGGGGAGAACCTCTTGGCAGGAATCTGACCAATTAGAGAACTTTAACCGCCGGTCAAAGTTCCTTGAAATCTCTTCAACCACCTATATAGAAAATAAGCAATACAATGAGATTTAGCCCTATAACCTTAATTTAACAGGTTATAAGCCCGGGTTCGCACCTAACGAGCTAAATCTAATTACTTTATTGTTAATAATAATTGCTGTCGCAATATTACTACACAGGCGTTAAAAAGTCGTTGAACGTTTAACTAACTTACGACGCTATAACGAGCGGCTACGTAGCTGCTAATGACGGACTCTATGCTGAATGCATAAGAGGATCCTACTAAGGATAAGCCTAATACAGTCCGTTATCAGATAGCGGTACTAGAGGCTTAGGAGGACCTCTTATTTAGTAAATAACCTTACTATCGTTATAAATAGAATGATAGAGTTTTGAGAATAAAGCCTTATAATAACCGTATTAGTATCGGATTAAAAGAAGCTTATTAGAACTGCCTATACCGGCTAAGGAATATACTAAGTCAAAACCTATACTATAAATACTCCTTATAAAGGAAACTAATCTGATAACGTTATCTTAACAAGGCCTATAGACTGCCTACTATAGACCACCTACTATATAAAGCCCCGTTAATATGAGCGACGAATATACCATCCAAGCCTCTATTCGAAGGCTCGTTAGACGGGAAGACTGGCCAATATTTAGTATTAATATATAAAACCACTTCCGATCTAGAAACATCGAGTAGGTCCTTAATAATCCACTACGGCCTTTTTCTACACTTAAGTTGATTAAGAAGAAATGGGCGGACTTAGGCTTTACTAGTAAATAGCTGAAAATTAAACCAGCTAACCTAGTAAAGGAACGGGAGAAATATAAGGAACAGCTAGCCTACGCAGCTAGTTTTATTAACTAAAACGTTGGCGATATCTATAAGCCATTTATATTAAATGCCGGAAGGGTACTTGAAAAATGGAAGGCCCTAAAAGAACGCTTTAAGGATCTTAATCTAGTAGCTATTACTAATATTATAGCCACCTTCTTTACTAAACGCGTTTAAGACTTTAAGAATATAGAGGAGTTTGTCTCCTATATTATGTCAAACCTTAATTGCCTTATTGAAATGGACTAACCTATTAACTACGAACTCCTTGCCCAAGTGGCCCTTCTGCATGGAATTAACTCTACTAACTATGCTTAGTTTAAAACAACTAAACAAACAAGTTAGACGCAGGGAAATATTGACCTGCGAGCCTTAGGCAAGGAACTTATTATCTTTAATAGTAAGCTTAATTAAGAGGCTTCTACTACACTAGTAGTATGTTTAAACGACGGAACCTCTACAAAGAGAAAAATTGTACTGGTAGGAACGTGCAAATACCCTAACTATGTAAAATACAACAGAACTACGCACTATAAAGAAGACTGCTGGGAGAGAAACCTAGAAAACGTACTAAAGAATATTAGCGATAGAATCCGCGTAAGGAAGAAGCAGAGGATAACCGGGCTACCTATTTAGCTTAATAAATACTCTAATTAAGTTAAATCTGAAGCAAATCTATGACGCGAGCTTGTAGCAGTGGTAGTATAAGCCTAACTAAGCAGGTATAACTTTATCTACAATACCGCCGCTACCGTCCACTGCTATAAGAATCGTGAACTTCTTTTTAACTACGTCAATAACGACACCTTGTTAGGTATAGTTGGTCCCTATAGAGCTCGATTAGTAGGCAAAGGATCTGTTTTTATACAAACCGCGCTACCTGATGGAAGCTATGGAAGTACGCTTACTCTATATAATGTTCTTTACGTGCTATATTTACCAGTAAACCTACTATCTAGAAGCCGACTTGAGGAAATGGGCGTCTTTTTTGACAATAAGACTTACAAACTTAAATATAATAGTAAGGTGATAGGATACGCACCTAAAGTTTAACAACTCTACCTAATTTGGTAGTGCAACTACTTGTTAGAATTGATCCTCTAGACAATTAAAAATGATGAAAGCCTACCTGTTTGGTATTACCGATTTGGCCACCTTAACTATAGTGACCTTAAACGCCACCTAAGTAAACTTGGTATTAAGTTTAATAACGTTAGTAATAAATACTGTAAGCCCTACGCTTAATCTAAAGCCAGAAAAAGGTATAATAGAACGCCCTAGGAATGAGCTACATAACCGTTTTAATTTGTCTATATAGATCTAGTAGGACTTATTACCCCCGTTAGCTTTAAAGGCGAAAGATACTACGTATCTTTTACTGACGACTATACGAGGTTTACTACAGTCTACACCGTCCATATAAAGGACGAGTGGCTTGGTACTTTATAGAGGTACTATAATTGGATCTATACCAAATTCGACCTTAAGATTACTAGAATTTGTACTAACTATAGAGTAGAGCTCCGTAGCAAGAAAGCAACCACCTGGATGGACAATCTAGGTATAGAATTTAAACCTGCCGCTTTATACGCTTAGGAAGAGAACGGAGTAGTAGAGCGCTTGCAGCGAACCTCTACTGAGATTACTCGCTCGGTGATCCTTGCTGGCAATATACTAGACTTTCTATGGCCTGACGTACTCCTTGCAGCTATACACATCAAAAATAGACGCCCTATAAGAGCTCTTCTTGATGGCATGTCACCCTATAAAAAGCTTAAGGGCAAACCTCCCTTAGTATACTACCTAAGGGCTCTAGGATCTACCGTCTACTCCCTTATAGCTGAAGAAGATCGCGTAAAATTAGCCAGGTTTACTTTATAAGCAAAGAAGGGTGTTCTAATTGGCTATAACGGCAAGACAATCTATTGCGTTTGGCTACTAGATAAACAAAAGATTGAGCGACTTAAAGACGTTGAAATTTACAAAGGCGATATTAGTTTAAAGACTACTACTATATTTATGGAAGAATCCGTCGACTCGTCTAATAAGCAAGGGAGGGAAGATACTACTACTCCTCAGCCAAAGCCTCTATTAAGAAAAAGACAATAAAGAATTAATTAGAAGGAAGGTTGCGATAGCTTGCCCTACAGGCTTAAGTCTCTGCCTAAAAACCTTACTACGACCACTACTTGATCAGGCCGCTAGACGTTAAGAGTTGACCTACTAAGCGACCCTACTGCCTTCCTTATAAGCCTTATAGGTACAGACCAAAGCCTTGACCAATGGGCTGACAATATTAATAAGCTACTAAGCAACTGGGATAACGAAATAGGCGACGAACTAATAGCCCTTCTATCTACCTTTTCTCCTTAATCTACACCTTAAAACCCTTACTTAAACAATTGCGACGCGGTCGATCCTATGGCTCTACTAGCCGGCTATATTTAATATACTAGCTTACCTAATCTTGAAACGTACATATCTACTACCTTAATCGACGAAGATAAGCCTTATACGTACAACTGAGCAATTAACGGCCCAAACAGTGAAGAATGGATAAAAGTAATAATAGAGGAGGTAGGGTCTCTAATTGAGAACTAGACGTAGGAGCTTATTAACCTTGCCTCCCTTAAGCCACCTTATAAGCCTCTTGCTGGTAAATAGGTGTTTAAAGTTAAAAAGGGAAAGGATGGTAAGGTCCTCTGCTATAAAGCTAGATAGGTCGTTAAGGGATATCTATAGCAGTACGGTGTTAACTACGACCAGATCTTTGCTGCGGTAGTAAAACCTATAGCTTTTAGGGCTCTATTTGCGATTGCTACCTACTACGACCTTAAAATTGAACAGATGGATGTTAAAACTGCCTTTCTCTATGGACCAATTAATTAAGAACTCTATGTTGTTATGCTAAAAGGCTATAAAGAAGCTGGTAAAGTCTACCGCCTTAAAAAGGCCCTCTATGGACTAAAATAGTTACCTTAAATCTGGTATAAGACGCTCTTAAAGTTTCTACTAGAAAAACATGGACTTTACTATCTACACGCGGATTACAGTATATTCGCCACTAGTAAAGGATGGAAAGGTTTAATTATTTCTGCCTACGTTAACGATACTAAGATTATCCATAAGGATATAGCGATAGTTAATTGGGTAAAAGTAGAGCTTAAAGTAGCCTTTTAAATGATAGATCTTAGGCTAATAAGCTTTTACTTAGGCATAATAGTTATAAGAGATTAAACAAAGAAGAAGATTATACTCTTATAGCAAGCCTACCTTATCAAAGCTCTTAAACGTTTTGGGTTGTAAAAGGCTAATACCTTACTAGTACCTATAAAACACTTAATTAAGCTTATAGCTAATTAAGAAACTACTAGTGAGGACAACGTTAGAAGATACTAGAGTATGGTTAGTTTAGTTATGTTTCCTATAATAGAAACAAGGCCAGATATCGCCTTTACGGTATTAACGGTGAGCTGTTTCGCCCATAATCCTACCTCTACCTATATGACGGCTGTAAGACTTATCCTTTAATACCTAGCTGGCTCGCTTAATAGAGAAATTATTTATAGAGGCGATGAGAACCTAGACCTTACTCTAATTAGCTTTAGTAACGCTGACTAGGGATAAGACAAAACTATAAGACGCTTTGTATTAGGCTTTGTATTTATATTAAACGGAGGACCAATTTTATGGAAATTAAAGCTATAAGCTACCGTTTCACTATTAATATATTAATTAGAGTACACGGCTCTAATGGCTGCAGTAAAAGAGGCTACATGGCTTTAACTTTTACTTACTAAACTAGGTGTACTAGACTAGAGCGAATAGTTTACTAGGATCTTAATTAAAACCGATAACTAAGCTGTAAAAGCGTTGGCCAAAAATCTAGTTTAACACAATTAAACGAAGCATATTAACATCCAGTTTTACTATGTAAGAGATAAGATAAATAGTGACAGGATTAACCTTATACACATTGCTTTAATTAATATGGCGGCCGACGGCCTTATTAAGCCTCTTGCGGGTCCTTAGTTCTACGCCTTTCTTAAACACCTTTAGATAGTACAGAGACTTAATTAACCATACTAGGCCTTAATAGGAAATTAGTACACGATTAGTAGATTCTTGGAGAGTGCGCTAAATAACGCCTTAAGGCCTTAAAATAAGCGACAGAACTTAACCTTGATCTACTAACCTACTATTTAAACCTACCACCCGAATCTAACGGCTACGACATTAGGGAGGGCTTATACTGGTAGGAAGGATGGACATACTTTAGGAGAGATATAGGGTGAGGCTACAGGGCCTCTAGAGCTCTATGGGCAATGTAGAATACCTATGGGGAGGTGCTACCAAAAATTCTAAAAGACGTTTTACGGAGTAGGCGCTGTCTCTAGACGTTAGGGAGGGCGTAACTCCTTATTAGACACTTATTCTACCTTAAAGGAGCTTTAGTAACCCTTATTAAGCAATCCTACAGCCCTATATACAGTGTATATAGCGGTATCGTTGACTGAGCTTAAGGGAGGGTGTTGGAAAACAAGCCCGCAACAATATCACGTAATAAGACTTGGGGAGAACCTCTTGGCAGGAATCTAACCAATCAGAGAACTTCGACCGCCGGTCGAAGTTCCTTGAAATCTCTTCAACCACCTATATAGAAAATAAGCAATACAATGAGATTTAGCCCCATAACCTCAATTTAATATATATGTCGCAAAGCGAGAACCCCTAAGTGTTTTTCACCAACTGCTGTTACTACAAACAGTATTTAAAGTATATAGAACTAGAGTTTCCTAATTACCCCCAGTACTCTGCATATCCAAGACCTCCTGAATATCCGCAGTAGCCGAATATCCGCAGTACCCAATATCCGCAGCAGCCGAACATCCGCAGAAGCCGAACAACAAGGCTCCTAGCGATACACCTCCTGCAGCTTAGCTACCAACTTCTACTACTTCGCCTGCAGTGTCACAACCGACTTCTACTGCTCTACCTGCAGCATTATAACCAACTTCTACTGCTTCGCCTACAGTAACAACCGTATACAATATCGAGCCAGCAGCCAAGGCGCTAGTCGTAAGCGAGCCAATGGCGATTTTCCATGCCGGGCATGGAAAATCGTGATTGGTCACTTCAACCACCTGGCAGAACTTAGCAGAACTTAATGGAATTTGGTGGAATATAGTGGACTATAGTGGAATTTAGTGGAATATGGCAGAATTTAGCAGAACTCGATGGGACCTGGCAGAACCTGGCAGAATTTAGTAGGAGGCGTGCTTAAGCACGTTAAAAACTAAATACTCCCAGTGTCGGAACAAGGTTTTGCAATACGGTTGACTTTAACCAATTAGGTTAATCACGTAAGCTAAGCGAGCTCAATACATCTACCAAACTTCCCCTTTGTACTTAGAAAGAAGAATAAGCATCAATCAAAATCAGTTACCACCCATACTATTGCAATAGCATTACGTATCACCGGAAGTGATACCGACAAGAAGCTTTTAATAATAACTTCTATGTTTAACCCCTACTTCCTTATTACAACTACAGGAACTCTATTTAGAATTATTGGCATATAAACTAATAATATAATTATCTTAGGAGACAACCAATTCTTAGCTCTTAAAGAAGATAAGCTAGTAAAGGTAAATCTTATAGTAAAGCTAAAGGAGAGGCTTAACCTAATAATACCATTACTCTTTAATATATGCATCCTCTCCCTAAATAAGGACTCCATTGCTTTACGCTAGAAGGGTTAAGGCAAGAAGATTAACATTATTAACGTTAATTCTCTAAAGTAAGGATATATAGAGCAACGCGCTTATAGAGCTTATATTATTTCTATCTATTAACCTAAGGCTTTCTTTAATCTCTCTATTGCCACTTAATACCAGGAACCAACTAAGGATAATGTTCTTACCCTAAATAAGCGTCTTTCCTAGCAAATAAACCATCTTAATTAGGGACTACTCTATATGCCTATTAACCTTCCTACTACTAAGCTCTTTATATTTATTAATGGATTGTTTATAAATAATAAAGATTTCAGCTTCCAGCTAGGATATAAGATTATAATCACGAACAAATCTACTAGAGAGAATAACTTTATAATCTATAGCAATCTTATCTATTAGAGCTTAACTAAGAGTAAGCGCGTTACTTAAAGCGTTTTAGTGTTAGAGATATATAGAATAGTTGGCGGAGTTAATATAGCAATTGTAATTAGAACTACCCTAAAGATAATTATAGATTAACTCAAACTTCCTATTATCACTATAATCATATATACCGACTTATATTCCCTCTATAAATGCTTAGTTAAGCTTAGTACCACAAAGAAGAAGCGCCTTATAATTAATATTATAGCACTTTAGCAATCCTATAAATGGCAAGAACTCTTTAAAATTTAATAAATTAATAGCTAAGATAACCTAGTAGATATAATAATAAAGGCAAACCCAAATAAGGCTCTAGAAACATTTATTAAGATAAACACTCCATATATATAGGTTAAAGGTTAGGTTAAAAGGGAGTAAAAGCATAACATTCCACAGACCCTAATTTTAACTAGCTAATTAGGATTTTCCATGCCTGGCATAGAAAATCGCTATTAGCTCACTTACTACTAGCGCCTTAGCGGCCCCTCGCCTCCGCGTTAACCCCTAACATTCTTCTTCTTCTTCACTTAGTATCTTTATATAGTAGTAATCTATAAGTGTATATAAATAGTAACTATAAAAGAAGAGTTGCCAGTGTCAGGAATAAGGCAAGCGGTCATCACATGTCGTCACGGCACTAGCGTGGCGAGGAGCCTTAAGCTCTTCGCCCTTCCTCGTTTCAACATAAAAAGAACATGCATCATCAAACAACGTCACTGTATCTACTCGAGTAGTACTGGTGATTTACCCTGTGTTACCAACATCTATAGCTTCTATGTAACGTGTCCCGCCCTCACGTCGCCACACAGGCCAAAAGACATGGAGTGCTTGCGAACTTGTCGCAAGCGCGGCAGGATCTAATATATATACTCTTACATTCTATTAGCTTTTAAATTAATTAATTTTAGGGTAAATATAACTTTACTAGAGTTTCAAAGTAGGTTAACTAATAGATATCGCTGTATTATAAAGGTAGGAGAGGAAGTTAAATATAATACTATAATTGTAAGCATAGATATAAAGTAGTAATGGTAGAAGCGGTAGTAGGGGTAGAATAACTAGGTATCCTAGATTCTATCCAGACTTGCTAATAAGCAAGCAAGCAAGCAAAACACCCCTCTGCTTGCTTGCTTGCTTGTTAATTGCTTGCCAAGATAGTATAGAATTTGAAGTTGTATAGAAAATCCGCTTTGGCAGCAGTATATTGCCCACTAAGCTCCTCTACCATCAATCAATTATAGTATAATGTAACAGTGCAGTGTGGGAATTGAATGAGCAACTTTATTCTAAATCTATGGAAATCAAGTGAACTAAATACATGAAAGTAGACCCGGAACTCCGTAGTCTATGACTCAATATTTGACCGTATCCGAGACATACGAGGGTAGCGTTGATTGTGTCTCGGAGCCTCTTAGGCGACGGTCTCGTGTCTCAGCGTAGTGCTGGTGAACTGTTACATATAAGCTCGTTCGCGCGGCTCGGAGGCAGTTTATGAGGCAGACGCGGTAAAGGCAGCGCGTATATCGCGATCTTGGCGTGGTGTAGAGGATCGGGAGGTAGCAGAAGAAGTAAGCTACACGAGACTTTAGGTCGGCGCGGAAACCCGTTTTTAAATAGGCTTAGCGGTTGCCTAAAAGGACTTGTTTACACTATTTGCATTGCCTTGGCCACTAGAAATTAACTCTAAAAACAATAACCACCGCTACTACTAAATCAACTATATACAAGCAATAAACAAGCAAGCAAGCAAGCAATCCCTTCCTTTGCTTGCTTGATTGCCCAAAATGAGGCCTCTTGCTTGATTGCTTGCTTATTAGCAAGTCTAATTCTATCCCTTGTGCTATAAAATTGTGGCCCGTGCGCGCAATCAAGAACATTGAAACTTTGGTGATACGGCAGAACAATTGACCGCCTAGGAATGCAGCTTATTTATTGGTGCGCACGGGCTATGATTTATAGGTGTAAATAACAATATAAAGGATAGCTATTAGATAGTAAGTTAGCAATATAATTAAAAGGTTATAATATATACTAGCTTTTTAGCGCTCTATTCTTCCTCAGCCGCAGTCCAAATTAGGTATAAATCTAAAGCTCTAAGAGTCAAATTAATCGAGATCTACTCCAGCCCACCAATCAAAAGTTCGAATCCAAATCCACATCAAGCCTGAATCCAGCCAGGAGCTCCAAATAGACCCCACTCCAAGCAGATCACTAGCTACGGCAGCGAGTACGGACAGGCCGCACTGATGTTTGTCAATAGCAAGTTGAGCAACAGCAAGTTGAGCAGCAGCTAGTTCGACTGAGCTTCGAGTACGCCTGCGAGGACGGCTATGCTGAGAATCATTGGTGGTTTGCTTCCATTGTATTTCTACTTAGCTACCTCTGGAAAATATTGCGAATTACATCTACATGCATCGTTGCAGTTTTCTTTTCATGTGAATTGAGTTTTCTTTTACTCCAATAATGTTTCTATTACCTATTGAGAAATTAAAACTAGCATATCCTCTATGAAAATTTGTATTGAGTAAGGAAGCTTTCACTGGTGTCTCAATTGATTGAGGGCTTGAGATTACCTTCTTTATCCCCAGGACCTGCTAATTGTAGTAAAAGTCAGCTAGCAAGGGACAGGGTTTTTTGCAAAAATATTAGCCTGAATACGTATTCATTGATTCAACGCCACTGTGGATATGGTCTCCTAGTCTTGTAAAACTAGGTCTCCGTCCTCACAGTTAAATTTTGATGTCAGGAGAGATCTTCATACTGTGCAGACGTTACAAGGAGAAGAGGCATGAGTTTAACATAATACCGAGAATCTTCAAACGAGAGACATATTAGCCAGGAAAGCAATTTTAGATTGTTCCAAAACCACGCGTTTGGGCAAACAAGTTCTAAAGCAATTTTTTGCAATAGCAAAAGAAGGATTTACGAACCCCTTTCCCTCTTAGAATGTCACGCGTCCCCGCGGAAGTGTGCCGTGGCAGCCGATTTTATCCGCAGTCGCACTACGAGTCGTGGAATTTAGCTCAAACAGGCCTGCCCCGCCATCCCGAAGTTTGGCTGCGCTACTGTGTCGGAAATCCGGGGTAGCGTACCGACGGACGGGAGTGATCAGACAAAGGCGGCAGGCATGATCCTGAGTTTGATTGGACAGCTCTGCCAAGTATCTGAAGAGTTTTCGCTCTCGTGAAGACACAAAACTAGAGACTTGCGAGTGGGCATGGTGTGGCTGTGAGTACCCATTACTATCAAACAAAGCCTATGGTTTTCGCTGTTCTCCTGAATTAATTTACAGTAGACGAGTGTGAGGAAGCCCAAGTATCATTACTGGACCTAAACTACCACAATAATGACCATCCCAGCCTAAGTCTATCTATATCTTCAGGGGAGGGAACTTGGAAATAGATGCTTTTTAGAAATTCCGGATAAACGGCCACAGAATTTCTAGAAGATAGAGTAATGACTTACGTTTTGGTATAGGCGCATGTATCGGCTATTTGTCCGACCTTTCACGGGTCAATATCCTAGCTGCGCATGCCAAAGCATGTTGTATTGGGCAGAGTACCAAGAAGGCGGTACGCGTCATCTTTTTCTCAGACGATCCGCACGTTAAATAGAGCTAAATGCGAGTGAATTTTTGCATATCAGTCCAGCCTATACAAGTGCTTTTCGGCTGTTTTCAACAATCCTTATATCCTTGCTGTTCTCATTCAAAATATTACCATTAGAAAGGAACTAGCTTCTCGGTACATACACGACTTGCACTCTCAACACCATCTATTTCTGAGCCGGGAGTTCGTTCATAGTACTGTATTGCTCCAGCAGATGTCGCGCAATTTGTATTGGACCCATTTACAGGGACAGAGTGACTATACTGCGGCTTTCCGTGCACTTAAAATAAAGTTCAATCTAGGTATTACAGACAAACGTCAAGGTCGTTAAAGGATTACTTACATGAGAGTAATACCAAACCTCATTCAAGACTGTGTAGCCCATGTCTAGAGTACCATTCCCAGCTGCTGTGCTGTTGTAACGCGGGCCGGAGCACCCGATGTACGGGACGGCGCCATAGTGGTGGGTGAGGGCAGTCCGCAGATCCGAGATCGAGTCCGTAGTGTGATTAGACGGGCGGATGCCTGCACTAGAGAGCCAATGCCATGCAGGGAGCCTCTTATAGTAAAGAATAGCAGTTTCGAAGAAGTCCACAACGCCCTCATGTAGCCTATATTCGGGGCCGTAGCAAGGGACGTCAAATGTAGAGTAGCACGTGGCGTGCTTGGAAAACTCGTGACCCCAAAAGTCATAGTTTGGGCTGCCCTGCGAGACCCAATACCTGCCATGCTTCTTAGTTTTCCTGTATGTGTTTTGGTAATCTTTACTTACTTATTCATGTACTCCAAGAGGTCGTATTTGCCAAATGGCTCGAGGAAAGTCCCGATATTTGGCCCCTTGTAAGGCGACACAGGAGTTCCCAAAGGAAATATCAGAATTAGAGTGTTCCATATTGGAAATATTGGATTGACGAACCATTGGACAGGCCATTCGTTGTATTTGGAGAAGGCGAAGGATCATACTGTCAGTTGAGATCGCAATAATGGGTGAAAGATCCGTTACAAAAGTCGGGCCACAACCCATGAAGAGTCCAGGAGTTGCGAGGCAGTACCTGGCCCTCCGATTCAAGGCCCGTATATGTATCCCAAAACTGTGTGCTGAGTACAAGGCCGCCGTAGGTTTCCGCACAATAGCTGTCAACTTTTGAGGGAACCGTCTCGGGAGAGCATGAGAGCAAAAGAGGACCTGTGATTGGAATTAGACGAGCTCGTGTGTGGCGAACCAGGGTCTGGGGAGTTCACACTTAAAACACATGTGTGGTTCAAGCTACTTTCATTGTAGAGCGAAGCAGATGCTGCACTAAGGAGCACCGCTCCGTTTACAGTATTTTGGAGTTTCATTTTTACAGCAATTGAGAAGAAGGGAAAGGGGTTTTTGAACAACTTGGAATTACATGGCGGAAAGCTGAACGTAAAGACCTACCTTATGAAGTCACTAGGATCCGAAGCTCCATTCCTACTTGGGAGGTGGATACAAAACAACCGAGATAGAAACTAGGTGTTCCTGCAGTACCTGGAACCCCCTCGTGTTCAGCCTATTGGCTCGAGATGGAGATAAGATGGCTCGCCACATCCTCAGTTACTGGTCGTGAAGGCTCGAAGCCTTAATGGATGCATTTGAGGCTTTGGCTAACAGTGGTCCATGACAAGATCCAAGAAACCGTGCGGGCTCTGTGGGCGCTCTGTGGGTAATAACTCGTATTCTGCCTCGGAGCTCGAAAGCGAGACCGCAGTCGCATTCCTATTGCTTTGGTAACTCATTCCGTTGATTCCGAGTTGGATAAACGTATAATTTCACGATGGCTGAGCTGAGGTTGAAGACGAAAGGGGTGTTCTCGATCGGCGGGCTGAATGTACCTATTCGTCCGCGCGGCCCAGGCGAACTACGTCCATTGTTATCTCCGAAGGAAGGCCTACAACAACCGCCGCAACCTTCAAGCTCTCCCAATGCGTTTGGCCTCATATCCTCCGCACAATATATTTATGAAAGAAGAGTCATGGCGCCAACGTCCTCCGTAACACCTCTTCCAGTGCGCTGACCGACCACCGCCTCTAACCCACCCTCCCATCACGCCGACAACCGTCCTACGTTATTTAAGAACCCATAGTCTTCTTTCGATAACTCTCACGGCTTGTCCACCATACTGAAGGCACGATTTCTGCCCTTTAGAAACCTCATTCCAATCACAAGCACTCGCGATGAGCTGGTGCAGATCCGCAAACCAGATTTTAGGGCCAGTGTCCTGGGAGGGCTCAAAGCCACCTGGATCGGGCATGCAAGTTTCCTTGTTGAAACCTCGACCCTGCAGGAGCACCTCGAGGTATAATGATCCCTTTGGATCCAGTCTGAGCAATAAAGCGGGACCATATGGGATAGTCGAACCAACCCGGTTTTCACCTACACCTCCCAGAGATTGATGCTGTTCTCATTAGTCACGATCACTATGATCACTTAGACTCGGATACTATCAAGAAAATACATGCGAAAAGCAGAGTACACGTACGATTCTTCTACGGGTTGGGCGTGAAGACGTGCCTTTTAGGTTTAGGCGTAGGGCTAAAGCCAGAAGAAGTTACGGAGTTGGATTGGTGGGATGGAGTACAACTATCGGTGGAAGGTGTTGGCAGCGTTAATCTTGTGTGCACGCCTACGCAACATCGCAGTGGAAGAGCTCCGTGGAACTTCCAAGTAACATTGTGGTGCTCTTGGGTCATAGAGGAGATACCAAACGGCGTAGATGAGTTACAGCTTGCGGATGCATCATCTTCGTCCTCTGAGGGTCCCCAAAAGAACCCTTGCGTAGAGAAGAAACTTTTCTTTGCAAGTAAAAATATCTACGTCCGCGACATGTATATTACTGACAACTTTGCAGGAGGTACGGGATACTGCGCTGTAGCTAAAGATGAGGAACCATCACACATAAATTCTTCTCTACCTCCTTGTCCCGCATTTCCTGAAATTGGCGATCTGTACGGCCCTTTCGACCTCGCATTACTACCAATTAGTTGCTACTCTTCACAATCTTTCATGTCTTCAGTGCATTCTTCGCCCGAAAACTCTATTTCATGCACAAAGACATCCGTGGTAAGAAAATCATTGGAATGCACCATGGTACATTCAGAGGTAGCCTTAGTGCGCATTACGAAGATATCACCGAGCCACCGAGCAAGGTTGACGTGGGGAGAAGATATTGGGGTTCGCGATATTGGAGAGACAGTCGCAGTTTGATTGGCTCTCTTCAACTTCTTTCCTACCCAATTGTGGGGTTTCGAATGCCGTAGGCCTCGTAATGGTTTCGAAATTGACGAGGTCTTTGGAGAAGCTTTTCCATTCCCTTGCGAAGCTGGAATCATATAATTGTATAAGTATGATAGAAACTCAACATTCTGCGTTATTTACAACCACTAACTCTTCACATTCTCAGTACCTTCTATTATTAAAGATTTTTATTTTAATTACATGCGATTAATCGGTAATAGGTATGTTTCATGCCCAACATCTGGGGCATAAGCTATATCCATTTTAGGGCTGGTTTACTAACTTTTTTTCACCTGTTCGCGCCCACCTGTTCGTCGCCCAAAAAACCCACCTGGAACGAACAGGTCGATATTTCCAGGTCGATCAAATATCCAACAGGTAGAAGCTGCTTTGTTTACCTCACCTGTTCGATTTCCACCTGTTGGGTCGTCTTGGCAGCTAAAATTAACGTTCCACCTAGCCTGTTCGACGTCTTTGCGCTTGCCGCGATTACATAGCCAAAAGTAGTATAGATTGCGCGATTTTGCCCACCTGTACCCTCTGTTGAAAAAGGGGGGGTCCTGTATGTTCACCTGGCCTGTTCGATCAATCCGACCTTGTGATGTTTTTTCGAAGAATTGTACACATCACGTGATTATCATCAACCCCAACTTTGGCGACTACCTCTAGTAAACGAACCGCTCTCACCTGTTCGATCTACACCCCTGCACGAGCGCTTGCTAGTGGCGCTTACAATCCACCTGTTGGGCCTTAATTTGATCGTCGAA
>Ga0307507_10002983_pt1 | contig 33950 bp, 10 predicted proteins | sample 7_EM_MG_FD_207223 | JGI IMG/M metagenome (GOLD analysis project Ga0307507, IMG submission 207223) | Populus trichocarpa ectomycorrhiza microbial communities from riparian zone in the Pacific Northwest, United States - 7_EM | ecosystem: Host-associated > Plants > Roots > Unclassified | place...
TTATGGTGACTAATCAACCCCCTACTTAGGCACCGCGATCCTTACGATCCTCTGCTTTCGATACCTATTTGCAAAACATCAGAACAAGAGTATACTCTTAATAGGCCACCCCCCTGTGAAACCTACAATTAATTAATCTTGTAATAAAGGAAGTTGCTTACCTAGGTAGTAAGCTCTCTTTATAGTAGGCCAGGATATTTTTAGTAGTAAGTATATATTTTTTAACACTTATAATTAGAGAAGCCGTAACAGCGTTACGCTTTAAAAATTTTATATCTTCCTATAATAAATATAATAGAATTAAGTATAGAGAGTAAGATCTAAGTATAATTTTAATGAATTTTAATTGTTATATAATATATTTAATAGCTAAACTTATAGTAAGCAAAGGCCAAATCTAATAAATTAAAAACTGCTTATACCAATATTAGTAGTAGGTGCTTAATAATATTGTTAAAAGTTAGATTATTGTAATATTATACCAAAAAAGGTTTAATTAAGGATGTAGATTGTAATATGGATATATATTGTTATATACCCTATATTATAATAAGGGGGGTTTACTATAGCCGCCTTAAGACTATTGGGGCTCTATATAATAAGAAGCCGCTTATCTATATACTTAGCGGGCTAGCTTTCTACCTCCTATATTACTAGGACCTTAGCAATAAGCTGTTCCTAGACTTTAGTAAATAGTTAGCGTAGTATAATATCTACCTAATTAAGAGCAGCGCTAGGGACTATAAGGTGGCCTTCTTATATAACTCAGAGCGGGAGTAGGTTGCTAAGGCGTTCTAGTATATTAGCATCTTTTTATAAAAGAAAACCTATATTAAATAAAGCGCTAGCGCTAAAACGGCAGAGCTAAAAGGGGTTAGTAAGGACCGGATTAGACGCGCTGGTAGGTAGAACTAGAAGTAGATAGTTAGCTACTACTTAAACTCGCTACTGTGGGAGTTTATACAGATAATAGCCGGCTATATACTATAGATAGGCTGCTTTAAGATTTATAGGGCAAGCGTCGCCCCCCCTAATATACTACTGTTAAAAATCTAGCCAGAGCTAGATATCTAAAAGGGTCGATTCGGCCCTTAGGTTGGCTAGATTAACGACTTTATAGCTATAGGCGCTATAAACCTCCTATTTTACCTTTAGGAGGTTATCCTATAGGACTTAGTAGTCCTCTATAAGATATTTTTAAGTAGCCCCGTATAGAACCACCCCGTCTTTTAATATAAGGCTTATCTACCCTTTATATAGAAGGTTAAAACCTACTTATAGCAGGAGAAAGAAGGCCCTAGTTAGCTATTAATACTCTACTAGGCCGTGCTGGCTATTACGGACTACTTAAAGACTATAAACAACTGAAACAACTAGAGAGCACATAAAAACGACTAGAGATTACGCAAGCTATAGGCGTTAATTAACTATATAGCCAAGTCCTAGTGGGCACAGTCTTTATAGCTTTAATTATTTACGTCTAGTAGCCTTACCTTTTAGCTTAAGGTCCCTTTAGCACAGCTACTAACAGTATGTCTACTAATGGCACGTCTACTAGTACCTCTATCTATTGCGGGATTAAGCTAGTATACATTGGTCCAGGCGAGCGCTATAGCTTCCCCTTTGCCAGCGCCGCCATAGCTATAGCCGCAGCAAGGGCCCAAGTCTAAGCTTAAGCTTAAGCTCCAGCCTAAGCAGCCGCCTGCATATCGTATATGCTGCGCAGTAAAGTCTATACAGGCCCTTTAGCGTAAGTAGACTAAGGGGCTTAGAGGTAATCCTTCTATAGCAGCGCTAGATTCTAAATAAGGTAGTAGATAGCGGGCCGGCCGGCAAAGCAAGCTTTAATAGTACTCCCTACGGCTTAAGATTATTAAGGAGATTAAGCAGGTTATGTAGGCCTAAAGGGTTAGCAAGGAAGCAGCTATATAGTAGATTAATCTACAGCAGGAGTAGATATAGTACTTACTAAATTAGCTTTATAATCGGCTTTAAGCGGGTAGAAAAGCTATTAAATAGTATATATCTCTAAAATACTAAGTCTTCTATTAAAGCCTTTATCTATAGCCCCTTAGGGGCTTATTTTAGTACGGTATAAGTTTAGTGGGGTGCTCATATAATAGAGGCGCCCAACTTAAAATATAAATATCTTTATTAACCTATAGCCAATTCTTACCATTCTAGTGCGAGCAGAGAGCTCTTAGCCAGCTCTACGCATAGCGCTTAACGGGTATTAAGAGCGCGGCGTTGCTAGCAATTGTAGATTGACCGTAGATATGGGGTAATATTGTGGTTATAAGTCGGTCAGGCCATGCTAAAGGGTGGGTCTACCATAAGCGCTAATATACAATCCCTGCACGGGGCAGCCTTAGCTAAAAATATAAGATTACGTGGTTAACCGAGCGCAAATCGCTTATCCTACTATATAACTTACCTCTTAGCTCTAAAACAGAACCAACCATTATAGGTAACTAGTTATAATGTGTTTATAATATATTTAGAATGTATTCTAATTTAAATAGATCTATCTAATAATTACCAGCTACTAAATTTCTTTAGTAGTAATAAAAATAAGTTTAAAATTAATTTAGAAGATAGTGTTCTTAGGTTAGAAGATTATATACTAGAAGAGAGTTAAATGCAGTTACAAGATTAGATTAAGGTAAGTTTTTAATACATTCTTAACACGTTTTAAATAAAATTTTAATATATTCTAAATACGTTCTAATCTAGTTCTAAATATATTTAGCTCGAAGTTCCTTATATTATTATTATTATTTATTGCTTAACGTCCGATTTGGATTCCTATTGGGCCCACGCGGACTACTCCTTATTTATATATAGGGAGAAAACTCTGTTTGAGAAAACCCTGTAATCCATCTCCCTACCTTTTAGGACTTACCTACTTAGCGCTTACGAGTCGCCTATAGTGCTCTACTACCTTACTTTTTAACCTCCTTAGGAACCACTGCTGCCGTAACAAGCCTATGGACATGCTAGTATTATAAACTTTACCCTACTACTATAGAGTTATTAGGGGGCGCCTATTGCCTACCCCTTTACCTTTTATTACTATTTCCTTTGCAACCTGAAACTGGTCTAGCACACTTTAGCTAATAAGCCACTAGGTAACTGCTTTAAGACCTTTTTATATTAAGAGTAGTGTATTATAGTTCTTTATACTAGCCACTAAGAGCATTGCTTCTTGGTTGGTATATAAGGGGTATAATAGTATTATATATTTTGGTGTCTGTCTTGGCTAGCTATATTTATATCTTAGGCTACCTACTAGAACACCTACCTAGTAGAGCTAATCCTTTAATCCTATTATCCCTGTTCTTAGTAGTATTGCTATTATATTTTCTGCCTTTATTAGGCCTTCTTAGAGCCCTTAAGTATTTACCCCCTATGGCGTTAACCATGCTACGGCTTAGGTTCCTCTTATTTAAGTCAGCCTCTATACCTTTAACTCCTATATGCCTCTCCAGCGTTAGTCCAACTAGTATTATATTGCGGTAGATGGTTTCCTAGCATTCTTTTATACTCTACTTTAGCTCCTTTCTCTCTCTTACTGTTATCTTTACTAGCCTTTTACGTGTCTCTATTTCCCCTCTATATAGGCCTAGGCCCTAATACGGTACTATTCTTTTTCTGCTTTCTTTACCTGTTTCTCTAATATATCTTCCCTACTTTAGGGTTATTGGTTTATTCTCCTATAGGGCACCCTAGAGTCCCTTTATAGTTTATTTAGGCGTGTCTTGATATACTTTATAATATTAGAGTTGCGTTTATTTTGCGCCCTTTATATTATAGCGGCTTTAATATATAGTTATAGTGGGGGAATATTGGCTTCCTTCTTAAGCAGTGCTATAGCTGTTTGCTTATACCCGCCTATTATACTCTAGAGGCAGGCTGTTTAGACCTTTTGGAGTAGTTTAAGGAGTAATTTAGGGGGGCCTTTTTAGTTTCTCTAATGGCCTAGATACTAGATCTATATATTATAGTTGGCCGGACAACTGCTGTGTATAGTAGGCGTGACCTCTAGAAGTATAGACCCTATATAGAATTAATGATCCTAGATAATGTAATATACTGTGCTTGGCCCTTATAGGCCACTTGCACCATATATGCGCTTTACTAAAGCTTACTGTCTACCTATACTCCTAATACCCTTAGGCCCTAAACTGGTTAACCCCTAAAGCCTTAAATGTAGATTATATGCTAGAGATCTGCAGATTGGTTGCGTTTTCTTATAAAATGGAGTAGCTGGTATTTCTCTGGTGAGAATTGGATTCTATATCGTCTTGCCCATTCTATATAGGTATTATAGGCTTTCTCTAGTGTTTTGCAATTCTCTATGGAAAGAAAAGGAAAAGTATAGGCAAGAGGGGTAATCCTTATGGTATTCCTGTTGCAACTGCAATAGGGGGGCTTTAATATCCGCTAAAGACTAGTAATATTTCTTTCTGGCCTATAAACCCTTAGATAAACTGTATAATCTATTCTAGAAAGCCCTTTACCCTAAGGATGTATAGGAGGCGCTTATAAGGTATGTTATTATAGGCACCGCTAATATCTAGGCTAAGCATTAATACTATAAAGTCCCTTCGCATTGCCTATATAGACTTAATGGTAGTAGCAAGTAGTGTAAGTGCTAATAGTGTTAAGCGGTTCTTTCTTGCCCCTATTTAGCTTTATGGTAGTAGGGCGTGTTCCTTAGCCGTGTCTGCTGTATAGTCTGCTATTACCCTTTCTAGGATCTTACTAAGGGTGTTTTCTAAGGTAATAGGGCGGTAGCTTCCTAGGGTTAAGTAATTTGCTTTACCTTTTTTTTTAAAGAACAACCGTTATTATGGCTCTGCTAAGTCGTAGGTAGTAGCCTATAGTAAAGCATACTCTGGCTATATCCGCAAGCCAAGGTACTAAAAGTGGTCCATAGGTCTTTAAAGCCTTATTTAGGATCCTATTTAGTCCTAGTGCTATATTATTTAAAAGGCAGCTAATAGTTTTAGCTATTTCCTCTGTTATTATATTGCTGTTAACCTATAGGCGAGTTACTAGTATTTTACCTGTAATATTACTAAGGTTAGCTAGAGCTGGTTAGGGGAAGAACCTTTCTATAAGGATCTTTACCTTTTTATTATTATTATTAGTGGCCTATAATTCCCCTGCTCTTTATAGGGGCGGTAGGTATAGGTCTTTTACTAAGCGCCCTACCTTTTTTTTTTTTACCCATTTTGCTATAGCCTAAAGGCCTTTATTATAGGGGAGGCTCAGGTTAAAAGTGTGCTTATTTATAAATTGTCTCTAGTTATTCCTTACTTCTTTTTTTAGGGTATTCTTTAACTGGTTTCTTGTGTCTTTATATTATCTTTTATCTTTAGGGTTATAGCTACTTATATATTTCCTTCTTGCTTATTATTGGCTGGTAATAAGAACTGCGTACTATATAGACTATGCGTGTCGCGTATAGGGGCCTGGTTTTAAGACTAGGTAGTGCTCTTTTAGCCTATTTTTAATTGCTGCCTAGATCCTTTCTAGTCTTTGGTTAATTTCCTTAGGGGTGGCCAATAAGCCTTGCTTATTTGGTATTAGGTAGATCTCTTCTAAGTCTTAAAGTTGTTGTTTAACTGTATTAAGGAAACTGTCTATCTTAAGCTTCCTTATTGCATATCTTTTACTATTTAGTTACGCCTTAATATCCAGATCTAGCTATATCTAAATAGGGATATAGTCTAAGGCGAGTGCCTATTCTTCTTTAGGGTTATACCTTTTAAGTCTCTAGTATAGGCTTTTGTCTATAAATGTAAGGTTAATTATACTTTTGGCGGTGCCTTATTGCTATAATTGCTCCTAAGGGGGTGGCCAGTTTAAGGCCCTAGATATCTATAGCTCTTAATAGGTACTCTGCCTATTGTTTAGCAGCAATATAGATACCCCCCTACTATGGGTAATAGAGATTTATGTCTCCTAATAGGATAGACTCTGTGCCTTTAGTTTCTAGTAGGCTTATTACTAATATAATATTCTCTATTTATAGGACCCCATTAACCCTAGGGTTATATATATTAATAATTTGTACCGGTCCCTTATATATCTAGATTATTATAATAGCAATATCTAGGTTAACTGCCTGCTAAGACTATAAGGATAGGCTAATAGCCTTGCTAATTATAAAGCATATATATATGGTTGCTTTTGGTTTATATAGGAGCTAGAATCCTTAGGGGCAGTATGTTAATTATATGTAGTTATTATAATACGGCTCTTGTATAGCAAGGATATAGTATTTCTCTAGGTCTAGATTGTCTAGTAGGGGCCTTACAAGACGGTGGTTTGTATTGCCGCAGTTATACTATATAATAGATAGGTAGCGGACCCCTGGTAAGGGTCCTTTATCTCTCCTTTATTTCTTACTTCTTCTAATTCCACTTTCTCTAGGATTTTTAAAACTTCTATCTCTTATATCTATGCCCTAGTTGCTACTTATTTTATATAGAGCTTTCCATTTCCATGTCTTGTGTTCCTACTAGCGCTTCTATATCTAAATCTGTTATTATCTCCAGTTCTTCCCCTAATCTTACTAGTCAGCTATATGCCCTTTATAGGTCGGCTATAAATATTATATTCGCCGCGTTAAGTCTAATTCTTAATTATCCTGGTCTTAAGCTTACTGTAGCTGTCTATGGGGCAGGTAGTTATATAGTAGAGTTTAATATACCTACTTATCTAAGCCTCTACCCTAGTTTTCTAGTGTTGTCCCACCTTTAGGCGTATAGACCTTCTATAGTTAAGGCCCGGCTAAAAGCCTCCCCCGCCTAGGTAACTCCTGTTTACTCCTTAAGCGTACCTTACCGGCGTACTGCCCTAGCGAGTAGTCCCGTCTATTGGTACACCAACACGCGCATCCGTTCTCTCGAGCCGCGTAGTAGTCTCTCCGGCTAGGACGCGATCCTGCCTGCCTACTAGGTGCACTAGGGATCAGAGCCTAGCTAAGGGGTAAGGTCCCTAGAGCCAGCAGTAGCTACTACGCACTACGCCCCGTAGGAGGCTAGTCGTAGTTCCTTATATTATATTTCTTACCAAAGCATCTACTAATCCTTTTGCTATACTTGTAATTAAGAATTGTTTAAGTCTTTTAAAGTACCTATAGACGCTAAATAAAGGCTATACTTACTGTATTAACTTAAGAGGTATAGATGCACAAAAAGCTATATAGGTAAGTTAATAAAAATATAAATTATACCCTAACTAGTTTATAACACGTTTAGATCCAATATAGAACTAGATAAGTGTATACTCCTAAGCCTATAATGTCTGCTCTCTTAAATATAAGAGGTAAAAAACATAAAATGCGTTATTTAGGAGTAAAACATTATAAATATCTTTAGAATTAGTTATAATCTATAACGGGACTAGCCCAGTTATAGTAGGAATGTCTCGGTGAAACACTCGACAGATAAATTTTGACGCTTTAATCAAATTCTGCTAAGTTAATCGAATTCTGCCAAATTCCGCTAACTTAATTAATTTCCACCAGTCTCCACCAAATTCCACCAATGTAATGGAATTTGGTCAAAACCTATTAAAATCCGCATGGGCTTATGCCCACGCGTCTACTACTAAGACTATAAATATTTAGTTATAAGTTTCCTATATTCCTTTCTCTTCTTTACGCAACGTTTTATACTCTGCAAGAGCTATATACCCTTAGATTTAGATAGAATTTATATTATTCCTTCAAATCTTCCCCAAAGCCTCTTCGCGCCCTTATATTACGTTGCGTTAAAATAACTACTATTAAAATAGCAAACGAACCCGAATCCCTTTTAATAACTACGAGTATTATAACCCTAGTTAGGGAATAGTTAACTATAATACAACAGTCCTTTACGGACGCCTTAGCTTAGTAGCGGGCTGCACTAAAAGCCCAGCACTAGCAATTAATAGAAGCACTCTACGAAGAACTCCGTAATGTTAAGGCATTTACGTTATAGACCCCAATAGCAACACCTATAAACAAAATTAAAATAATGGTACCTAAACCTAACGCGTTAAATGCAAACACCAAACTAGTAATAGTAGCTTAACCTACACCTATAGCGAACCTAGTACCTACTATAAAATCTAAAAAGCTCCCTAATCCTCTAATGTTTAATAGAAACTAAAATAACCTACATCCCTTTATAACCAAGCTCCGTCTTAAACTCTTAACAAACTACAATTAATACCCTACTAAGGCTAGCAAGGTTAGCTATAGAATGTCTCGTTTAAATAAGGACGCTATACGAACTATAGATCCATTCTTCCACAACGGCACTTTCATTAATTTTAAAACATTTGTCTCTCTACTAGAACAAATATATAATAACGTCAACCGCGAACATACAGCTATTACTAAACTTAAAAACCTATAATAACGGAACCAAGACTTTACCAGCTTCTTTTTGGAATTTTTAGGCCTTATTAGCGAACTGGATTAGAATAAAGCCACTAGAGTCGCTGCCCTTTAACAAGCTATTTTAGATAAGATTAGAGCCTAGTTAGTAGGTAGAGAACTACCAAAAAACCTGTCTAAATTTGCTATAATATGTTAACGAATTAACGAAGACCTTTAATATAATAAACAGACTTGTTCTCTAAAGTCAACTACACCTTATGTTTAAAACTCCTCAAAACCGGTATATACTCTAAGGCGCGATCCTTCTCCAAGACCTAAAAGCCCTATATATAACCCTATAGACCTTAATGCCACCTAATCCTATACACCCTTAGGAACTAACGAATAAAGAACACGAGCTATAAGTAGAAAATGTTTTAGATACGGTAAAAAAGGATATATTTAAAAATATTACCAAACTCACTCTTTTAAAAAAGTCCGCCGTAGTTCCTCCCGATCCTTAAGTTGTACCTAATCCTCAAATTATACCCGTTCTTTAAGCCATACTTATTCCTTAAATTGTACCCGCGCTATAAATTATACTTAGACGTTATAAAGCACCTCGCCTTTAGTTAACTCGGAAAACAAATTATCCTAGGGCTAAGTTACGCCTTAGGATAAAAAATGGAAGAGTATAAGTATCTAGGCTCTTCCAGCGCTAATACACAACATAACTCCCTTAATATACTCGGCGAAATTTAAATATTTAGAAAATGGAAGGAAGTATAAATCCTTATAGACAGCAGAGCTACTAGCATAGGCTTTATTAATACAAACTACACAAAAACTCAACGCCTAAATTTAAAGAAACTTAACGAGCCCTAAGGCCTATAAGGCTTTAATGGCAAACCCTTAATATATAGCAAAATAACGTACTACGCTCTTATAAAATTGCGGATAAGTAAATACCTTAAATACATTTCCCTATTTATAATACCCTTAAAGCACTATAAGATAATACTTAGATATGGATAGCTAAAATAACACAACCCTTTAATTAGCTGGGTTAAAGAAACACTAAAGTTCCGTATAACCTACTGCTAAAGTCATTACTTAAAAAACCATTTGCCCTATAAACATACACATAACTATTCAAATTTAATACAATATAAATTACCCTTGCTACAAACCTTAAGCCAATATAATAAATCTACGACTACTAATTATAGTAAAGAATGCAAAGATGTTATATCAAACCCTCTTAAAATCCATATAATATAGGCCGCGCCTTTTATCTTATTAGCAAAAAGACAAGATTATAAAATCTTTACTATAACTATAGAAGACATTAAGAAAGTACTAGAACCGAAACAGTATCCTAATCCTTAACCTTTTGTACCTAAAGAGTACCACGACCTAATTAACAAGTTTAAAAAACGATTTATAGACCAACTAGCCCCGCATTAAGAGAAGCACAATTTTAAAATAGAACTTAAGCCTAGCACAACACTAAAGTTCGGTCCGCTATACAGCATATTACAAGAAGAACTGCTTATAATGCGATAATACCTTAACAAGCATCTAGAAAAAGGTTTTATTTACCCTAATTAATCTCCATTCGCCTTACCCATGCTATTCATTAAAAAGCCAGAAGGAGGCTTAAGATTCTATATTAATTATTAAGCTTTAAACACAATTATAATTTAAAACTAATATCCAATTCCCTTAATTTAAGAGACGCTTAACTAATTAGTAAAGGCACAGTACTTTATAAAGCTTAATATAATCGCTGCCTTTAATAAAATTTGTATACATAAGGGAGATAAGAAGTATATAGCCTTTTATACACAATAGGGACTCTTTAAATACCTAGTAATGCCATTTAGCGTAAAGAACGGTCCTAGTACATTTTAGTAATATATTAACAATACTCTTCATAAATTCCTTAATATATTTGTTACTGCGTATATTAATAATATCTTAATCTACTTATCCTTACTTTCTAAACATTAAAAACACATTAAAATGGTCCTTAAACGCTTATAAGACGTGGGCTTATAATGCGATATTAAAAAATACAAGTTCCACGCGTCTAAGGTTATATACTTAGGCTTAATTATATCCTATAACAGAATTAAAATAAACCCTAAGAAAGTCGCTGCGATTATAAACTAGGAAAGCCCTAGAAATATATAGGATATTTAAGGATTTCTAGGATTCGCAAATTTCTATTAACAATTTATTAACCACTTCTTAGAAGTTGCTTAGCCGTTAATAAACCTAATAAAAAAAAATATAAAATTTAAATAGACCGCTAGATGCGAACGAGCTTTTAATAACTTAAAATATCGCTTTATAACTACTCCAATCCTCGCTTACTTTAACCCTAACCTTAAATATATCATTAAAACGGACTCGTCAGATCATGCGCTAGGGGGAGTATTATCACAATATAATAAAAATAGCGAACTACGTCCAGTAGCCTTTCTCTGCTAGAAACTCGCCCCTACCGAATTAAACTATAAGATATACAATAAGGAACTGCTTGCAATTATTAGATACTTTAAACAATGGCGTCCTAAGCTAGAAGGATTATTATTTCTAATACGCGTGTTAACGGACTATAAGAACCTACAATACTTTATAACTATAAAACAATTAACACAGCGCCAAATTCGTTAGGCCGAATACCTCTTATAATTTAACTTTAAGATTACGTATTAACTGGGTAAACTTAATTAAAAGCCTAACGCATTAACACAATAATTATAGGGCTTACTTACAAACGCCTTAGATAAACGGATTATAAATCAATTACAGATCTTACTACCCCCTAAACGTTTTAAAAAACTACGTCCTATATTTCTAGATATAGAACTCAATAGAAATGAATTGGAAGTTAATAAATAGGAAATGGAAATTAATAAGCTAATAAAATACGAATATAAGAACAACGTATAGATAGTAGATATAATAAAGGCAATCTAAACTGGAAAATAATAGCATAAGGATATTACACTCGCTAAATACAAAATTTAAAACAATCAATTATACTATTAATAGAAGATAGTAGTTCCGAATTCCAAACCTTTATAATTTAAGATACTCGAATTTGTACACAACTCCCCTATAGTAGGACATCCTGGCCGTACAAAGACCTATAAGATTATTTAACAAGCATATTACTAGCCTATAATATACAACTATATATAGAAATACGTTCGAGCATATAGGATATGCATACGTGGAAAAACCTCTTATATAAAGAAGCAAGGAGTACTTCAACCGCTACCAATCCCAATATAAAGATAGCGCGATATCTTAATTAACTTTATAGTTGACTTGCCTAGTAGTAATAGGTTTATGAATATTATGGTAGTAGTTAGCCGTCTTATAAAAATGCGATATATGATTTCTATGGACTTAATTAATGCGATATTAGTAGCTAAATGTTTTATTAAGCACGTCTTTAAGCTATACGGACTTCCTAATATAATAATATCCAACCGCGGAAGCTAGTTCGTTTTAGACTTCTGGCAAGCTCTATATAAACAATTAAGCATTTAAACATAACTCTTAACTGCGTTTTATCTAGAGACAGATAGTTAAACGGAAATTACAAACACAATTATGGAACAATACTTATAAATATACTACTCTTACCTATAAGACAACTAGGAAAAATGGCTACCTTTAACTAAGTTTACTACAAATAACACAATAAATGTATTAATAGGCGTAACACCATTCTACGCGACCTACGGATAAAACCCTTAACTTAGATTTAAGCCACAACCCAATATTAACATAATAGGACCCATAATTAAACGGATCCAGTTAATTAACGCATATAACTTCGCTAATTAAATAAAGCAGTTAACGGAACTGTTACAAAGTAAGTTAATATACGCTTAAACGTTATAGAAATGGCATACAAACAAAGGACAAGCTCCCGCATGGGACTTTAAGGAAGGTAATATAGCTTACCTAAGTACACGAAACCTAAAGACTTAACAGCCTTTAAAGAAACTTAATTAGAAGTTCGCGGGCCTATACTAAATTAAAAAGAAACTAAGCCCGTACGCCTATAAGCTTAAACTACCGACTAAAATAAAAATACACCTAATGTTTTATATAAGCTTACTGCAACCCTTAAAAGACGATCCTATAACTCGCGAAATTCCACCACTACCTCCCGTAATTGTTAACAACGGTAACGGTTCGTACTTTATTAACTTAATTAATAATATACAATGGAAAATATAATCTAAACAATTTAAACTTCTTATTAAGTAGAAAGGATATAAAACACAAACCTAGGAAACCTATAAATAGGTTAAGGCCGACGCGCCTTCCCTGGTAAAAGAATTCCATAAAGACTATCCTTCGCGGCCTGCTCTGGCTAGATGGATATAATATAAAGGCAAACGACTGCCACCTAATATAAAGATATAAAACACAATAGTAGGAAACTCAAAATTAAAAAGAACTTAACCCACATTATAACGCTTATAAGGCAATAAGTTATAAATTCTTAACCAAATCAAATTGTTTTAGACCTTCGGCTAAAGGGGGGGGTACTATAACGGGACTAGCCCAGTTACAGTAGGAATGTCTTAGTGAAACACTCAACATATAAATTCTAACGCTTTAATTAAATTCTGCTAAGTTAATTAAATTCTACTAAATTCCGCTAACTTAATTAATTTCCACCAGTCTCCACTAAATTCCACTAATATAATGGAATTTGGTTAAAACCTATTAAAATCCGCGTGGGCTTATACCCATGCGTCTGCTGCCAAGACCATAAATATTTAGTTATAAGTTTCCTATATTCCTTTCTCTTCTTTACGCAACGTCTTGTACTCTGCAAGAGCTATATACCCTTAGATTTAGATAGAATTTATATTATTCCTTCAAATCTTCCCCAAAGCCTCTTCGCGCCCTTATATAATCTTTAAGCCACACTATAGTTACTAAAGAGATATGGGGTTAAATATAGAGAGAGCGGGCAGTCCTAAATAGAAATGACCTAGATATTTATAAACGTAATATAAATAGGTACGGAACTGGCTCTAAATATATTTAGTACTTAAGTTAATATATATAAGCTTGTTTTTAGCAGCTTCAAAACAATTTTAAGCTAGAAATATATGCAGCTCTTAAATAGAGGCTTATATACTAACAATTAAGCAACAAAGATACTCTATATATAATTACCTTATCTAAATATATTTAGAACCTAACTAGATCACGTTTAGAACTAATTACATTAGAATATTACTAACGTTTAGTACTTATTTCTTACCTATATACAAGCTACTATAGAAATATATTTAAAGCACTTTTAAAAAGCATTACTAGCAAATAAAAAATACAATACTGTGTATTTAATATCTCTTATTTAACTAGGTAATATAGGTGCTAATATAATGGAGAAATATAGAGTTATTAAATTAAATTTCTATAAGAGGGTAGACTGCGGTAAGAAAAAAATATAACCTGCTTAGAACGCATTCCAGTTATATTTGTAATATATTTATAATATATTCCTAGGAATTAACCACCCCTAGAAATTAGGGAAACTTATCTATTAGGACTACAAGATTACTTTTTATATTTTTATTCCAGACGACTTAAAAAAGACTCCTTATATTCATTTTACCTTATATAGAGTATATAGTTATACACCATCCCCCCTAAATAAGCCGCCTCTAGAGATACTAAATAAGGTAATTAAGTTGGTTCGTTAAATACATAATCTAGATCTTACTCTTAGTAAATATGTTCTAAACCAATTATAAATAAATACCTAACGTCTTTATAGGAAAGTTTCTTTAAAGTCCTGCCCTTAAATAGTTTTATATATAGTATAAAAAGGCTTCTTTAGTATAGATCTGCGCAAGCTTTGCTACCATAGATTATATTACTAGAATAATTTAAAAAGAGAAGCTTACTCTATATCTAAAAGGAAAAGGACTAGCAGGGGTAGTATATAAGTTTAATTAAAAGCATTAAAATCCTAAAATGGTAATAAATACGTTATAAACACGTTCTAATTGGCTTGCTAATATATTATAGGCTTATATCTAACAGATCTATAATAATTAAAACGGGTTTATAATAATCTGCTTTCTATAAGAGCAAGCTAAGATCTTCCTAGCCTAAAATATATTTAAAGTTAATATATCTTTTAAATATATTATTAAAAGAAATATAAACAAGATCATATTTGCTGTTTAGCTTAAAGAGCATAGTAAAAGTATTATAATATAATATAAACCCGTTTAAAACGTAATACTAATATATTCTAACAGTATTTATACTTGTATATATTATTACTAATATAAAAACAAGGCGTACTTACTAGTTATGCTTTAAGCGAGTCTTTTAATTACTTTCTAAATATCTTTAAAAGTAGATTTATTGGAAATATATTTATAGTAGTAAGGAAGGCTTTAAAGCTATTATATCCAATATAAATAGCAAGTAAATAGCTAGTAGAATACCTAGAATGTAATTAAAATGCCTTCCTAACGTATTATAAAAGGGTTTAAGTGGTATTTATAGCATATTGATCCTTATAAGCGCGATTAGACGTGGCATTTTAGGAAAACACTAGTTTTCTGTTAAGTATACTTCCTATAAAGCATCTTAAGAGTTGCGGGTAACTATAAAACGGCCTACTCTATATATAAACGGATAAAAGCTCTTCTCATATATAAGAGCCAGTTAAAATACAAAGAACTCTATAATTTACTAATTAGTAAGCTATTCTAAACCTATTTATAATGTATTTAGAAGGTATTAATAGCATAGTATATAAATCTTAATTAGTTACTAACTGGGTAAGATATAAGAGATACCTAGTTATTACCTTAGGCTTAAATAAGCACTGCTCTCTAATTAATTACAAGCTATTTAATAGATTAAGACACTATATAAATGCAGTAGAATAAACAGTAAATAAATTATATGCATTTAGTATACGGCAGTTTCTTCTTTCTGCCGTTATAAGGTATTAATACGTTCCTACCCCGTTTATAATATACTTATATTATATTTAGCGCACAAAAACTAGATTAACAGGACGTTAATTAGTATTTTACTAGGAACCAGTTTGGAATATAATATATGCAAAGAAATATATTAATATTAGCCCGATATGCAAACCATATAGGCAGAGAGAGTATATAATTATTATAAACCTTTTCTAAACCAGTTCCTAACACGTTTAAAATAAAAACGTTAATAACTTTAAGAGAAATTAGAGTAGGCCGCTACTAATAATAATAAGGATGATATTTTATTTTATATATTATTATTAGGTATAGTAAGGTTATAATCTAGTTCTACTTGGCGTTTAAAGGGGCTAAGATTTAGATCTATATCGCGTTTTAGGTTATCCTTTATAGCATTTAAGAAATTATAACGTACTCCACGGGTGACCTGTCCATATGGGTAACCCGTCTACCTCCCTACCAAAACGTGACCTACTAACTTTTAACCGCGATGCATTAATAACCCAATATGTAACTACCTTCTTATAAGGCAAATATTAACCTAGCTATATTAGCTATTAAACACAACCAAATTAAAAGTGAGTGACGCGCTACTACTATGTATGATATCCCCTAAACTACGCTACGCGACTAACGCGCTAGAAGACTTTTAAAACTTAATTATAAGCCTAAATTAAAGAAACTCACCAAGCTTAAGGAGTAGGTAATTATTTAGCATATACTTAACCTAGACGAATAAGGATTTGCGCCTACCCTTAATGCTATATAAGTAATGGCTAATAGACTGCTTACTAAGCGCGACGCTGGCCAGGTTAGTATAAACTGGCTAATAACCTTTATTAGACGTACCCTAGGGATTAAATTGTATATTAATTAACTGTATAATTAACAGCGAGCGCTCTGTGAGGATCTAGAGATTATTAGTAAGTGGTTTACGCTTATGGAGTATATAAAGGCGAAGTATAGTATTATGGACAACGACAGCTATAACTTTAATAAGACTGGCTTTTAAATAGGGGTTATAATAAGCTAAGTGGTTATTATAGGCTTAGAGAGGTATAATAGGCTAAAAGCTATATAGCTAGGCGATTATAAGTGGTCTATAGTAATCTAAGGGATTAACGCGATGGGATGGGCGATTCTACCCTTTATTATCCTTATGGCTAAGACCCACCTCTCTAGCTGGTATTAGGGTACTAATATACCAAAAGATTAGGTTATTAGTATTAGTAAAAATAGCTAGATAACAAATAAGCTTAGTATTAAGTGGCTAAAGCGCTCTAATAAGCACATAAAGAGTTATATAGTTGGCGCGCATTGGCTACTAGTTATTAACGGCTATAAGAGCTATAAGTTGCTGGATTTCCAGGCTATATGCAAAGAGAGTAAGATTATTACACTCTATATGCTAGTATATGCGTCACATCTACTACAGCCGCTAGATGTGGGGTATTTTTCACTGTTAAAGCGCGCATACGGAACTGAGATTAATGGCTTTATCCGCAACTATATTAACTATATTAATAAGCTATCCTTCTTAGTAGCCTTTAGAACAGCCTTTAATTGCGCCTTTATAAAGGCTAATATCTACGTAAGCTTTTAAGGCGCTAGGCTAGTCCCTTTTAACCTAGAGGCGGTGCTTTTAAAGCTTAATATAAAGCTATATATACCAATACCCCTAGTGGTAGATAATACCCTATAGGAGTTAAAAACACCTAGTAATACCCGTAAGCTAGAGGCTTAATTAACCTTAATTTACAATCAAATTTAAAACTATTAGAATTCTTCACCTATTAGGACTATTGCGCCGTTAGATCAGCTTATTAAGGGTGCTTAGATAATAATGTATTTAGCTGTGTTACTAGGTAAGGAGAATATAGCACTTAGGAAGGCTTATAAGGCTGCAAGCTAGTGTAAAGCATATAAAAGGAAGTAGATTTAGAAAGGGGGGACCTTAATAAAGGAGGCAGGTACTAAGTTAGCCGCTTAAAAGTGTGGTGGTGGCCAGGATAAGGGTAGAGAGGCTAAAGGGGAGGTATCTAATAATGGAACTATACGCAAGAAAAGGCGCTACAAACGTTATAGAGAGACTAGACATAATTCTCGTACATATAAAGCTGAAGTATAATACTTTATAATACTATATCTTACTTTATATTACTGTATTTTGCAGTATTGTGGTACTGGTTGCGCACGAAGGTCGCATTTTAGTGGGGAGGTGGACGGGTTACCTGTGTAGACGGGTTACCCATGGAGTACGTTAAGGCATATTTATATTCTAACGTATATATAACCGGTTACTAATATATTCTAAACATATTAGCACCGGTCTCTTACAGTTACTAAAGCATTAGGCCTTAAGCAATAACTAAAATATTTTAAAAAAAAATATATTAGAGACTTAAACTTTGTAAAATAGAGATTAAATTAGAGGTAAGTAAGCAAGAGAATATAGAAAAAAGAATTTAATTAAAGGTAATAAAGGCTTATATATAATAATTATTTATTGCTTAATATCCGATTTAGATCCCTATTAGGCCCACGCAAACTACTCCTTATTTACATATAGGGAGAAAACTCTACTTAAGAAAACCCTATAATCCATCTCCCCGCCTTTTAGGACTCGCCTACTTAACGCCTATAAGTTACCTATAGTGCTCTACTACCTTACTTTTTAACCTCCTTAGGAACCACTGCTGCCGTAACAAGCCTATAGATGCGCTAGTATTACGAACTTAACTCTACTATTATAAAGTCATCAGGGGGCGCCTAATACTCGCCCCTTTGCCCTTTACTACCATTTCCTTTACAACCTAAAACTAGTTTAGTATATTTTAGTTAATAAGCCACTAGGTAACCGCCTTAAGACCTTTTTATATTAAGAGCAGTGTATTATAGTTCTCTGTACCAGCTACTAAGAGTATTGCTTCTTAGCTAGTGTATAGGGGGCATAATAGTATTACGTATTTTGGTGTCTATCTTAGCTAGCCATATTTACATCTTAGGCTACCTACTAGAACACCTACCTAGTAGAGCCAATCTTTTAGTCCTATTATTCCTGTTCTTAAGAGTGTTGCTATTATATTTTCTACCTTTATTAGGCCTTCTTAGAGCCCTTAAATATTTACCCCCCATAGCGTTAACTATACTATAGCTTAGGTTCCTCTTACCTAAGACAGCCTCTATACCTTTAACTTCTATACGCCTCTCCAGTATTAGTCCAGCCAGTATTATATTACGGTAAATAGTTTCCTAGTACTCTTTTATGCTCTACTTTAGCTCCTTTCTCTCTCTTACTATTATCTTTACTAGACTCTTACACGTCTCTCTTCCTCCTCTATATAGGCCTAGGCCCTAACACAGTACTATTCTTCTTCTACTTTTTCTACATATTTCTCTAACATATCTTCCCTACTTTAGGGTTGTTAGTTTGCTCTCCTATAGGGCACCCTAGGGTCCCTCTATAGTTTATTTAGGCGTGTCTTAATATACTTTATAAGCTTAGAGTTGCGCTCCTTTTACACCCTTTATATTATAGCGGCTTTAATATATAATTATAAGGGGGGGATATTTGCTTCCTTCTTAAGTAGTACTATAGCCATTTACTTATACCCGCCTATTATACTCCAGAGGCAGGCTGTTTAGACCTTTTAGAATAGTTTAAGGAGTAATTTAGGGGGGCCTTTCTTAGTTTCTCCTATAGCCCAAACACTAAATCTATATATTATGGTTAGCCGGACAACTGCTATATATAGTAGGCATAACCTCTAGAAGCATGGACCCTATATAGAATTAACGATTCTGGACATTATAATATACTATACTTAGCCCTTATAGGCCGCTTATAACGCATATACGCTTTACTAGAGCTTACTATCTACCTATACTCCTAATACCCTTAGGCCTTAAACTAGTTGGCTCCTAAAGCCTTAAATATGGATTATATACTAGAGATCTGCAGATTAGTTATATTTTCTTATAAAATAGATTAGCTGGTATTTCTCTAGTAAGAATTGGACTCCATATCGTCTTACCCATTCTATATAGGTATTATAAGCTTTCTTTAGTATTCTATAGTTCTCTGCGGCTGTTGGCCTATATATAATTAGGTTTATATTATCAACAAAGCCTATCCCCTGGGTCGCCCCTTCCTTAAAGGAGTTAAGTATGTTGCTTATAAAGAAAAGAAAGAGTATAGGCAAGAGGGGTGATCCTTATAGTATTCCTATTATAACTATAATGGGGGGGCTCTAGTATCTGCTAAAGACTAGTAATGTTTCTTTCTAACCTATAAACCCTTAAACAAATTATATAATCTATTCTAGGAAGCCCTTTGCCCTAAGGATATATAGGAGGCGATTATAGGGTACGTTATTATAAGCACCACTAATATCTAGGCTAAGCATTAATACTATAAAGTCCCTTTACATCGCCTATACAGATTTAATGGTAGCGGCGAGTAATGTAAGTGCTAATAGTGTTAAGCGGTTCTTTCTTACCCCTATTTAACTTTATAGTAGTAGGGCGTGTTTCTTAGCTATATCTGCTATATAGTCCGCTATTACTCTTTTTAAGATCTTACTAAGGGTGTTTTCTAAGGCAATAGGGCGGTAGCTTCCTAGAATTAAGTAGTCTGCTTTGCTTTTTTTTATAGAATAACTGTTATTATAGATCTTCTAAGTCATAGGTAGTAGCCTATAGTAAAGTATACTCTAGCTATATCTGCAAGCTAAGGTGCTATAAGTGGTCTACAGGTCTTTAAGGCCTTATTTAGTATCCTATCTAGTCCTAGTGCTATATTATTTAAAAGGCGGCTAATGGTTCTAGCTATTTCCTCTATTGTTATATTACTGTTAACCTATAGGCGAGTTACTAGTGTTTCACCTATAATATTACTAAGGTCTACTAGAGCCGGTTAGGGGAAGAACCTTTTTATAAGAATCTTTACCTTCTTATTATTATTACTAGTGGCCTATAACTCCCCTACTCTTTATAGGGGTAGTAGGTATAGGTCTTCTGCTAGGCGCCTTACCTTTTTTTTTAATACCTATTTTGCTATGGCCCAAAGGCCCTTATTATAGGGGAGGCTTGGGTTAAAAGTGTGCTTATTTATAAACCATCTCTAGTTATTCCTTACTTCTTTTTTTAGGGTATTCTTTAACTAGTTTCTTGTGTCCTTATATTGTCTCTTTTCTTTAGGGTTGTGGCTACTTATATATTTCCTTCTTACTTATTATTGGCTGGTAATAAAAACCGCGTATTGTGCGGACCATATATGTTATATATAGGGGCCCAGTTATAAGACTAGGCAGTGCTCTTCTAGCCCATTTTTAATTACTGCCTAGATTCTTTCTAGTCTTTAGTTAATTTCTTTAGGGGTAGCTAATAAGCCTCGCTCGTTTGGTATCGGGTAGATTTCTTCTAGGTCTTAAAGTTGTTATTTAACTATATTAAGAAAGCTGTCTATCTTAAGCTTCCTTATTACGTATCTTTTACTATTTAGTTACGCCTTAATATCCAGATATAGCTATATTTAGATGGGGATATGGTCTAAGGCGAGTGCCTATTCTTCTTTAGGGTTGCACCTTTTAAGTCTCTAGTATAGGCCTTTATCCATAAATATGAAATTAATTGTGCTTCTGGCGGTGCCTTATTGCCATATAATTACTCCTAGGAGGGTGGCCAGTTTAAGGCCCTAAATGTCTATAGCTCTTAGTAGGCACTCTATCTATTATTTAGCAGCAATATAGATACCCCCCTACCGCGGGTAGTAGAGGTTTATATCTTCTAGTAGAATAAACCCCGTGCCTTTGGTTTCTAGTAGGATTATTACTAATATAATATTCTCTATTTATGGGACCCCTTTAACCCTAGTGTTATATACATTAATAATTTCTACCAGTCCCCTATATGTCTGGATTGTTATAACTGCAATATCTAGATTAACTGCGTGCTATAACTATATAGACAGGCTAATAGCTTTGCTAATTATAAAGCATATATATATAGCTGCTTTTGGTTTATATACGAGCTAGAATCCTTAGGGGCAGTATGTTAATTATATATAGGTATTATAATACGGCTTTTATATAGTAAGGATATAGTGTTTCTCTAGGTCTAGACTATCTAGTAGGGGCCTTATAAGACAGTGGTTTATATTGCCGCAGTTATACTATATAATGGATAGGTAGCGGACCCCTAGTAAGGGACCTTTGTCTCTTCTTTATTCCTTACTTTTTCTACTTCTACTTTCTCTAGAATTTTTAGAACTTCTATCTCTTATATCTACACCCTAGTTGCTACTTATTTTATATAGAACTTTCTATTCCCGTGTCTTATATACCTACTAGCGCTTCTATATCTAAGTCTATTATTATCTCCAGTTCTTCCCCTAATCTTACTAGTTGGCTATATACCTTTATAGGTTGACTGCGAATGTTATATTTACCACATTAAGTCTAATTCTTAATTGTCCTAGTCTTAAGCTTACTATAGCTGTCTATAGGGGTCTTCCTATAGGGCGTCCTCTCCCTTATATCCCCTATAACCCTTATATCCCTATTTAGTCTAGTAATATTACGTGGCGTCACTTCTAGCCCGTTAAGGCTTAGGATGGCTAGCCTAGCCCCCTAGTATTAAAGGTAGGAAACGCTAGGAAGGTACCTATATCCCCCTAGCTTATTGCCTATTATTTCTATTTATATAACGTAGCGTGCAGTTATTCCCATAGCTATTAAGCCCTTACCTTTTATCTCCTGTATTTAATATAGTCTTCTCTCTCCTACACCTTATATATGCTTTAGTGGCAGTTTACGTATTTTATTTAGTCTTAATTTAAGTAGTATCTTATATTACAGGGGCCTGCACAGTGGCCGTAGCACACCTATGCTGCGTATATGGATTGGGTGTGTCCCTATTATATATAGTAATAGCATCGTTCTAGGCGTGGTCTGTGGTTGTAGAGCCTTGTATTATATATAAGGCCATTTATAATTATTCCTTTTTGAATAAGGAGTTTTTGTATTCCTAGTATAAGTGTGCTAATAATAAGGGAGCTATACGTTTGGCTAATGTCTCTCTGGCAAGTCTTTAGCGACCTTTATATCCTTTTATTGTTCTCATTATATACTTAGTTTACATTTTCCTATTAAAGCTATTGGATTTGGGTGATCTTAAGTCCTGGTATAAGGTGTTCCGTTTATTTTACTATCTCTTATATAATTGCTGTGTTATCCGCCTAGCGTCCCTTTTCTATCCTAAGGCTTATAGAAACCACTAGGACTTTAACTAAGTAATCCTTACGGAGTACTTTTATGCTAATATGTTCTCCTAGCCTATCCCCTGCCCTTATAGCTTGTTCCTTTGCCTATTAGTCCTTTAGGATGACTCTAATATCTCCGCTCCTAAGGTATTAAACTGCAATAGCGTTATGGACCTCTTTGCAAATCTTTATAAGGACTTCTGTTTCTAATTGTCCCCTAAGCCCCTCTGCTTTTTCTATATTTGGTTATATTATAATTATATACCCGGTTATTATTTTAAGGGGGGTAGGTTCCCTATGCTATAAAAGCACAGCTACGGCGGCCTAGGTACGGTTTGCCGGTAAAGGGGGGTTTTATTTGTTTTTAATTTTGTTTAGCTATTGGAGGATTTAATTAAGGGTTTGCTAGAGGGGCGCCTAAGGTTTACTAAACTAGCGGAGCCATTTTACTAGCTGTATTAGTTTGTTATAGCTAATGGTTACTCCCCTATAACCCTAGATACTAGACGCGTTTAATAGGCTTTATATTTTATTAGATGCCTTTTTAATAGAGGTATTTCCGCTTTATAGTGTGGTATTCGCCCATCTTTATTATGGAGGGCTATTGCTAGGTATAGTTCTGGCGGTCACACGCGAGTATAAACCACCGTTATTTAACGTGTGCCTCCCCTGCGATGCATGCATCTTAGGGGGATTCTCTAGGTGTTTTTTAGGGTTCTTTTAGTTAGTTTTGGTCTTTTTAGGCTAAGTGCAGCAAGAGCTCCAGTCAAACCAATAGGTATATCCAAGTCTCTACTCTAAGGCTTATATATAATAAGTATACTAAATATAAAATATGTTCTAAATATGTTCCTATTATATTTCTATTAAGTTATACTTATATTTAGGCCTTTTTTTTATAATTGTTTTATTATATAACGTCTAATACTATATATAATACTATCAAAGACAACAGCAAGAGAGAGAAAGGAGCCAAAGTAGAGCACAAAGGAATGCTAGGAAACCATCCACCGCAATGTAATACTGGTTGGACCAACGCTGGAGAGGCGCATGGGAGTCAAAGGTACAGAGGCTAACTCAGGCAAGAGGAACCCAAGCCGTAGCATAGTTAACGCCATGGGGGGTAAACACTTAAGGGCTCCAAAAAGGCCTAATAAAGGCAGAAAATATAATGGCAACACTCTTAAGAATAGGAATAATAGGACTAAAAGATTGGCTCTACTAGGTAGGTGTCCTAGTAGGTAGCCTAAGATGCGAATGTGGCTGGCTAAGACAGACACTAAAACATATAATACTATTATGCCCCCTATGCACCAACCGAGAAGCAATGCTCTTAGTAGCTGGCACAGAGAACTATACTACACTGCTCTTAATATAAAAAGGCCTTAAAGCGGTTACCTAGTAGCTTATTAGCCAAAACGTACTAGACCAGTTCCGGGTTGCAAAGGAAATAGTAATAGAGGGCAAAGGGGCGAGTTATAGGCGCCCCCTAATAACTCTATAGTAGTAGAGTAAAGTTTGCGATACTAGCGCGTCCGTAGGCTTATTACGGCAGCAGTGGTTCCTAAAGAGGTCAAAAAGTAAGGTAGAAGAGTACCACCGGTAACTTATAGGCGCTAAGTAGGCGAGTCCTAAAAGGCGGGGAGATGGATCACGGGGTTTTCTTAAATAGAGTTTTCTCCCCATATATAAATAAGGAGTAGTCCGCGTGGGCCTAATAGGGATCCGAATCGGACGTTAAGCAATGAATAATATATATATATAATACTATATATACAGCCTCTAGACTATATTACTATAGTTCTATATATATAAATCATTTTTAAACAGCTTAATATATATTAATCTTTTATAAATCTTTTAATTAGGGGTTTATAGTTACTTAATAAAATACTAAGATACTATTAACTATTAAATAGTAAAAAGTAAAAGAAAAGGCTATAAGAAATATAAACACTTATCTCTATTCTATTTAAAAAAAATCTATTATTTTACTACTTACTATCTATATATTTAAGCTTTATCTATATATTTAAGCTTTATCTATATATTTAAGCTTTATCTATATATTTAAGCTTTATCTATATATTTAAGCTTTATCTATATATTTAAGCTTTATCTATATATTTAAGCTTTATCTATATATATAAATATAGTTACTTATAAAAAGTTATTAACTAGTACTTAATTAAAAATATATTAAATAAAATAAGGTTTATATTACCTAATTTTACAATTAATTTAAATTAATTCTAAGTAATTTTATATTTTATTTATATATATTTATATATATTTATATTATTTAAAAGTTTAATAAATTTTTATATTTAAATAAATACTTTAAAAAATATATATACTATTATAATAGCTTAAAGTTAATATACTTTAAAAAAAAATTATTAAATATATAATTTTTATTTAAAATTATATTTATTATAAAATGATAAAACATTGCTAGTCTTTAGCGGATACTAGAGCCCCCCTATCGTAGTTGCAACAGGAATACCATAAGGATTACCCCTCTCGCCCATACTCTTCCCTTTCTTTATAAGCAACCTACTTAAGTCCTTTGAGGAAGGGGCGACCTAGGGGATAGGCTTTGTCGACAATATAAATCTAATTACATACGGGCCAACAGCCGCAGAGAACTACAGAACACTAAAGAAAGCCTATAACACCTATATAGAATGGGCAAGATAATACGGAGTCTAATTCTTACCAGAGAAATACCAGCTAATCTATTTTATAAGAAAACGTAACTAACCTATAGATCTTTAGTATATAATCTATATCTAAGGCTTTAGGGGCTAACCAGTTTAAGGCCTAAGGGTATTAGGAGTATAGGTAGACAGTAAGCTCTAGTAGAGTGTATATACGTTATAAGCAGCCTATAAGGGCCAAGCGTAGTACATTACAATATCTGGAATTATCAATTCTATATAGGGTCCATGCTTCTAGAGGTTACGCCTACTATATACAGCAATTATCTGGCTAACTATAACGTATAGATCTAGTATCTGGGCTATAGAAGAAACTAAGAAAGGCCCCTCTAAATTACTCCTTAAACTATTCTAAAAGGTCTAAACAGCCTGCCTTTAGAGTATAACAGGTGGGTATAAGCGAACGGCTATAGCGCTGCTTAGGAAGGAAGCTAATATCCCCCCCCTATAATTATATATTGAAGCCGCTGCAATATAAAGGGTGTAAAGGGAGTGTAACTCTAGTGTTATAAAGTATATTAAGTTACGCCTAAATAAACTATGGAGGGACCCTAGGGTGCCCTATAGGAGAGCTAACCAACAACCCTAAAGTAGGGAAGACATATTAGAGAAACAGGTGGAAAAAGTAGAAGAAGAATAGTACTATATTAGGGCCTAGGCCTATATAGAGAAGGAAGGGAGACGTATAAAAGACTAGTAAAGATAATAGTAAGAGAGAGAAAGGAGCTAAAGTAGAGCATAAAAGAGTACTAGGAAACTATCTACCGTAATATAATACTGGTTAGACCAATACTGGAGAGGCGTATAGAAGTTAAAGGTATAGAGGCTGTTTTAGGCAAAAGAAACCTAGGCCGTAGTATAGTTAATACTATAGGGGGTAAATACCTAAGGGCTCTAAGAAGGCCTAACAAAGGCAGAAAATATAATAGCAACACTCCTAAAAATAGGAATAATAGGACTAAAAGATTGGCTCTACTAGGTAGGTGTCCTAGTAGGTAGCCTAAGATGTAAATGTGGCTAGCTAAGACAGACACCAAAACACATAATACTATTATGCCCCTTACGCTCCAACTAAGAAGCAATACTCTTAGTAGCTGGCACAGAGAACTATAATACACTACTCTTAATATAAAAAGGTCTTAAGGCGGTTACCTAGTGGCTTATTAGCCAAAATGTATCAGACCAGTTTTGGGTTGTAAAGGAAATGGTAATAGAAGGCAAAGGGGCGAGCACTAGGCGCCCCCTAATAACTCTACAGTAGTAGAGTTAAGTTCGCGATACTAGCGCGTCTGTAGGCTTGTTACAGCAGCAGTAGTTTCTAAGGAGGTTAAAAAGTAAGGTAGTAGAGCACTATAGGTAACTCGTAGGCGCCTTATAGGCGCTATATAGGCGAGTCCTAAAAGGCGGGGAGATGGATCATAGGGTTTTCTTATATAGAGTTTTCTCCCTATATGTATATAAGGAGTAGTCCATGTGGGCCTAATAGGGATCCAAATCGGACGTTAAGCAATGAATTATTATTATTATTATTATAAAATGATATAATTAAAAGGCTTTTTCTGTTATATAATTATACTATTTTTAAAAATTAAGATTTTTATTTTATTAGAATTTAAGTAATAATTAAGTAATAATTAAATTATTAAAATTATAAAATATATAAAGGGAGTTATTAAAAAGAGCTAAAGTTAGTAAATTTTAATAGTGTTGGGAATGAGGTAAGCGGTCGTTACGTATCGTCGCGGCACTAGCGTGGCGAGGAGCCTTAGGCTCTTCGCCCTTCCGAACTTCCATATAATGAAGCATATTAACTAATATCACTGTAACCTACTTGAGTAGTTGTTATTGGTGAGTCACCCTATGTAACTAATACTAATTAGTGGTTGAATACATAGTCAACTATAGAGCAGCTAGGTTTTTGAATAGAAGAGACAGTCTCGTATAGGGGTGCTATATGCGCTTATATGGAATGGATCCTGGCGATACTATGCTACCTTAGACTTGCGGAAAACTAGTAATAGAAGTGTTACTAAGTACTAGGAGATACTAAGTTGCGTCTATTACGCAGAACAACCGCGTTTATAAAGATTTGGTTAAGTACTTTAGGTTAAAAGTGTTACTAAACCTAGGGTCCTAAGTTAACGTTTAAAACGTGTTAAATAACTATATTAATACCTTTAGTGTACCTTTGTAGACCGTAGGACCATAATTACTACCTAACTATATGTTAAACAACCTTTATTTCCCTTAAATTTTTTTATTAAAATGCGTTAACCTACCTAAAGAAGTATAAGGACGACATTAACCTAGAGATATAGAAAACCGATATAATTAACCTTAAAGATGTTAATTAACAAGATTTAAACGGATTCTTATTACACTATATAGTATACTATAAAGACAGCGAATACAACGACACTATGCTATAGTACTGTGTAAGGGAGGACTTTATTAGATGGATAAAGGGAATATAGACTCCTATAAAGAAGGATATTGTATAAGACTTCTATAACTTCTTACGGGAGTATAGAGTGTTTATACCTATAAATGGGGGTACTATTAGAGATAATATTCAGGAGTAGGTTATTAATGTAAAAGAAGAGCATGAATGAACTCTATAAGAGATTAAGCACCAACTACGCACTATAAGGAAGCTTAACTTATGATGGAATCCAAGCAATATACCTCTATAGATGAATCTACCTCCGCCTTTAACTCCTCTGTATTCAATTTAACCCGTAACTTTAATATCGGATACTATACCCTAACGAGAGCAGGTACAAGATCCCATTACTTTGCAATTTAACAACCTTTAGACTTTACCAACTAGACCTACATCCCCACTGCAGCCTATAATGTAACCCCTACCTCCTCCATCTTAATCTTAAATTGGAGGCATTTTAAAATTGCTTACAGAGCTTACAAAGCTCTATTTAGATTAGGAGAAGAAGTTTAGTGGGGAACTATATAATATTCTTAATTTAAAATTGCATATCTTTTATAACTGTTGCTAGAAGGTGGGAATAGAGTTTGATTAATACTACAACGCCTATTCTATTATGCTTAGGGGCTAAGCTAGTACCTTCTATTATGATTGTTTGGCAGGAAAAGGATATAACTTTAACCGTATAATATATAAGTTAAGATGCTACTTTAAAACAGAAGAGAATAAGCAGTAGTATATATTAGAATGGAGAGAGACTACCTTCTTAAGGATTATTGCTATAAACTAAGGTGTTCCTTGGCTTGATTATCTTTAAAAGCTCTTTAATCGACTTTAGATAATCTAGTATGGTTTATCCAAATTATATTAAGAGGATTTTAGCCTACGTGATTAAGTTATTAGCGTATATTAAGGTATTAAAGAATGCAACCTTGCTCTCTTTAATCCTGTAAATACTTATAAAGGTATATATGCTTAATTAAGATCTTCTATTAGCACCGCTCTACGCTTTTAAGAAGTACAGCAATTTAACGCCTAACTCTAACCTACTTTGATTGACCCGCCTGACTAATATGATCACAACTGGACTAATTGAATATATAGTGGCCGTGGTAGGCAATATGGCAGAGGGTATAATTAACAACTATAAGGTAAAGGTAGAGGTCCTTACAGAGGTTTATTTTAAAGTAATTGCCAGAAGAAGTGTTATGTTTATAAGAAACCAAATTGCTAGTTAACTAGGCATTCTCTTAATAAGTAAAAGGAGGTATATAATAAGTTTCGCCAGAGTGCAAGAAACGTTAGAAATTATAAGGTTACTATAGCCTACTTCTAAAGCTTCCTAGTTTAATATAAAGGCGTAGAAGATCTTAAGGGTGAGGTTAATAAGGCCGAATAGCTCCTTATGGATATAGAAATTAAGGACTACTTACCTAACTAATACTTTACTGAGTACGGTGAGGTAGATAGCATATAAACTATTACTATCCTTAATAACTAATCTACGCTTTATTCTATTATAAAGTTAGATATCTTTAATAAGCCAAAGAAGAGTTCTGTGTTCTCCTTTAACAACAAATACTTAGCAAACGTCTTCTATGGTATTATGCCAGATACTGGAGCTATAGGAGTATCTATAGTAGGAGAACCTTAAGTTTAAGCTCTTTAGCAGCTTAATAGCTCTATTTAGATTGACTAATTAACGGCAGGCCAATATATAATTTGTTTTAGTAAGGGTACTGCAATCTCTCTTAGCATAATTAGGGTCTAAACCCCCTTAGGGTATATTACTTTCTACATTATTCCTACGAATACCCTATTTCTATTTTATATTAAAGATATAGATAAATTAGGCGTTAAGCTTAATAACCTTAAGAACGTGCTTGTCTAGGGAGATAATCGGGTGCCTATTATACGCAAGTGGGGTTACCCCTGGTTGCTCCTTTATTAACTAGAAAAGAGTGTTATTTAGAGCTACTTAACCAAATCAGAACTACGCCAACTATACCATTATTTTGGCCACCTATCTGTTTACTAATTACTTAGGGTTCTTTAGCAAGCAGGTTATAAAGTTAAGGTTAAGGCAATTAAGCATCTTATAAAGTACTGCCATTACTGCTAAATAAATCAGAAGTCCCCTGGCCGATTTAAGTTCACCCTTAAAAATAACTATAACTTTAACTTCTATATTATTATCAACGTTATATATCTTAGCGATAAGCTAGTATTTTAAGTTATTAACTTTTTAACCTCCTTCTAAGCCGCACGTTTCTTAAAGGATATGTCAGCCAAGAACGCATAGGATACTCTTTAATTGTGCTAGATTAATGTCTACCTAGGACCCCCTAATCGAATTGTTTATAATATAGGAAAGAACTTCTTATCTATAAAGTTTAATAATAGGTAAAGGCAATGGAAATTAAGGTTAAGGAAGTCCCTATTAAGGCACATAATAGTATTAAAAAAGTAGAACGATATTATACGCTATTACGCCAAGCATATAAGATTATTTCTTTAGAACTAGAGGGCGCTAGCGAAGAGCTTATCTTATAGATGGCTGTTAAGGCTGTTAATGATTCCGCTAGCCTAGATAGGCTTATACCTATATTACTAGTCTTTAGCGCCTACCCTTAAATAACTAATAATTCTTTACGATCTCTATCTATTACATAACGAGCTAAGGCTATCTGTAAGGCAATAAAGGAGGTACGCTATATCTACGCTATATACTAGGTTAACAACGTATTAAGAATAAGAAACGGTCTAAACACCTTAATAATAATAGATCTACTACTCCAATCTAAAGTATAGGTATGGCGTAAGAAAGGGGGCTAGTTAGGCCTATATATACTTATCGCCATTAAAGGTTAAACTTATACTCTTTAGATGCCCTATAGACCCACTTAATTCCGCTTAACTATTATTAAGCCCTACTATAGGGATAATAGTTTCAAGCCTTTATAGGATGCCCTAGAGGATACCCTAGAGGAGAACTACAATTAATATGCTCTAGAAGGTAACTATAATTCTAATATAATTATAGCAAATATGCCGCAACTATGACGCGGTAGAGGTCGCCTAAAAGAATTACAAAATTGCTAATATCTTATTAATTTTAACGAGCAATTCGTTGCCGCTATTAAGAGTAGAGTTAAGTTATTAATGGCCTTTATAACAGCTAAAGAGAAGGCGGACTTTAAGCTCGCAAAATAACTCTAAAAGGAAGGCTATATTATAACTCTAGGAGCCCCTTTCTAAGCATCTAATAAGTAAGAGATTAATAGTCTTATTATAAGAGGAGTTTTTAAATTTAAGAAGTATAACCCTACTAAGTTTAATAGAGTTCGCATCTTTAAGTTAAGAATAGTTAATAAGTTTAAAGGCAAAGCTACCAACACTCCATTTAAGAAGTTAAGACTAGTTATTTAAGGTTATAATAATAACGGTAAGGAAGTAATTCTTACGCAATCCCCTATAATTTAATAAGCTAGTTAGCGAGTTATTATTACGCTAGCTCCCTCCTTAATAAAGAATAGAATAATGGTTTATTTATAAGATATTACCTAGGCCTACACCCAATTAGAGACGCACCTTTAGCGCTTAATATTAGCATACCTTCTAGAGCAAATTCGCCACTAATATCCTAAAGATACGATTATAGTTATACTTAAGCCATTATATAGAATCGCAGAGGTAGGAACTTATTAGTGGGCTACCTATAGTAAACACCATAAAGAGAAGCTTTTAATAATTACTTCTATATTTAACCCCTGCTTCCTTATTACAACTATAGGAACTCTATTTAGAATTATTAGCATATAAACTAATAATATAATTATCTTAAGAGACGGTTAATTTTTAGCTCTTAAAGAAGATAAGCTAGTAAAGGTAAATCTTATAGCAAAGCTAAAGAAAAGACTTAACTTAACAACACTACTGCTCTTTAATGGATGTATCCTCTCCCTAAATAAGGATTCTATTGCTTTATGCCAGAAAGGTTAAGGCAAGAAAATTAACGTTATTAATATTAATTCTCTAAAGTAAGGATACATAGAGTAACGCGCTTATGGAGCTTATATTGCTTCTATCTATCAACCTAAGGCTTTCTTTAATCTCTCTATTGCCGTTTAATATTAAGAACCAACTAAGGAGGACGTTCTTGCCCTAAATAAGCGCCTTTTTTTAGCAAATGAACCATTTTAATTAAGGACTACTCTATATGCCTATTATCCTTCCTACCACTAAGCTCTTTGTATTTATTAATAGATTATTTATAAATAATAAAGATTTTAGCTCCTGGCTAGGATATAAGATTATTATTGCAAATAAATCTATTAAAGAGAATAACTTTATAATCTACGGCAATCTTATCTATTAGAGCTTAACTAAGAGCAAGCGCGTCACTTAAAGCGTTCTAGTATTAGAGATATATAGAATAGTTAGCGGAGCTAATATAGCAATTACAATTGGAACTACCCTTAAGATAATTATAGATCGGCTTAAACTTCCTACTATTCCTACAATTATATACACTGACTTATATTCCCTTTATAAGTGTTTAGTCAAGCTTAGTACTACAAAGGAGAAGCGTTTTATAATTAATATTATAGCACTTTAGCAAACCTATAAGCGTTAAGAAATCTTTAAGATTTGATGGATTAATGGCTAAGATAACCTAGTAGACGTAATAATAAAAGCAAACCTAAACAAGGCACTAGAGACGTTTATTAATATAAATACTCTGCGTATATAAGTTAAAGGTTAGGTTAAGAGGAAATAGGAGATATAGTAATTTAAGAGCAGCTAATTAGGATTTCCCATCCCTGGGATAGAAAATCGCTATTAGCTCGCTTACTACTAGCGCCTTGGCGGCCCCTTTGTCTTTGCATTAACCCCTAATGTTCTTCTTCTTCTTCTTTACTTAGTATCTTTATATAGCAGTAATCTATAAGTGTATATAGATAGCAACTACAAAAGAAAAGTTGCCAGTGTTAGGAATGAGGCAAGCGGTCGTCACGTGTCGTCGCGGCACTAGCGTGGCGAGGAGCCTTAGGCTCTTCGCCCTTCCGAACTTCCATACAATAAAGCATATTAACCAACATCACTGTAACCTACTCGAGTAGTTGTTATTGGTAAGTCACCTTGTGTGACCAACAAATAGATATTATAATTTAACTAATAACTTTTATTTTCGCTACCTAATATATTATAAATACGTTCCAAAGTAGTATAGAACCCTATTAAAATTTAAGTCCAAACTCTATTTATAAAATTCTATTTATAATGTGTTACAAACACGTTATAACCCAGATTTTAGGTTATCTACTAAACCATAGCTATAGTATCCTCCTCTATAGATCTAGCAGCTTTAAAAGCATCCTTAATAGTTTTAATAGTTTTAGCAGCCTTTTTCTTTATAGCCTTTAAGCATTTTTTTAAACTAGACTTCTTTAAACCCTTTTTAGAGGTTTTAGTAAGAGCTAAAGCGGTAGAAGTCTTAGTATTATCTAACCTATTATTAAGGAAGTAGCTCTAATTTAGACAACCCTTATATAAGCAAGTTATAATTAATTTAGAATATATTCTTAACTAGTTTAAAATGGGTTCCAAATTAACTTATAAATAGAAGTTATATCTAAACACTTAGTATATAGAACCTTAGCACCTAATTCTTTAAGCAGAGTAACTGTTCTTGGAAAGTTATACTAGGAACTTAATTAGAATATATTGTAAACACATTAGAAATATCTTATATCGCCTTTTTAATACCCACTCTTAAATCTAATAGGTATAACTTTCTCTAAAATAGGAGCCATTAATTATAGGGTAGTAGTTCTAAAAGGGCGGCTAGGGGGAGCTGGGTGTAACGGCTTGCATAAATACCTCTAAACCAAAGCTTGTGGATTACTATTTAATAAAGATACTAAGCTAAGGAGGAGGAAAGGTGGCCGCGAGGGCTTATATAAACAAATAGGTAGTGTGGGCCGCCAAGGCGCTAACAGTAGACGAGCTAATAGTAGGTAAGCAAACAGTAAGAAATAGTATTAGATAATGTTAGACAGTACGCCAGGTAGCAGAATATGGCAGAATTTAGCAGGTAACGCGCCCTAGCACTATTATATCA
>Ga0307507_10002984_pt1 | contig 33931 bp, 11 predicted proteins | sample 7_EM_MG_FD_207223 | JGI IMG/M metagenome (GOLD analysis project Ga0307507, IMG submission 207223) | Populus trichocarpa ectomycorrhiza microbial communities from riparian zone in the Pacific Northwest, United States - 7_EM | ecosystem: Host-associated > Plants > Roots > Unclassified | place...
CCACCGTTTTCCAATATCGCCGTTATATTACCCCCCCCCCCCCCCGAAAAAGCCTGCCCTCAGGCTTTATATGTCCGTATTTATGTCCATAGGGTGTTCTTATCTGTATGCTTAACAGGTAGCTTATTATCTTCGCTATACTAGCACTTTATCTACTCGTCTAGATACTTTGGGGGTCCTAGCTTGTTAGGGTATTAGTTATAAAACTCTTTAAGCTTCTAGGGGCAACCTATGAAATTCCAAGCGGGGTACTAGGTTAGGTCTAGATCGTAACCTTTCTATTAAATATAGTATTTTAGCGTTCCTTATACTAGTTTATAGGCTAGTATTTCATTAACTTCCCATTTGTTGTCGCCATTAACTTAAATCGGCAGTGGAGGCTCATTCTTTTGTCCAGGTAGTGGGTTATTTATAGCTTTCCGTAGCTTATCTAGTAAGAAAATAAGGTAGACTTTAATTAAGTCTAGGAGTTTAACCTTATATAAGTTGCCTTCTTTATTAAGGATTTTATACGGTCCTGCTATCTTATAGTCTAGCTTATGGCTAGGCCATTCTGTCTTCTAGTTCTTTGTTATAACCCAGACCTTATTGCCTATGGTAAAGTTAGGCTCGCGCCTGTGCTTATTTGCCTGCTGTTTTATTAATTTCTGGGCCTTCTCTAGGTTCTTATAGGCTACTATCTATACTTCTTCTAAGCGTCTAGCATATTGCTGTGCTTCCTTATAGGATAGTTTTTTGCGCACGGTCTGTGGTCCTTCTGGTCTTTCCTAGTTAAAGCTTATATAAGGTAAGTATCCTATTTCTAGCTAAATAGGTGCAAACCCTATAGAGTTATAGGGTAGGGTTGCCTAGGCGCAGTCTATTATAGGTAGTAGTTTGCTCTAGTTGTCCTAAAAGTAGTTAATAAAGGGCTGGAGTCTCTGGTCTAAGTATTAATTTATAATCTCCGTCTAACAATCTATCTAGGGGTAGTATGCTGTAGAGAGCTTTAGCCTAATACCTAGGATCCAGGTGAACTCGTTCTAGAAGGCTAATATAAACTGCGGCCTGTGGTTGGATATAATAGTATCTAGTAGTCCGTAAATTCGGTAGATATAGTAGATATACAATTAGGCCGCCTCTTTAGCATCAATATTCTTATAATAGGGGATTGAGAACGGGCGCTTACTAAAGTGGTTAACTAGGATTATAACCATATTATATCCGTCGCGGTCTATAGGTAACTTGTGGAAGTCTATAAAGATATGCTACTAGGGGCGTTCTAGTATTGGGAGTGGCTTTAATAGCCCTAGGGTCTTATCTTGTGGAATTGTAAACCTACAGCAGTTGTTGCAGTTCTGTATATAGTGGTTAATATCCATAACCATTCTAGGCCAGTAGTAACGGTTACCAATAATCTTATAGGTCTTATTTTTTCTAGGGTGGGCCATAGAGACCTAAGTATATGCTTTAGTGATAAGCTAAGTCTATAAGTTTTATATCTTTACTACTACTAGCCGTTCCTAGTGCTTAAGTAGTCCGTTTTCTAGGGACCATGGGCTGGTAGAATCCTTTGCCTTTTTACAGTACTCCTATAGAGAAGGGGCCGTACGGTTTGTCTGCAGTAGTTTATTAATAAGGTTAAGTTCTATAGAATTAATAGGACATATCTTAGCGCTTAAAGGGTCCGTATTTAGTTCTGCCCGTATTTAGGGGTTAAGGTATTCTGGTTATAGTAGCGTCTAAGTCCGTAATAAGATCTTCACAGCTACCTAGTTATTTAGGTCCTGTTCACGCCTTATAAGAGTATCCGCACAGTTAGTAGCACCTAGCCTATATATAATTAGGAAGTTAAACTGGGATAGGACCTCCGCCCAGCGTGCCTGCTGGGCTATAAGGGCCTTTGTTGTCATAAAATATTCCAGGGCTTTATGGTCTAAAACTACTTAAATAGGCTTAGGGGCTCCTTCTAACTATATTCGCCAGTACTAAAAGCTAGAGATAATGGCCAGCATTTCTTTACTATGAATTGGGTAGTTTAGCTTAGCATCTATTATAGTCTTTAAATAGTAAGTAATAGGGTGCCATTTTCTATCTATCTACTTTTGGGAGTAAATGCCAGCTATAACGCCGTCTAAGGCATTAGTTTCTAGCATTAAGGGCCGTTTTGAGTTAAAGTGGGTAAGCAAGGGAGCAGAAACTAGTTGTTTCTTAAGCTTGTCAAAGGCCTGCCTACATACAGTATTAAAGTAAAAGGGCCGGTCCTTGTAGGTAAGTTAGCTTAGGGGCCAGGTAATTCTACTATAGTTTTTAATAAAGCGTTAGTAGAAGTTGCAGAACCCTAAGAATAACTACACCCCCTTTACGGTCCTTGGGGGTATCTATTAGTTAATTATAGCTGTCTTTTCTAGGTCTGCCTTGATTCCGTTTATACTAACAATAAACCTTAGGTACTTTATACGCTTAACACTAAATTCCAATTTCCTAATATCGGCCTGGAGGCCAGCCTCTTAGAGCCGTTATAGGACTTTATAGACATGCTCCTTATGTTCTAACTCATTTTTAGAGTAAATTATAATGTTATCTAGGTAGGCCGTATAGAAGTCGTTAAGGTAGTTAAAGAGTATACCGTTTATATATTGCTGGTACGTAGCTAGTCCGTTGGTCAGTCCAAAGGGAAGTACTTTATATTTATATATTCCGTAACGGGTCCGAAATATGGTAAGGTCTTCTAATCTAGGGTCTATCCTAATCCGGTAAAAAGCCTGACGGATATTAAGCTTAGTAAAGATTTTAGCTCTACTTATTTAGGCTAGAGTCTTATTAAGTAAGGATAGGGGGTAGCGGTCCTTGTGGGTTATATTATTAAGTTTGCGGTAATTAATGCAGAAACAAAGTCCTCTATTTGGCTTCTTGGCAAAGAGAATAGACGAGTTAAAAGGGGCTTAACTAGGCTTAATAAAGCCCTTATTTAGGTTATTAATAAGGTACTACTTTGTAGCCTACAATTTGGTAGTAGACTGCTAATAAAGGGGGCTATAACTAAGGGTGTCTTCCTTGTCTGGCTTAATCTCAATCTTGTGGTCGTACGGTCGGTGAGGTGGGAGTATATCGGACGCTGCCTTAGAGAATACGTCCTTGAATTTTTAGTGTTAATAGGGCAGTTTCTGTTCTACTAGCTCCTTATCCATAAGCTCACTTTCCTGTCTGCTAAGCTCGCTTTCCTTTTTCTTAATTATTCGATCGATTTCATATAAGCTAGTAATAAAGGTAACGGTATTAGGTTAGACCAAGTTCTGGTAGAATCCTACAGCGCTAATACAGCAGATATTAACTAGGGGAAGGTCTATAGGTTTCTTTACAGACTTTTATTAGGCCGTATTTTACGGTATAGGGTTTATAGTCTTCCTTGGCTTATATTCCATTTTCTATAAGTTGTCCTTCCAGTCTATTAGTTTAGTATGGCGTCTGGTATTCCTAGCCTTCCTTTATAGCTGCGTAGGGCCTAAGTTCTCTATAGGGGACTTAGCTAGGTTACTACTAATTTCCTAGATCTCTAGTGCGGGTGGCGTAACATAGGTAGTCTAGGGGCGGTGTAGTATACGAATCCGTTGCGGATTAAGCTATATATCTTTCTTAAAGGCCTGGTCCCTACGTATAGCATCGGCCTGGTAAATAGTATCAATCTAGGGCCGTATAAGGTTTTCCATTATAATACTAATTTCTTTTATAAAGGAAGGGGTTAGGGGTAGGGATTTAGGCCAAATAAGCTGTCTACTCTATATGTTAAGCTGTAAGCCTAAATAGGCTAGCTATTTTCTTTCTAAGATTATATCGTGGCTTCCTAGGTCTGTAATAGGAAAGGGGATGTTATACTACCTTTATCTATCGACACAGAGGTGGATCCGTAAGATAGTTATAATAGGTAGTCCTATTCATCCATTATACCCGCGAATAGGAACTGGTTTAGGCAGTTCCTTAAGAGGCGCATTTAAAAATTTAGCTAGCTTTATGGCGTACTAGGTGTCTATTAAGGCAAAGGCATTCGCTCCAGAGTTAGCTAAAGTAGAGGTTAAAACTTAATATCTATTGCGAAATAAAGTATAAGGGATAGTGCAGCTTCTTCTACTAACTAGCCAACCTAGATTAATATATAATATATTAATTCCTTTTAACCCTAGAGAGGAGTCTTTCTCTAGGGTTTCTCTTTTTCTAACTCTATACTGTCCTCCTAAATTAACAGAACCTTGCCTATTTTTGCCTTTGTCTGGCAATCCTTTGCAAAGTAGTCTTTCTGGCCGTATAAGAAGCAAGCTCCTTAATTACTAAGGGCCTATTTACGGGGGTTGTTATACATAGGCCAAGTATACGCCAGACCCGCAGTAGGACTAGCTGTACAGCTAGCTACTAAATTAACAGCGGGCTATACGGCTGGTGCTATAGGAGTTACAGATCGTGCCAGAGTGTTATAGGCTATTTATATAGTGCTTATAGTCTGGTTTAGAGAGTTTCTAGCTTTATACCACTTAGCTCGTGCCTTAATTCGACAAAGGCCTTAGTTAATAGATAGGCAGTGGTCTATAAGTACCTTTAGCGTCTATACAGTAGTAAAAACTAGTAGTACGGCGCACTGTAGGTCTAGGGTAAGCTTGTTAAAGAGGTCCGGCATTAGGTCTTTATAGGGAATTTAGGCTTGGCCAGCTAGGTACAAAAAGCGGGTCTAAAAGGCTAAAAAGGTCTCCGTTATCTTTATATTAAGAGCTTTATAATTAAGGCGGGTGTTTTATACCTTAAAGGGGTCCTTATAGATAGAAGACAAGTGGTTAATTATCTCGTCTCTAGAGAGGAAGGGATCTGCCAAGTCCTAGGCGTATTACGGACGTAGGTGCGTCTATGCGTCTCCACCGGTACGGCTAAAGACGTAGGCCATCTTAGCTTAAGTAGTGGGGAAGTGGTCCGTATTGACTTTAAGCTTATCCTATAATTAAAGCTTCCAGTTATTAAATATAGGGTTAGTTTCGTTTGTAAGTAACAGGGGGTCTACAACCTTCGCGGACCGTGACGATGCTAATACTATACGTTGGGCTAGGGCCTTAAGGACTATAGCAAGTCTCTAGGTGTCTAATAACTTCTCACTAGGTGTAGGGGTGTCTCTAATTTTAAGCAGCTCTTAAAGCCATTTAATTTCGGTATTAGCTGCTGCGAGCTCTTTCTGGGGGGTTGAGACGGCGACTGTTTTACTATTGGAGGTATTTGCGGGTCCTGCAGCAGCTTTGCCAGCTGCTACATTTCTTGGCATGGTGGTAGGGGTTTTGGGTAATTTCTGGTGTTTGTTTATTTTCTAGGGGTTCTGGTCCATGCGTGTCCTATTTTTAGGTTTCGCGTTCTGTTTATGTTCTTTTGGTTCTTGGGTCTGTCCTGTCCTTGTGGTCCTGGTAATGTCCTTAGGGTCCTGTTCTGTGTTCTTGTCCTGTTCTGTGTCCTTGTCCTGTTCTGTGTCCTTGTCCTGTTCGTGGTCTTATAGATAGATATTTTTTAAGTTCCTTCTTAGGAAGAAAGAGTAATAATGAACTTTGGATAATGTTAGCGACTCAGTTAATCGAGGCATGAGCACGGCAAGAGGGTCGCGCAAGCCTATATGATTGGATTGTCTATAAACAAGAATCCAAAGCTAGAGAAAGGAAAGGAGAAGAAGAGCAGCGCCGCTTGATGTTTTATGCGATCTTCGCGTTACGTGACCGCAATCTGCGGCAATTTGCCAGTACCGTAATACTGTCCGAGATTGTCTGAAACTGTCTGCGATTGTCCGCTACAATCCACTGCCATAATCCACCGTTTTCTACCAGCGCCGTAACACCCATTCTTCTTTAGGGTTGCACCTTTTGAGTCTCTAGTACAGGCCTTTATCCATAAATATAAGGTCAATTGTACTTCTGGCGGTGCCTTATTGCCATATAGTTGCTTCTAGGGGGGTGGCTAGCTTAAGGCCCTAGATGTCTATAGCTCTTAGTAAGCACTCTACCTATTATTTAGCAGTAATATGGATACCCCCCCACCGCGGGTGGTAGAGGTTTATATCTCCTAGTAGGATAAACTCTGTGCCTTTGGTTTCCAGTAAGCTTATTACTAATATAATATTCTCTATTTGCGGGACCCCTTTAACCCTAGGGTTATACACATTAATAATTTATACCGGTCCCCTATATGTCTAGATTGTTATAACTACAATATCTGGGTTAACTGCCTGCTATGACTATAAGGACAGGCTAATAGCCTTACTGATTATAAAGCACACGCATATGGCTGCTTTTGGTTCGTATAGGCAGGTAATTATATAGTAGAGTTTAACGTGCCTGCTTATCCAAGCCTCTACCCTAGTTTTCTAGTGTCGTCCCACCTTTGGGCGTATAGACCTTCTACGGTTGAGGCCTGGCCAAAAGCCTCCCCGGCCTAGGTAACTCCTATTTGCTCCTTAAGTATACCTTACCGGCGTACCGCCCTAGCGAGCAGTCCCGTCTGTTAGTACACCAACACGCGCATCCATTCTCTTAAGCCGCGTAGTAGTCTCTCCAGCCAGGATGTGATCCTACCTGCCTATTAGGTGCACTAGGGGTCAGAGCCTAGCTAAGGGGTAAGGTCCCTAGAGCCAGCAGTAGCTACTACGCACTACGCCCCACGGGAGGCTAGTTGTAGTATAGGGGCGCAACACCCTATACTACTACTAGTTCCCGTTTTATGTTGCCTATAAAAGTCTCCTCATAACAGGCCGACCGTGTCTTATAGGAGGGGGCCATAAAGACGCTAGGTCCCATACCAGGCAACCTACTCCCCTCTCTCCTACTAACCAAGCTTGTGTCCCCCCTTCCTATAAGCTGGCCTATATCTCTAACTGTTAAAACCTTATCCAACTAGCCTATGTTTCCTCCAAGACCTCCCCCATATATATGCATACTAGGTTGCGTGCACCACGCCTATTAAGACCCTCCTATAAGTCGCCTTATATGCATACGTCAGGTTGCGTGCACCACGCCTATTAAGACCCTCCTGTGAGTCACCTGCAGGTCAACCGCAGGTCGAACGCCATAGGGCCAACGAAGCTAGCCTGTGTTTCCGCTACCTAGAGCTTTGCCCGTGTTTCCACCTCGTTAAGCCGTCTGGTCGCTGTCGCGTCGCCGTCGCGTCGCCGTCGCGTCGCTGTCTCGTCCAGGTCGCGCGCACCACGCCTATTAAGACCCTCTTCTGAGTCTCCTGGATGTGCCGGATAGGCTCTCGTAGAGGGACCTTAACGAGTTCTCTAGGTAGGGCCTTAACAAGTTCTTCGCGGTGGCCTTAGGGGCCTTAATAAGTTTCGTACAAGGTATCTGCGATGCGTTAACCTTAACAAGTTCTTATAAAAAGAGGTTCCCTACGCCCTCGCCGCATCCCTTTACGATCTTAGAGCTAGTGCAAGCCCAAGGGTGTCCTATTGTATGACTAGGACGCGTCCACGTCGGCTAGCTAATAATAAGGCCAGTTTCGGGCCTGGCTACGAGCCAGGTAGTCGTACATCGGGTGGTTTTCGTATCCCAGTTTCCCTTGATAGGCCTCCCTAGGTGGTAGGGCAGGAGCCTTAAGCGGAGGCAGTAAGGCTCCTGGTGTTGTTGAGGGCGATGCTATGGTACGCGTCGCGGGCTCAACACCACAGAACCGCGACGACAGCGCGCTGCATGCGCTGCGACGGCTCCCTACCATCGCCTCTGCACTTAGCCATCAAAAGGAACGATTTCCTGATGATGTTTCCACCCGCGGCGACGTGGACGCGTGCAGTAGGGCTTCGCGGGCTTGTTTAATTAATTAATTAGTCGTTTTAAGGATGTATACTATAAGGTCTTTAGCAGGAGGATTAAATAGTTTAGGGCGAAGTAGGGTTTAATTATAGTAAGCACGCGCTTCTTCCTATGCTGGTATATCTTATAAGTGTTAGGTTAGGGTATTAGGCTTCTAGCCTTGGACACCTAGGCGGTATATAATAGAGAATCGGAAATGGGATAGGTATTCTAACTAGCGGGCCTGATGGTGGCTTAGCTATTTTATAGTTGTAAAGTACTGTAAGTTCTTATGGTTGCTAAGAACCTTAATTGGAAATCCAGCGCCTTTTAACTTAGGTTGCCATTATTTAAAGTATCTAATAATAGCTAGTAGTTCCTTGTTATAGATCTTGTAATTATATTTAGCTAGGCTTAGTTATTTTAAGAAGTATGCTATAGGGTGCAATACTCCCTTCTTATTATATTAAGATAGAATGCCTCTAGTGGCGTAGTTAGATAAGTTAGCTTCTATAACACTTATTCAGTCCAGGTTAAAGTGTTAAAGTATAGGTGCGGTAGTGAATATAATCTTTAGATATGTAAAGGCTTTCTTATATTTCTTGTTAAAGATAAAGGCTTTATCCTTTTGGGTTAGAGTAATAAGGGGTAAAGCTATGGCGGAGAAGTTATTAATAAACCGTTAATAGAAGTTAGCAAATTCTATAAAGGCCCTTACGTTCTTAATGTTCTTTAGTTCTTGCCAGTTCACAATTACTTTAATCTTCTTTAGGTCCATTTATATGCCGTTTATAGAAATAATAAGTCTGAGGTATAGAACTTCTGTTTTATAGAACTCATATTTATCTATATCCAATTATAGGCTAGCTCCGCACAGGGCTTTTAGGATAAGGTTAATGTGTTTCTAATATTTAGCTAGGTTATTACTGTATACCAAGATATTGTTAATATAAGTAGTATAGAAGATATCCAGATAAGGGCGTAGGGTGTTGTTTATAAAGTACTGGAATAAACTTGGGGTGTTTATAAGGCTAAATGGCGTCACTAAGTACTTAAATAATCCATATTAGGTACGGAATGCAGTAAGCCATTTATCTCCTTTTGTAATGCGGAGGCGGTTAAATGCGTAGATAAGATTAAGTTTTGTATAGTAATAAGCTTTACTTAATTGGTTTAGTGTTTCTTAAATTAACAGGAGCGGGTATTAGTTCTTGATGGTGATAGTATTAAGAGCTTAGTAGTCCACGTAGAAGCGTAGACCGCCGCCAGGTTTCTTAATAAAGATTATAGGTGCAGCTATAGGCGAGGAGCTTGCTCTGATAAATCCTTTACTTAAGTACTTATCTAGGTACTTCCGTAGCACCTAAAGTTCATTTTAGGACATTTTATATAGGGGTCTAAATCCGGGCTGCTTTCCTTCTTTAAGTTTAATCTTATGGTTATATGGTCAGTGCTCTGCCAACTTGTCGGCTTCCTTTTATAAGAATATATCTAGGTTTTTATGGTGACATACTAGTACTTTTGTGGCGGGGTCAGTGTGCTTTTTTGGTGCCAAGGCTTTCTCAATATCAGCTATTGTGACGGCGTAGATTGTATATTTGGGTTTCCTAGCAAGTCGCGCTAGCGGGGTAGCTCTAATTATTTGGATGTCTAGGGTGTTAGGTAAGCTTTTATTATCTATAGTTTCTTATATGGTTTCTTATTTAATTTTAGGTTCAGTAGTAGGTATAGAGTTGGTATTAGATACGGAGTTAGTATTAGATTTAGGTTTAGGTTCTTTAAGTATCCTTTTTATAGTAGAATACCAGTTATTCTGGTATACTTGTGTAATATATTTAAGCCTTTGCTTAGTCTAGGGCGGTATAGTGCTTGGGATTAATTCTTGGGGTTTAGCGGATATTCCGGATTCTTAGCAGATATTAGCGGATATTTTATCTTAGTGGAATCTAGTGGATTCCTTAGACGTAGGGCGGATATTAGTGGAAATCTTAGGCTTTAGTTTAGGTTTGGAGCGGTAAGTTATAGAGTATTCCTGCTTATAATGAGAGGCAGTAAATAGAAGCTTAAGGTTATCCTAATTAATAACTACCTTGTGTAGCTTTATCCAGGGTTATCTAAGGATTAATGGGTGGCCTAAGGTAGTAATAAAAAGCTTAATCCGTTCTTTGTAGTTTAGGTATTGGAGTCTTAGGGCTACTATATGGGTAATACGCCCTAAGATAGTGCGTTTGCTATTAAATTTAAATATATTAATATGCCGGTTAAGGGGGGTTAGGGTAAAACTATTATCTTATATAAAGATCTTGTTAATAAATCCTATGCCGCTAGCTCCTATGTTAATTAGGACTTAAGCATTAGCCTATTAATCTTTCTGCCAAAGATAGTAGTTAATAGTTATGCTGTAGTCCTAAGAGTTAGAGTTTGTAACATCTAATGCGTTTAATAAGATCCTATAGCAGAGCCGTCCCGGAGAGCGACTTAGCTCTGGGACCTTCCTTTTGGAGGTGATTAAGGGGGGGGTTTCTAAGGGTAATTATATACTGGAGCTTTGTCCTTGTAAGTGGTGTTTACTAAATATAGGGCTGGAACTAGATAAAGATTGGGAATAGTAACCAGAAGATCAGTACGGTAAACGGCTACTAGTATTAGCCGTTTATAAATTGTTTTAGGACGTAGGTATAGGGACAGAATAGTATTTTAAGATATAAGCCTTGCTTCCGCATTTAAAGCAGAGGCTTAGTTTAATACGTCGTTTTTATTTAGAGGACCCTAGTGGGGTATACTCTAGGGTTCTAGAGTCAATGTCTATAGCGTTAAGGTGCTTATACTGAGAAGATAACTTAATAGGGACTTATAGGGCTGTTGTATTATACCGAGGAGCGGACTTTGGCGTTAGACGTAGTATATTGTTATACTGTTTGTTAATAACGTTTATGTAGGCATTAAGGGCTCCTAGTAGGTCTATACCTATTAGGGAGGTTTTTAGTTTAGGGCTTAGGGATTTAATAAGGCTATTAATTAGTGCGGAGTTATTCTAGCCTGTTTTCTTTACGTAGTGGTTAAATTCGGAGAAGTATACTGGGAAACTTTTCTTTTCTTAAGTTATATGGTTTATCTTCCTTTAAGCGGTAGCTTGGCGGTTTAGGTCACTATACGTAGCTTTAAGAAGTACGACTAGGCTTTGTACTGAGTTTGGCTGGAGAGGTTTAATAAGGTTAGCTGCGTCTCCTTCTAGTTAACTTAGGGCGTAGTAGAGTTAGTTGGCTTTAGTTAGGTAACGGTTAGTATTACTAGTTAGCTTATTTTTAAGCTAGCTTAGGAATAATTGGAGCTCTTATTATTTACTAGTAAATACTAGAGGGTTTGGTAGTTTTTTAGATTGTTACGGTGCAGTAGACGGATTTATGGGATAAATATCCGCAGCTGGCTTAGGGTTTACACCTAACGAGCTAGGTCTATATTTAGTCATTTTTATCTCGTCTATAGGTGGCGTGTTAGCAGCCTCTTGGGCTGGTATTTGGTCTTAGGGCCCTAATGTAAGTGTTTTAAGGGTGCGGACTTCTTTTTAAAGTGCTTTAATTAATTCCTAGTGCCGTGCTTCTTGTTTAGCTTATTATTCAGCTATAGCGGCCTAGTTCTGTGCAAGGGCGTCTATAAAAGATTTCTGTATATTTGCTAATTGTTCTTAAAGTGCGGATATAATATTAGCGGCCGTTATAGGGGCTTTAAGGTTGTTCTGTATTTTAGACGGGGTAGAATAGGGCGGGGTAGGGTAGAGTATAGGGTTTTTTTTTAATACAATGTAGTGTTATAGAGTAAGTATAAGTGATGATAATATATAGCAAAGTAGATATTATTAAGCTATATATATAAACTGTGTAATAAAGTTAAGACGTTATATATGTTACGGACGCTTTAAGTACAATGTTACGACTACTTGGGGAAGAGTCGCAGGAAGCTAGTTGGTTAATATAGGCACGGTCCAGGATAGATCCAGTGGAACCATGTAACGAGGAATAGTAAGCGAGTCATATAATGTTATACGCAGTGTACAAAGTGTACGCAGTGTACGCCTATGTATAACACGTATAACACGTACCTTACGTACAAGAGAGGGTTTCTTAGGAGTATGGTTGTGTATTTAAAGAACCTCAGTCCCTACCGTAGATAGTTCTCTCCTTATAGTGAATCTTAGAATACAATTAGAGTTAATCTATTAGGCCACTACTCTACCAGTTATTATTATATTGTTAATTTATTCTTACCTATATACTTAGCCTAATAATAGGACCTACCATAGTTCCTACTACAAGGTTCCGTTACACATTTACTACTAAGGTTACGGTATTAAACAAGATCAAACAATATGCCACCTAAAGCACCAGTTATAACAATATTAACGGCAGCCACAACCTTAGGGCCAGGTGATACCAGTATAGACAATAGGGATTCTTAAGTGGTTACGTAAGGTCAGTTACAGGAAATAGTTAATCACTTATAAAATAATAATAGGATACTTAAAGAACGCATTAATAGAATTAGAGTAGCAAAAATTAAACTACCTTTAATTAAATAGTTCTTAGGGGAGAAGTTAAAGCTTAAGGGGTTTCTTACGCAGATACACTTTAAGGTAGTATAGGAAGAAGCGAAGTTAGCAATATTATTAGATTAAGTAGCCTATACAGGATTATTCCTAACAAGGAGGGCACTTAAATAGTTTAAACTATATCTTACGGAAATATAGGCTAATGGCATAACAACTACTAACCAGGACGTGTAGTATATATTTACTAGTTAAAACAGGTTTGCGGAATAACTAATGTAGATATTTAAAGACCTAAAAGCCATAACTATAGCGGAACAAAAGCTTCAGAACTTAGTATAACGCACTTTAGCAATTAAGTATATAACATAGTTTCAAACACTAGCTACACAGGTTGAGTGGAATGATAGGGCGCTTATAGCATAGTATAAACAGGGACTTAAGGCTAAGGTCTAGAACGTAATTATCCTAATAGAAGATGCGGATACTCTAAGAGAGTTAATAGATTAGTTAATAAAGATCAATAATAGGATCTATTAAAGGGAACAAGCCAAGAGAGGGTAAGACAGAGTTCTATAGTTATATAAGGCGCAGAGTACGCAATAATAGACATAGAGTTAAAAACTATAGAATGGCGCAAAGCTAATAGACCTAAGCGGTACTAAAGAAACCTAAAGGTAGGAAAAGAAACCATAGAAACCTAAAGGTTAAGGATTAAGTAATTAAAGGACTTAGGAGCAGAGGCTAAACCAGAAATCTTAGCAGTAGAAGATATTTAGGCAGACTCCACAGCAAGAAAAATGGTTTAAAGATAGGGCTTATATAAATTGCGGAAAACAAAGTCATTTTGCCAGAGACTATAGAGGTGGTTAGAGTAACTACATAGTAAAGGGAACTAGGCCAGCAGACGGCACATATATATAAAGGGACGATGGTGCACTATAAGGAATAAAAGAGTGTTTAATTAATAGTTTTGCGTATTGTTACAACAACACATGCTAAATTTATAAGGATACTAAGTATGGCATAAGCTATTGGCTATAGAAGCTATTGTTATCTAAGTTTAGAGGAACTAATAAACCAGCTTATAGATCGGACATTAAAGACAATAAGTTTAATATAGGCAAAGCATTTACTAATAATAAGGTAATAAGGGCAGCTTACTAAGAGCATGCAGACCTTAGAGAAGTTGAAATAAAAGCAAAAACTAAGACTATTATAGAACAGGGTTTAGTAACAGATATTATAATACCATTAAATACAATTTCCATCGCTTTATAAGATAATAGGAGTAATGTTTAGAAGAAACTAAGTAAGCAGATAACTGCTAGTGCTAGCTTATTACTTAATAAAGGCAAAAGGCCACAGGCTTAAGATTCTTAAGACGAGATAAGATACACCTAAGGACCCACAATAGACAAAAACCAATAGGAAAGAGTAGTAACTTAGTTTAGTAATAAACAAATAAGTATAGGACGCAAGTTTATAAACTATAAGTTTAGGGAACAAATAAAAACGTTAGCAATCCTAGGTAAACATAGTGTTTAGCTTAAAGATTAAATAGTTAATACCAAAATTAAAAAGTAAGACAACTACAAAGATCTAGCTGCAAGACGCAGAAAACAAGAAACTATAGATAAGTTTAGAACAAGAATTATTATATAGCAAGAGCAAAAGCTAGACAAGAGGTTAGCTATACTAGGTTATATAAGGGACAGAGCACCCATATAAAGAGTTACTAATAGGCCAAGTGCAGGGACACCTAGGGTAAAATAGTTAGATAAACTAGAACAAGAAGAGGATCTAGATATTCTAACTAGGTTTAAAGAAAGATATACTAAAGGATATTATAATATAGCGATAATAAGGTACTTTCTAATAGATAAACTATATACACTAAACCAGTTGTATAAAAAGTGGTATAGGTAATAACACAATAATAAATAGGCAGATTTCTATATATAGCTAGATAAAAAAGTTATCTAAGACCAACCTATTATGGAGAAACGTATAAGTTATATTAAGGGAGCGTTAATTATAATATTAAAGAACCTAGAAAAAGGATTTAGGGACTAGAGAAGTAAACGACAAGTCTTAGTACCCGTAGTAGAGATACTAGTAGTTAGGTTAACTAGGTATAGATTTAAACTTAAGGATAAAGATAAACTAAGAGTTAACCTAAAATATGCAGCGCATTATATACTATTGTGGATAGCTTGTGTAGAGGACATATATAATATATATAGAGCACCTAAAGATAGGAACCAGAAGTACCTAGTAAGGATATATTAGGTACCAGAGGAAAAGAGGTTTAGGAATACTAAGTATATATATAGATGGCACCTAGTAGAAGTATAAGGTTAAGGGGACTTAATACTTTAACTAGAAAGATTCCTTACGGAAGAATACCTAGACAGATAATAGTAGTGGGAGTACCTAGAGAACACTTGTCTATAGTATATAGAGGAAAAGAAACAAACTAAGTATTGGCTAAGATTAGATTAAGTACAAGTAGGATCTAGCAGCCAACAGTTAGGAAAAGGGGAGGCGTACAGGACTAAAGAGAATTAGTATTAGAGCCTTAAACCCTTAAAGGAATTTAAGAACAATACCTAAATTTACAAGTTAAGTGGCAAGATTAGCAGTTTAAAGCGTTAGTAGATAGTAGAGCAACTAGGAACCACATATTACTAAAGGCAGTAAAAAGGATAGGGTTACTATATAGATAGAAGGAACACCTATATCCACTTATAATAATTTTAGGAGATTAGATAGCCTATAGAGGAGGTATTATTAATCTCAAAACAGGACCTATTTAGTTAACTATTAAAGGAAGACCAGTTAGAATATCTTTTAATATCCTACTATTAGGACAGAATAAGGCGATACTAAAAATGCCTTAGTTACAGAAGTATAATCTAAAGATTAATTAGGTTATAGGTTAGGTCGATATTAAGGATACTTAATAGTATAAAGTGCGATAGTAAACTAAGTTAGTATAGTACCAAATTAGAGCGATATATAAAGAGACTAAATAAGGCTTAAGTTATATACCAAAGAGATACTATAAGTATGGTAAAAAGTTATAGTTACTAGAAAGTAAAAAGCTATTAGAGTATATAGCATAGGACCATAAAATAGAATTAAAAAAGGGAATAAGTCTAAAGTTCTTTCTAATCTATAAGCTTACTAAAACGGAGTTAGTAGCACTTAAGGAGTTTATTTAGGAGAACTTACGCAAGGGATATATTAGACCATTATAGTTATTAGCAGGATATCCAGCACTGTTTATCCTAAAGAAAAACGGAAAACTTAGAATGTGTATAGACTATAGATAGTTAAACAGCATTACTAGGAAGGATAGGTATTCTTTACCCTTAATTAGCGAAATCTAAGACAGAATAGGTAACGTAAAGATCTTTACAAAGATAGATCTGAGGTGGGTATACCATTAAATTAGAATTAAGGAAGGCAACAAATAAAAGGCAGCCTTTAGGTTAAAGGAAGGACTATATAAGCTATTAGTTATGCAATTTAGACTTATAAATACACTAATAACATTCCAGAAGCGAATTAATAGTGTATTAGGAGAATACCTAGATGAATTTATTATAGCATACCTTAACAACATTATTATCTACTTAGAGAGTAAGGAAGAATATAGAAAACACGTTAAATAGGTCTTAAAGAGACTATAAGAAGAATAGATGCTAGTAGCAATTAAGAAATACAAGTTCTTTACTAAAAAGACCGATTTTATTAGATTTATTATTAAACTAGGCCAACTTAGTATAGATCCAAAAAAGATTAAGGCTATAGTAAATTGGCAGGAACTAGAGAACGTTATACAGTTAAGATTATTCCTAGGGTTTTATAATTATTATAAAAGGTTTATAGCGTAATGGTTAAAGGATATTAAGCCACTTATATAGTTAACAAAGAAACAAGAACTATAGGTATAGGGAAAGGAGTAATAAGAACTATTTAAAAGAGTTAAAGGGTTATTTACCTAGGAGCCAGTTCTTAAGATCTATTAACTAGGTCTAGAGACGGTTATAAAAATAGATATATTAGACTTTATACTAGGGGCATACTTTATACAGAAATATTAAGACGGATAGCACCCAGTGGCATACTATAGTTAAAAGATAACACCACTAGAGTTAAACTACAACATCTATAACAAGGAGTTGTTAGGTATAGTTACAGTATTTAAGGAATAAAGAGCATTCTTATAAGGCATAGAGAAACTATTTATGGTTAAAACAGACTATAAGAACCTTATAGGATTCCTAATAATAAAGAAACTCAACCAAAGATAGGTTAGATAGGCGGAAATGCTTATAGAATACTATTTCGAAATTCAGTATACCAAGGGTACAGACAATGTATAAGCAGACGCTCTAAGCAGAAGGGCTAAACTACAAAGTAATAAAAAGCTATTGGGAGCTTTGTTACAAAAGGATTAAGACGGATTAATTAAGTATAATTATCTAAAGATTATAGTAACCAAAGAAAGTCAGATCTATAAATTACTAAAGAGTAATTAAATATAGAAGATCTAAAAAGCATAAGTAGAGGATCTAGACTTAAAGCAATATAAAAATAGAGAAGCAACGTATATACCTAAGTCTATTATAGAAGAATTTGTTAAGGAATTCCATAAGGGAATAACATAAGGATATAACAGAGCTATAGGCTTAGTGTTAAGACTTTAGGAGGAGTATATTATTTAAGAAATCTAGGGACTAGTAAGACAAGTTATAAGGAAATATCTAGATTACTAAAGGAACAAACCGACAAGGTATAAGCCGTATAGAGGGCTATAACCTATTAAAATACCAGGAAGACTATAGGAAGTTATATTATAGGACTTTATTATTAAATTACCAAAGTTAAGAGATCCTATTACAGGATAAGATTATAATGCGATTTTAGTAATAGTAGATAAGCTAATAAAGTAGGGATACTTTATAGCATATACTAAAGAGATATTAGTAGAAGATATCGCTAGAATCTATATAAAGGAAGTATTTACAAAATATAGAGCATTAGATAAGATTATATTAGATAGAGATCTAAGATTTATAATAGCATTTTAAAAAGTATTTCTGGTAGAATAAGAAGTTTACGCAGTAATATCTACAGCGTATTATCTATAGATGGATAAATAAACAGAAAGACTAAACTAGACACTAGAACAGTATCTAAGGCATTATATTAATTACGCATAGAACAATTAGGTATTGTTATTACCAGTTATATAGTTTACATACAACACAACACTATAAAAAGAAATGGGGACATTACCATTTAAGGCGAATTACGGATATAAGCTAAGAACATCGTTATCGCCACATTAAGTAAAAAAGACAAGTAGCACAGCTAAGTAAAGAATGGAGACGTTAATAAATCTTTATATAGACCTTATAGAAATAGCTAAACTAGTACAAGAACAAATAAAAAGGTACTATAACGCTAAGAGATCTAAAGGACCAGATCTTAAGGAGGGAAATAGAGTATAGCTACTATATAAAAATTTTAAGAGTTGACGACTAAGTAAGAAGTTGGACTATATTAGACTAGGACCTTTTAAAATCAAGTAAAGGATTTTATTAGTTATATATAAGTTAAACCTACTAGCTAAAATAAAGATCTACCCTATACAACATATTGCAATGCTAGAGCCAGTATATAGGAATATTAAGCCACCAGACTACAAGGTAGACACGTATAAAGGACAAAAGGAAGACAAATAGTAAGTTTTAAAGATTATTAGTTACGAGGACGTAGAGGACGAAACGTAGTATAAAGTAAAGTAGATAGGCTATAGTGTAACAGGACTAGCCTAGTTACAGTAGGAATGTCTTGGTAAAACACTCGACAGATAAACTTGACGCTTTAACCGAATTCTGCCGATTTTTGCCAGCTTAATTAACTTCTGCCAAGTTCTGCCAGATCAATCGAATTCTACCAAAGTCCGTCCGCGTGCGCATGTGCGTACGCATCGACCAAGACCCCTAACTATTTAATTACAAGATTCTCTGGTTATTCCTTTCTCTTCTTTACGTAATGTCTTATTCTCTACAAGAGCTATACCCTTAGATTTAGATAGAATTTATATTATTCCTTTAGATCTACCCTAAAGTCTCTTCATGCCCTTACATTACGTTGCGTTAATACCACTACCCTTAAAATGGCAAACGAACTCAAATCCGCTATGTTAACTATTATAACCCTAGTTAGGGAACAAATAACTATAATACAACAGTCCTTTACGGATGCCTTAGCCTAGTAATAAGCTATACTAGAAGCCTAGCATCAGTAATTAATTAAAGCAATACGCAAAGAACTCTATAATGCTAAAGTACTCGCGTTAGAGACCCTAACAGCAACACCTATAAATAAGATTAAAATAACTGTATTTAAACCTGGCCCGTTAAACACAAACCTTAAACTAGTAACGGTAACTTAACCTATGTCTATAACAAATCTAATACCTATTATGAAATCTAAAAAGCTTCCCAACCCTCTAATGTTTAATAGAAATTAAAATAATCTACGTCCCTTTATAACCAAGCTCTATCTTAAACTTTTAATAAACTATAACCAATACCCTACTAAAGCTAGTAAGGTTAGCTATGGAATGTCTTATTTAAGCAAAGATGCTGCATGAACCATGGACCTATTCTTCTATAATAGCACCTTTATTAATTTTAAAACCTTTATCTCTCTGCTAGAACGAATGTACGATAACGCCAGCCGTAAATATACCGCTGTTACCAAACTTAAAAACCTATAACAACGAAACCAAGACTTTATAAGCTTCTTTTTAGAATTTTTAGGCCTTATTAGCGAACTGGATTGGAATGAAGCCGCTAGAGTTACTGCTCTTTAATAAGCTATTTTGGATAAAATCAGAGCACAGTTAGTAGGTAGGAAACTGCTAAAGGACCTACCCGAATTTGCTACAATATATTAACGAATTAATAAGGACCTTTAATATAACAAATAGACTTATTCTCTAAAGCCAACCACACCTCGTGTTTAAAGCTTTATAAAACCGATATATACCCCAAAGCGCGACCCCTCTCTAAAACCTACGCACGACCCTATAGACCTCGACGCCACTTGATCCTACACACCCTTAGGAACCAACGAATAAAGAACTTAAGCCGCAAATAGAGAATGCTTTGGATGTGGTAGAAAAGGATATATCTAAAGGAATTACCAAACTTACCCTTTTAAAAAAGTCCGCTGTAGTTCCTCCTGGTCTTTAAATCACACCTACTTCTTAAATCGCACTCATTCTTTAAGCTGTACTTGCTTCTTAACTTATACTTATTCTATAAATTATACCTAGTCGTTATAAAGCATCTTACCCTTAGCTAATTTAGAAAACGAATCGTTCTAGGGCCAAGTCGCGCCTTAGAATAAGAAGTGAAAGAGTATAAGTGTCTAGGCTTTTCTAGCGCTAATACATAACACAACTCCCTTAATATACTTAGCGAAATTTAAATACTTAAAAAATGGAAGGAGGTATAAATCCTTATAGACAGCGGAGCTACTAGTATAGGCTTTATTAATATAAACTACGCAAAAACCTAATACCTAAATTTAAAGAAACTTAATAAGCCCCAAGGCCTATAAGGCTTTAATGGCAAACCCTTAATATATAGCAAATTAACACACTACGCTCTTATAAAAATATAGATAGGTGAATACCTTAAATACATTTCCCTATTTATAACACCCCTAAAGCAATATAAGATAATACTTAGATATAAATAGCTAAAATAACACAACCCTTTAATTAGCTGGGTTAAAGAAATACTAAAGTTCCATACAACCTACTGCTAAAGTTATTACTTAAAACACCACTTGCCCTATAAATATGCATATAACTATTTAAATTTAACATAATACAAATTGCCCTTACTATAAACTTTAAACCAATATAATAAAGCCATAACTACTAATTATAGTAAAGAATGCAAAGATGTTTTATTAAAACCTTTTAAAATTTATATAATATAAGCCACGCCCTTTATTTTATTAGCAAGAAAACAAGACCACAAAATCTTTACTATAACAATAGAAGACATTAAGAAAGCGCTAGAACTAAAGCAATATATTAACCCTTAACCTCTTATACCTAAAGAATACCATAATCTAATTAACAAATTTAAAAAACAATTTATAAACTAACTAGCCCCGCATCAAGATAAGCACAATTTTAAGATAAAACTTAAGCCTGGCATAATACCAAAGTTTAGTCCGCTATATAGTATATTATAAGAAGAACTGCTTATAATGCGACAATACCTTAACAAATATCTAGAAAAAGAATTTATTCGCCCTAGTTAATCTCTATTTACCTTACCCGTACTATTCGTTAAAAAGCTAGAAGGAGGTTTAAGATTCTATATTAATTATTAAGCTCTAAATATAATTATGATTTAAAACCAATATCCAATTCCCCTAATTTAAGAGACGCTTAACTATTTAGCGAAGGCACGGTACTTCACAAAGCTTAATATAGTTACTGCCTTTAATAAAATCCATATACGTAAAGGAGATAAGAAGTATACAGCTTTTTGTATATAATAGGGACTCTTTAAATACCTAGTAATGCCGTTCGGCGTAAAAAACAGTCCCGGTACGTTTTAGCAATATATTAATAACACGCTTTATGAATTCCTTAATATATTTATTACCGCGTATATTAATAATATCTTAATCTACTTGTCCTTGCTTTCTAAACATTGGAAATATATTAGAATAGTCCTTAAACGCCTGCGAGATGCGGGCTTATAATGCAATATTAAGAAATGCAAGTTCCATACATCCAAAGTTACGTACTTAGGCTTAATTATATCCTATAATAGAATTAAAATGGACCCTAAGAAAGTTGCTGTAATTGTAAACTAGGAAAGTCCTAGTAGCGTATAAAATATTTAAGGATTTTTAGAATTTGCAAATTTCTATTATTAATTTATTAATCACTTCTTAAAAATTATTTAGCCATTAGTAAACTTAATAAGAAAGAATATAAGATTTAAATAGACTACTAAATATAAATAAGCTTTTAATAAACTAAAATATCATTTTATAACTGCTTTAATTCTTACCCACTTTAACCCTAACCTTAAATATATTGTTAAAACGGACTCATCTAATCATGCCCTAGGAGGAGTGTTATCGCAATATAATAAGAATGGTGAGCTATATTTAGTAGCCTTCCTCTCCTAAAAGCTCGCCCCTGCTAAATCGAACTATGAGATATATAATAAGGAACTGCTTGCAATTATTAGATGCTTTAAACAATGGCGTTTAGAACTTAAAGGATTGCTGTTCCTAATACGCGTGTTAATAGACTATAAAAACCTATAGTACTTTATAACTATAAAACAGTTAACACAGCGCTAAATTCGTTAGACCGAATACCTCTTATAATTTAACTTTAAGATTATATACTAACTGGGCAAATTTAATTAGAAGCCTAACGCATTAATATAATAGTTATAAGACTTACCTATAAACGCCTTAGATAAACAGATTATAAATTAATTATAGATCTTATTACCCCCTAAATATTTTAAGAAACTATATCCTATATTCCTAGATATAGAACTTAATAGAAACGAATTAGAAATTAATAAATAGGAAATAGAAATTAATAAGCTAATAGAATACAAATATAAGAACAACGCATAGATAATAGATATAATGGGAGCAATTTAAATAGGAAAACGACAGTATAAAGATATTATACTTGCCAAATGCGAAATTCGTAATAATCGACTATACTATTAATAGAAAATGGTAGTCCCAAATTCCAAACCTTTGCGATTTAAGATACTTGAATTTATACACAACTCTCCTATAGGAGGATATCCCGGCCGTGTAAAGATATATAAGATAGTTCAACGAGCGTATTACTAGCCTATAATGCACAACTATGTGCAAAAATATGTCTGAGCATGCAGAACATGTGTTTATAGAAAAACTTCTTATATAAAGAAATAAGGAGTACTCTAACCATTGTTAATCCTAATACAAAAATAGCGTGATATCTTAATTAACTTTATAGTAGATTTACCTAGCAGCAACGGATTTATAAATATTATAGTAGTAGTTAACCGCCTTATAAAAATGCGATATATGATTCCTATGGACTTAATTAATGTTATCTTAGTAGCTAAATGTTTTGTTAAATATGTCTTTAAGCTACATAGACTCCCTAACTTAATAATATCCAACTATAAAAGCCAGTTCGTTTTAGACTTCTGGCAAGCTCTATATAAACGATTAAGTATATAAACACGACTCTTAACTACATTTTATTTAGAGATAGATGGTTAAACCGAAATTGCGAACGCGATTATAAAATAATACCTATAAATATACTGCTCCTACCTATAAAACGACTGGGAAAAGTGGCTGCCTTTAGCTGAGTTTACTGCAAATAATATAATAAATAAATTAACAGGCATAACGCCGTTCTACGCAACCTACGGACAAGACCCTTAACTTGGATTTAAACCACGACCTAAAATTAATACAATAGGACCCATAATTAAATAGATTCAGTTAATTAATACGCATAACTTTGCTAATTAAATAAAGCAGTTAACGGAACTACTACAAAGTAAATTAACGTACGCTTAAATGGTATAGGAATAGCATATAAACAAAGGACGAGCTCCCGCGTGGGACTTTAAAGAAGGTAATATGGTTTACCTAAATATATAAAATATAAAGACTTAATGGCCCTTAAAGAAACTTAATTAAAAGTTTGCGGGCCTATACTAAATTAAAAAGAAACTAAGCCTATACGCCTATAAGCTTAAACTGCCAACTAAAATAAAAATACACCTAATATTTCACGTAAGCTTACTGTAACCTTTAAAGGGTAAACCTTTAACTCGCAAAGTGCCGCTACTACCTCCTATAATTGTTAATAACGGTAACGGTTCTTACTTTATTAACTTAATTAATAATATGCGATGGAAAATATAATTTAAACAATTTAAACTTCTTATTAAGTGGAAAGGATATAAAACACAAACCTAGAAAACCTATAACTAGATTAAGGCTGACGCGCCTTCCTTAGTAAAAGAATTCTATAAGGACTATCCTTTACGGCCTACTCCGGCTGGATGGATATAATATAAAGGCAAACAACTGCTACCTAACACGAATACACAAAACTCAAATTTAAAAAGAACTTAAAATAAGTTATAATGTTTATAACGCAATCACGTAACACGCAAGATATTAAGGAACTTTAACCGGCGGTTAAAGTTATCTAATTAGTTAAATCTGCCTTGCCAAAACCACCACCTAGCGCGAAAATATAACACGTAATAAAATTATAAATTCTTAACCAAATTAAATTATTTTAAACCTTCGGCCAAAGGGGGGGGTACTATAACGGGACTAGCCTAGTTATAGTAGAAATGTCTTAGTAAAACACTCAACAGATAAACTTAACGCTTTAACCAATTTCTGCCAATTTCTGCCAGCTTGATTAACTTCTGCCAAGTTCTGCCAGATTAATCGAATTCTACCGAAGTCCGTCCGCGTGCGTACGTGCGCACGCATTAACCAAGACCCCTAACTATTTAATTACAAGATTCTCTGGTTATTCCTTTCTCTTCTTTACGCAACGTCTTATTCTCTACAAGAGCTATACCCTTAGATTTAGATAGAATTTATATTATTCCTTCGGATCTACCCTAAAGTCTCTTCGTGCCCTTATATATAGTAAGACTACCTAGGAACCACCAAGCAACCTAAAAAACGCTATAGAAAAGGTATAGGAGTATTAGAAGAAAGCAGGTTAGGTAATATTAATAAAAAAGGATTACTAAAAAATAAGTTACCTAAGGAGGACCCAAGAGGAGCAATTGCCGAGCTACTTAGAGTTGTTTCCCTTACAGAAAGAGAGCTAGTTCTTTTATTACCTAACTTATTAAGACCCTATTAAACTAGTTTCTACTCCTTAGAATAAACCTTCTTACAAACCTTTTTAAGATGGGTTAACCGAGCGAACGCAACCTACTAAGACTTAAAGGAGTGACGTTAAGCCTTAAGGGCCCAAGTGGTCTCTTTAGCAGAATGGTAGAGTTTGGCGCGCATAGCGGCTAACTTAGACTTAAGCTTTATAGTGGCAGATTAAACACAAGACCCTATAATAAGTTACTTAGGGAACTAGAAGACTATTAAGAGTTATAGGACGCGTATACTTAGTGTTAGAAATAGAGCGAATATTATAGGACAATTAAACGTTTACTTTAGTGCACTCCGAACAAGACAAGGGTTATTAAGACAAGGGACTTGCTATTACAATATATACTAACCCTGCTTTCGCATAACAAGAATATAGAGACGACATTATCTTACTAAGCGACAGTATGGCAGCCATAGTGCGAGCACAATATTACGCTTATAAAGAAGAAGAAGCTTTAGGTATAATAAGTAAGGATATTAACTAGACTAATTAAACGGACATTACACCTCTAGTGGACGACATGGAGATGTTAGGAATCTTCAAGGACAAAGATAAAGAGGAAGGAGATAGTGTTACGGACGCTTTAAGTACAATATTATAACTACTTAGGGAAGAGTTGTAGGAAGCTAGTTAGTTAATATAGGTATAGTCTAGGATGGATCCAGTGGAACCATATAATAAGAAATGGTAAGCAAGTCACATAATATTATACGTAGTGTATAAAGTGTACGCAGTATACGCCTATGTATAATACGTATAACACGTACCTTACGTATAAGAGAGGGTTTCTTAGGAGTACGGTTATGTATTTAAAGGACCTTAGTCCCTACTGTAGATAGTTCTCTTTTTATAGTAAATCTTAGAATACAATTGGAGTTAATCTGTTGGGCCACCACTCCACTAGTTATTATTACGTTGTTAATTTGTTCTTACCTATATACCCAGCCCAATAATAGGACCCACTGTAGTTCCTACTACAAGGTTCCGTTACAATGTAAGGAAAGAAGGTAGAAAGGTATAAGAAAGGGTATATACTGTTTACTTGTTGCTAGGTTAACAAGTGCACAGGGCAGAAGTTACGGGTATTTTAGATATTGCGGATATTACAGATGTCTTGGATATTGCAGATATTGCGAGCAGATATTGTAAATATTGCGAATATCGCGGATATTACAGTATTGTAATCGGTCTTTGGTTGCTAAGTCGGTAGAAACAGGTGGTTGTGTGCAAGGTATTATAGGGTAGTCCCGTAACAGTAGACTTCTAAGTAGGAGATAAGGTATAGGTGTTAATAAAAAACTAGAAAACCTAGAGGCTAAGCTATAAGCTAGACTACTAAATAGCTAGCCTATATAAAACTCTTTAAAAGGTAGGACACTCTTTTAAGGTTAAGCTACTAAAATTAATAAAGATCCACTTATCTTCTCTTTAAACCGGCTATAAAAAAAAATATAGGTAATCTACTACCTAGATAGTATAATAACCCCCTACTACTAATCTAGATTATAAAGGACAAAGAATAGGAAGTTAAAGAAATCCTAGCAGTAAAAAAGGTCTATAATGTCTTAAAATACTATATAAGCTAGGTAGGCCATAATAATAACCTAAAGTAGTACCCTGCATTTAATTTTAAGTACTCCCCCTATAAGCTACGGGACTTCTACCTAGCTTACTCTAACCTCTCTAGACTACTATATAAATTAGATAGCTAAATTAAATGCTAGAAAGAGGGGTTAAATAATTATAACAATTTGGACAATAATAGGGAGCTTAGACAACGCCTAAGGGCAGGCTTTTTTAGGAGGGGGAGGTAATATAATAGTGCTAGAGCGCGTCACCTGCTAAATTCTGCTAAATTCTGCTATATTCTGCTATATTCTGCTATATTCTACTATATTCTACTATATTCTACTAAATTCTGCTAAATTCTGCTAAATTCTGCTATATTTTACTATATTCTGCTATATTCTACTATATTCTGCTATATTCTACTATATTCTACTATATTCTACTATATTCTACTATATTCTGCTACTTAGTATACTATTTTATACTATCTAATACTATCTAATACTGTTTCTTACTATTAGCTTGTCTACTATTAGCTTGTCTACTATTAGCGCCTTAGCGGCTCGTGCTACCTATTTATTTATATAAGCCCTTGCGGCCACCTTTCCTCCTTCTTAGCTTAGTATCTTTATTAGATAGCAATCTACAAGCTTTAGTTTAGAGGTATTTATACAAGCCGTTATACTAATAGTATAATCCTTTATATACTTATAGAATAGAGATAGTATAAGGGCGCGAAGAGACTTTAGGGAAGATTTAAAGGAATAATATAAATTTTATCTAAATTTAAGGGTGTTACGGAGTAAGTATAAGTGGTAATAATATATAGCGATGTAGATATTATTAAGCTATATATATAAACTATATAATAAGGTCAAGACGTTACGTAAGAAGAGAAGGTAAGGAAATAAAAAGGAAGGGTATATATTATTAGTTTGGTTACTTAGTTAATATATATATAGAGTAGAATAGGATTTAAGTAGTGGTCCTAGTAGAACTTAGTAGGATTTAGTAGACTTAGCAGAATATAGCAGAATGCGGTAAATTGCCGTAGATTGCCGGTGGATTGCTATTAGATTATTATCTTACGGTTAGTCTCTTCTTACTACATTAGTAGAAATAGGTGGATATAGGTAGATATAGGTAGATATATATAAGGTATTACGGAGGTGTCCCATAACAGTACCCCCTCTTTAAACTTGAGCTTCTATAAGATAGGGCTATAGTAGTTTTAGATAGAGTTTGTAAAAGTTTTCTGCGGCTTATATAAGTCCTATAGAGTTAATAGGTTCCTATAAGGGCTTAATAAAGCCTCTCTAATTTATAAGGTATATATATTTATGTTTCCGTTTATTATACTTAATGTTATTAACTTTTTTAATAAGGTACTTATCCTTACTATTTACCTTAACTAGTAGGGGAGGGTCTTAAATCTATCTAGGTAGGGTGTCTAATATACGGGTGGTAGGACGTAGAACTAATATATAAAATATAGGGTGGATTTTAACCGTATTAGGGAGCTTTAGTTAGTAGGTATAAGGAAAGACAACTTTTTCAACCTTATAAGGGCCGGCGTTCTTCTAATTAAGTTTCTTAATAGATTATTTTGTGTTTAGATTTCTTATATCTAGCCAGATAAAGTTACTAATTTAGTAGGCTAGTATTAGGGTTTGGTTCTTATTTACTGCGGCTTTATAAACAGATTAGGCCTATATTATTTTATTAGTAAAGAACTTTTATAGTTCTTCTATCTTCTTTATAAATTTATTTGCTTTTATAACTTATAAGGCCTAATAAGCTAGGTAAGGGACATTACTAAAGGGTTTAAAGCCTATTTATAGGTGCTAATTATAATTAGCCAGGAATAGGGAGACCTTTATAGTTTCTAAGACGGAGTTATTTATAGTAAACTCGGTAAATATAAGCCAATCTATCCAGTTATTTTGTAAATATGACATATATATCTAAATATACTATTCCATTATAGCATTTACACGTTCCGTTTAACTATCCGTTTCTAGGTAATATACTATAGATAATAGTGCTTTAATATAGAGTTAGGTAGTTAGTTTTTTTTTAAAACGCTAAGACAAACTATCTGCCTTTATTGGAGATAATTGTTTTAGGGAGTCTGTGGAGTTTCCATATATAATCTAGGAATAGTTAGGTAATGGCAGGTATTAACATATTAGGGTAGGCGATTAAGTGTCTTATTTTAGATAGTTAATCTATAACTACTATAATATTTACGCAGCCCTTACTTATAGGGAGATTAACAACGAAGTTAATTAAGATATCCTTCTATCTTTAGTCTAGAACGGGTAGTAGCTTTAGAAAGCCATTATACGTCTTATATAAAGCTTTAGCTTATTAATAGGTATAGCAGCTAGAGATATATCTCTATATTATATTATATATATTTAGCTAGTAGTACTTCTATTAAAGTAGTTCTAGGGTTTTTCCATAGCTTAGGTAGCTAGCTACTAGTAAGTTATATATATATTTAAGAAGCTTAAGCTTAAGTTTGTTATAGTTAGGTATAACTAGGCGGTTTTAGTAGTATAAACGGTCTCCACGAGCTTTATATTTACTTAAAGAGATCCCCTTAGAATATCTAACGCCATCTTAAATTAGCTTAAGTATCTCTTAGATAAACTTATTATTTAGGTATTTATTAATTATAATCTATTTAATTAATTAATTAGTTATTTTAAGGATGTATACTATAAGGCCTTTAGCTAGGGGATTAAATAATTTAGGGCAAAGTAGAGTTTAATTATAGTAGGCGCGCGCTTCTTCCTATGCTAGTATATCTTATAAACGTTAGGTTAGGGTATTAGGGTTTTAACCTTAAACGCCTAGGCGGTATATAATTAAAAATTAAAAATAAAATAGATATTCTAACTAGTAGGCTTAACAATAACTTAGCCATTTTATAGTTGTAAAGTATTATAAGTTCTTATAGTCGCTAAGGACCTTAATTAGAAATTTAATATCTTCTAGTTTGGGTTGCCATTATTTAAAATATCTAATAATGGCTAATAATTCCTTATTATAGATCTTATAGTTATATTTGGCTAGACTTAGTTATTTTAAGAAGTATACTATAGGGTATAGTACTCCTTCCTTATTATACTAAGATAGAATGCCTCTAGTAACATAGTTAGATAAATTAGCTTCTATAATACTTTTTTAATTTAGGTTAAAGTATTAGAGTATAGGTATGGTAGTAAATATAACTTTTAAATAGGTAAAGGCCTTCTTATATTCCTTATTAAAGATAAAGGTTTTATCCTTTTAGGTTAGGGCTATAAGGGGTAAGACTAGGGCAGAGAAGTTATTAATAAACTGTTAGTAGAAGTTAGTAAATCCTATAAAGGCTCTTACGTCCTTAATATTCTTAGGTTCTTACTAGTTTATAATTACTTTAATCTTCTTTAAGTCTATTTATATGCCGTTTATAAAAATAATAAGTCTAAAATACAGGACTTCTGTTTTATAGAATTTATACTTATCTATATCTAATTATAAGCTAGCTTTACATAGGGCTTTTAAGACAAGATTAACGTATTTCTTATATTTAGTTAGGTTATTACTATATACTAAGATGTTGTTAATATAAGTAGTATAGAAAACGTCTAGATAAGGTTATAGGGGATTATTTATAAAGTGTTGGAACAAACTTGGGGCATTTAGAAGGCCAAATAGCGTTATTAAGTATTTAAATAGTCTATATCTAGTACGGAATGCAGTAAGCTATTTATCTCCCTTTGTAATATAAAGGCGGTTAAATGCATAGATAAGGTCGAGTTTTATATAGTAGTAAGCCTTACTTAATTAGTTTAGTGTCTCTTAAATTAACGGGAGCAGGTACTAATTCTTAATAGTAATAGCATTAAGAGCTTAGTAGTCTATATAAAAGCGTAGACTACCGTTAGGGTTCTTAATAAAGATTATAGCTATAGCTATAGGTAAAGAGCTTGCTCTAATAAATCCTTTACTTAGGTGCTTATCTAAGTACTTTTATAGTACTTTAAGTGTGTTTTATAATATTCTATATAGGGGTCTAAATCCTAGCTGTTTTCCTTCTTTAAGTATAATCTTATAGTTATATAGTTGGTGTTCTGCTACCTTACTAACTTCCTTTTATAAGAATACCTCTAGGTGCTTATAGTAGTATACTAGTACTTTTATAGCAGGGTTAGTATGCTTTTTTAGTGCTAGGGCCTTTTTAATATCGGCTATTATAATAGCAAAGATTATATATTTAGGTTTTTTAGCGAGTTATACTAATAGGGTAGCTCTAATTATATAGATATTTAAGGTATTAAGCGAGCTTAGGTTATCCTTAGTTTCTTATATAGTTTTAGGTTTAGTATTAGGTATAGAGTTAGTATTAGGTACGGAGTCGGTATTAGATTTAGGTTTGGGTTCTTTAAGTATTTTTATAGTAGAATACCAGTTCTTTTAGTACCTTTATATATTAAGCTTAAGCTTCTACTTAGTTTAGAGTGCAGCGGTTAAAGTTGGTTTATATAGTTTAGTATAATTTCCAGGTTCTTAATAGACGTTAGTGGAATTCTTAAATTAGTGAAATTAGGTGGACTTTTTGGGTATAAAGTAGACATTAGTTGAAATTTTAGACTAGTAGATTCTAGTAGATTCTTTAAATTTTAGTTTAGGGTCTAAGTAGTAAGTTATAAGGCACTTCTGCTTATAATAGGAGGCGGTAAATAGAAGCTTAAGGTTGTCCTAATTAATGGTTACCTTATATAGCTTTATCTAAGGTTATTTAAGAATTACTAGGTAACCTAAGGTAGTTATAAAGAGCTTAATTAATTCTTTATAGTTTAGGTATTAGAGTTTTAGGGCCGCTATATAAGTAATACGGTCTAAAATAGTGTGTTTACTATTAAATCTAAATATATTAATATACCGGTTAAGGGGTATTAGGGTAAACCTATTATCTTATATAAAGATCTTATTAATAAATCCTATACCGCTAGCTCCTGTGTTAATTAGGACTTAAATATTAGCCTATTAACCTTTCTGTCGGGAATAAGGCAAGTAGTCGTCACGTGTTGTCACGTGCCGCCGCGGCACTAGCGCGGGGAGGAGCCTTACGCTCCTCGCCCTCCCTCATTCTAATAAATAAGCTTTATTAACCAACATCACTATAACCTACTCGAGTAGTCGTTATTGGTGAGTTACCCTATGTAACCAACACTAATTAGTAGTTGAATACACAGTCAACCACAAACCAGCTAGGTTATTAACAGAAGAGACAGTCTTATACAGGGGTACTATATGCGCTCATATAAAATGGATCCTAGCAATACTATACTACCTTAGACTTGCGGAAAACTAGTAACAGAAGTATCACTAAGTACTAGAAGATACCAAGTTGCATCTATTACGCAGAACAATCACGTTTATAAAGATTTAGTTAAGTACTTTAGGTCAGAAGTATCACTAAACCTAAGGTCCCAAGTTAATATCCAAAACGCGTTAAACAATATCTCGAATTGCCTACCTTTAAACAAGCAAACCTACGAGATCCTACAAAACCAAAAATCCTGCCTACCTTTAATATATAACACCTCGTTAATTCTACCTACCATGGCGTTAACCTATCCGAAGAAGTATAAGAAAGACATTAACCCGGAGATATAGAATAGAGCCATAACCAACTTTATAACCGCCAAGCAACAGGACCTAAATGGATTCTTAGTACACCATATAGAACACTATAAAGACAGCAAATACAATAATACCGCGCTATAGTATTATATAAAGGAGGACTTTATTAGATGGATAAAGGAAACATAGGTTCCTATAAATAAAGATATCATACGGGACTTCTATAACTTCCTTTAGGAGTATAGAGTATTTGTCCCTATGGATAGGGGTAGTATTAGGGACAATATTTAGGAACACGTTATTAATATAAAGGAAGAGCATAAATGGACTCTATAAGAGATTAAGCACCAACTATATACTATAAAGAAGCTTAAATTACGATAGAACCTAAGTAATATACTACTAGAGACGCGTTCTAACTCTATTACTCCAGGTATAAGTTCTAACGTTCTACATCTATTGCCTCCACCTCTATCTTTAACTCCCCTGTATCAACCAGCTTAACCCACAGCCTTAATTAACAACCCCCAATAAGCACAAGATCCCCTTACTTCGCGGTCCAACAACCTTTAAACTCCGCCAACTAGATCTACGTCACCATCGCAGCCTGCAATATAATACAGCTAAATACCAATCAGAGGCACCTTAAAAATGCTTACAAAGCTTACAAAGCTCTATTCAGAACAGGAGAAGAAGTTTAGGGGAGAACTATATGATATCCTTAATTCAAAGTTACGCATCTTCTATAACTGTTGCTAGAAGGTTGGACTAGAACCCAATTAATACCATATTACTTATTTAGTTATGCTTAAGGGCCAAGCTAGTACCTTCTATTATAATCATTTGGTAGAAAAAGGATATAATTTTAACTAAATAATATATAAAACAAGATACCACTTTAAAACAGAGGAGAATAAGCAGCAGTATATATTAGAATAGAGAGAGACTACCTTCCTAAAAATCATTACTACAAACCCAGGTACCTCTCAACTTAATTATCTTTAAAAGCTCTTTAATTAACTCTAGACAATTTAGCGTGGTTTATCCAAATTATATTAAGAGAACTTCAGCCTACGTAATTAAGTTATTAGCGTATACTAAGGTGTTAAAGAATATAACCTTACTCTCTTTAACCCTATAAGTACTTATAAAGGAGTGTATACTCAATTAAGATCCTCTATCGGCACCACCCTACGCTCTTAAGAAGTATAGCAATTTAACACCTAACTCTAACCTACTTCAATCAACCCAGCCAACCAACACGATTATAACTGGACTGATTAAACATATAGTGGTTGTGGCAGGGGATACGGTAGAGGGTACAATTAACGTTAACTATAAAGTAATTATGGAGGTCCTTGTGGAGGTTCATTTCGCAACAATTGGCAGAAGAAATGCTATATTTATAAGAAGCTAAATTACTAGTTAACTAGACACCCCCTTAATAGATAAAAGGAGGCATATAATAAGTTTCGCTAGAGCGCATAAAACGTTAAAAACTAAGAAGTCACTATAGCCTACTTCTAAAGCTTCCTGGTTCAATATGAAGGCGAAGAAGATCTTAAGGGTAAGGTTAATAAGGCCAAACAGCTTCTTATAGATATAGAAATTAAGGACTACTCTCCCAACCAATACTTCACTAAGTATAGTAAGGTAGATGGCATATAAACTATTACTATTCTTAATAACTAATCTACGCTCCATGCTATCACGAAGTTAGACATCTTTAATAAGCTAAAGGAGAGTTCCATATTCTCCTTTAATAACAGATACTCGGCGAACGTCTTCTATAGTATTATGCCAGATACTAGAGCCGTAGGAGTATCTACAGCAGGAGAACCTCAAGTTCGAGCTCTTTAGTAGCTTAATAGCTCTGTTTAGATTAACTAATTAATAGCAGGCCAATATACAATTCGTTTTAGCAAGGGTACTATAATCTCTCTTAGCACAATTAAGGTCAAAACCCCCTTAGGGTATATTACTTTCCATATTATTCCCATAAACACCCTATTTCTATTTTGCATCAGAGATATGGATAAATTAGGCGTTAAACTTAATAACCTTAAGAATATGCTTATTTAGGGAAATAATTGGGTACCTATTATACGCAAATAGGGTTACCCCTAGTTGCTCCTTTATTAACTAGAAAAGAGCGTTGCTTAAAGCCACTTAACTAAATCAGAGCTACGTTAACTACACCATCGTTTTAGCCACCTATCCGTTTACTAATTACTTAGGGTTCTTCAGCAAGCAGGCCATAAAGTTAAGGTTAAGGCAATTAAGCATCTTATAAAGTACTGCTATTACTACCAAATAAACCAGAAGTCCCCTAGCCAATTTAAGTTCACCCTTAAAGATAACTATAACTTTAACTTCTGT
>Ga0307507_10002985_pt1 | contig 33909 bp, 4 predicted proteins | sample 7_EM_MG_FD_207223 | JGI IMG/M metagenome (GOLD analysis project Ga0307507, IMG submission 207223) | Populus trichocarpa ectomycorrhiza microbial communities from riparian zone in the Pacific Northwest, United States - 7_EM | ecosystem: Host-associated > Plants > Roots > Unclassified | place...
GACGGTCGGCATAGTTATGACGGTTTGGAATAACAAACATGCGCATAGACGAAATTTGTTAGGAACCGTCGTAACTATGCCGACCGTCATAACCCTATCACCTACGTTATACCCTTAGATTAAATAAAATTTATATTATTCCTTTAAATCTTCCCTAAAGCCTCTTCGCGCTCTTATATTATATTACGTTAAAATAACTATTATTGAAATGGCAAATAAACCCAAATCCCCTTTAATAATTATAAGTATTATATCCCTAGTTAGGGAACAGTTAACTATAATACAATAGTCCTTTATAGACGCCTTAGCTTAATAGTAGGCTGCACTAGAAACCTAATATTAGTAATTAATAGAAGTACTCTATAAAGAACTCCGTAACGTTAAGGCATTTATATTATAGACCCTAATAGTAACACCTATAAATAAGATTAAAATAATAGTACCTAAACCTAATCTATTAAATATAAATACTAAACTAGTAATAGTAGCTTAACCTATACCTATAACAAACCTAGTACCTATTATAAAATCTAAAAAGCTCCCTAATCCTCTAATATTTAATAGAAACTAAAATAACCTATATTCCTTTATAACCAAGCTTTGTCTTAAACTCTTAATAAACTATAATTAATACCCTACTAAGGCTAGTAAGGTTAGCTATAGAATATCTTGTTTAAGTAAGGACGCTATATAAACTATAGACCTATTCTTCTGTAATAGCACCTTTATTAATTTTAAAATCTTTATCTCTCTACTAGAACGAACGTATAATAACGCTAGCTATAAATATATAGCTATTACCAAACTTAAAAACTTATAATAACGGAACTAAGACTTTACTAGCTTCTTTTTGGAATTTTTAGGCCTTATTAGTAAACTAGATTAAAATAAAGCCGCTAGAGTTGCTACCCTTTAATAAACTATTTTGGATAAAATTAGAGCCTAGTTAGTAGGTAAAGAACTGCTAAAAAACCTATCTAAATTTGCTATAATGTATTAATAAATTAATAAAGACCTTTAATATAATAAATAGACTTATTCTCTAAAGCTAACTACACCTTATATTTAAAATATTATAAAACTGGTATATACCCTAAAGCGCGATCCGTCTCTAAAATCTAAAAGCCCTATATATAACCCTATAGACCTTAATGCCGCTTAATTTTATATACCCTTAAAAACTAATAAATAAAGAACTTAATCTATAAATAAAGAATGCTTTGGATATGGTAAAAAAGGATATATTTAAAAGTATTGCCAAACTTACCCCTTCAAAAAGGTCCGCCGTAGTTTCTCCCATTCCTTAAATTATACCTACTCCTTAAGTTATACTAATTCCTTAAATCATGCCCACTCTATAAATTATATTCGGTCGCTATAAAGCATCTTACCTTTAGTTAACTTGGAAAACAAATTATCCTAAGGCTAAGTTACGCCTTAAGATAAAAAGTGGAAGAGTATAAGTGTTTAAGCTCTTCTAGCGCTAATATATAGTACAACTCCCTTAATATACTTGGCGAAATTTAAATACTTAAAAAATGGAAGAAGGTATAAATTCTAATAGATAGCGGAGCTACTAGTATAGGCTTTATTAATACAAACTATATAAAAACTTAATGCCTAAATTTAAAGAAACTTAATAAGCCTTAAGGCCTATAAGGCTTTAATAGCAAACCCTTAATATATAGTGAAATAATATACTACGCCCTAGTAAAAATGCGGATAGGTAAATACCTTAAATATATTTCCCTATTTATAACCCCCTTAAAGTAATATAAAGTTATACTTAGATATAAATAGCTAAAACAATATAACCCTTTAATTAGCTGGGTTAAAGAAATACTAAAGTTCCGTATAACTTACTGCCAAAATTATTACTTAAAAAACTATTTACCCTATAAATATGCATATAACTATTTAAAATTAATATAATATAAATTGCCCTTATTATAAACCTTAAACCAATACAATAAAGCTATAACTACTAATTATAATAAAGAATGCGGAGATATTATGTTAAAACCTCTTAAAATTTATATAATATAGGCCGCGCCTTTTATCTTATTAGTAAAAAGACAAGATTATAAAATCTTTACTATAACTATAGAAGATATTAAAAAAGCATTAGAACTAAAATAATATCCTAATCTTTAACCTTTTATACCTAAAGAGTACTATAACCTAATTAATAAGTTTAAGAAATGATTTATAAACTAACTAGCCTCGCACTAAGATAAGTATAATTTTAAGATAGAATTTAAGCCTAATATAACACCAAAGTTTGGTCCGCTATATGGTATATTATAAGAAGAACTGCTTATAATGCGATAATACCTTAATAAGTATTTAGAAAAAGGATTTATTCACCCTAATTAATATCTATTCGCCTTACCTATACTATTTATTAAAAAGCTAAGAGGAGGCTTAAGATTCTATATTAATTATTAAGCCCTATATAGTCGCCGCCTTTAATAAAATCCGTATATATAAAGGAGATAAGAAGTATATAGTTTTTTGTATATAATGGGGACTCCTTAAATACCTAGTAATGCCGTTTAGTGTAAAGAACGGTCCTGGTACGTTTTAGTAATATATTAATAATACGCTTTATGAATTCCTTAATATATTCGTTACTATATATATTAATAATATCTTAATCTACTCGTCCTTGCTTTCTAAATATTAGAAATACATTAAAATGGTCCTTAAACGCCTATAAGATATAGGCCTATAATGTGATATTAAGAAATATAAGTTCTATACGTCTAAAGTTATATACTTAGGCTTAATTATATCCCGTAACGGAATTAAAATAAACCCTAAGAAAGTTGCTGTAATTATAAACTAGGAAAGCCCTAGTTATATATAAGATATTTAAGGATGTTTAAGATTTGCAAACTTCTACTATTAATTTATTAACTACTTTTTAGAAATTGCCTAGCTATTAATAAACCTAATAAGAAAGAATATAAAAATTAAATGGACTACTAAATACAAATAAGCTTTTAATGACTTAAAACGTTACTTTATAACTACTCTAATTCTTACTACTTTAACCCTAATCTTAAATATATTATTAAAACAGACTTGTCCAATTATGTGCTAAGGGGAGTATTATTATAATATAATAAGAATGGCGAGCTACGTCTAGTAGCCTTTCTTTCCCAGAAACTCGCCTCTATTAAATTAAACCATAAAATATATAATAAGGAACTGCTTATAATTGTTAGATGCTTTAAATAATAGTGTCCTAAGCTTAAAGGATTATTGTTTCTAATATGCGTGTTAATAGACTATAAGAACCTGCAGTACTTTATAACTATAAAGCAATTAATATAGCGCCAAATTTGTTAGGCCGAATACCTGTTATAATTCAACTTTAAGATTATATACTAACTAGGTAAACTTAATTAGAAGCCTAATATATTAATATAAAGATTATTGTTGGTTATACAGGGTAACTCACTGGTAACCACTACTTGAGTAGGTACAGTGACGTTGGTTAAAAGCTTGATAATTAAGAATACGAAGGAGGGTAAGAAACTTAAGGTTCCTCACCACGCTAGTACCGCGGCGGTACGTGACGGCAACTTGCCTTATATAATAGCAACTTGCCTTTATTCCCAACACTAGCAACTCTTCTTTTATGGTTGCCATCTATATACAGCTAACGCAATTAAGCGTGGTGTTATAAAACACATCCGTAACACCCCATATACGTCTACCTATTTCCACCAACTTAGCAGGTAGAAACTAAGCACGAGACCGCAATTTGCCGCAACCTGCCGCAATCTGCTATATTCTGCCACGCCATAAAATTCTGCCAAATTCTGCCAAGCTATAGAATTCTGCCAAATTCTGTTAAGCTATAGAATTCTGCCAAATTCTATTAAGCTATGGAATTCTGCTAAATTCTGTTAAGTTCTGCCAGGACCACTACCCAAATTGCCATATCTCTTACTCCCTCTTAACCCAACCTTTAACTTATATATATAGAGTATTTATATTAACAAACGTCTCTAGTGCCTTGTTTGGGTTTGCCTTTATTATTACATCTACTAGGTTATCTTAGCTATTAATTCATTAAATCTTAAAGAGTTCTTAACGCTTATAGGATTGCTAAAGTGCTATAATGTTAATTATAAGGCGCCTCTCCTTTGTGGTACCAAGCTTAACTAAACACTTATAGAGGGAATATAAGTTGGTGTATATAATTGTAGGGATAACGGGAAGTTTATGTTAATTTATAATTATCTTTAGGGTAGTTCCAATTGTAATTGCTATGTTAACTCCGCCAACTATTCCATATATCTCTAACGCTAAAACGCTTTAAGTAACACGCTTGCTCTTAGTTAAGCTCTAATAGATAAGGTTGCTGTGGATTATAAAGTCATTCTCTCTGGTAGATTTATTTATAATAATGATTTTATATCCTAGCTAGGAGCTAAAATCTTTATTATTTATAAATAATCTATTAACAAATATAAAGAGCTTAGTGGTAGGAAGATTAATAGGTATATAGAGTAGTCCCCAATTAAGATGGTTTATTTACTAGGAGAGACGCTTATTTAGGGTAAGGATATTATCCTTTATTAGTTCCTAGTGTTAAGCGGCAACAGAGAGATTAAATAAAGCCTTAGGTTAACAGATAGAAGCAATATAAGCTCTATAAGTGTGTTGCTCCACATATCCTTACTTTAGAGAATTAACGTTAATAATGTTAATCTTCCTACCTTAACCCTTCTGGCGTAAAGCAATAGAATCCTTGTTTAGGGAGAGGATGTATCTATTAAAGGGTAATAGTATTGTTAAGTTAAGCTTTTCCTTTAGTTTTGCTATAAGATTTGCCTTTATTAGCTTATCTTCTTTAAGAGCTAAGAATTAGTTATCTCCTAAAATAATTATATTATTAGTTTATATACCAATAATTCTAAATGGAGTTCCTATAGTTGTGATAAAGAAGTAGGGATTAAATATAGATATAGTTATTAAAAGCTTCTCTTTATGGTGCTTACTGTAAGTAGCCTACTAATAAGTTCCTACCTCTGCAATTCTATATAATAGTTTAAGCACAACCATAATTATATCTTCGGGATATTGGTGGCAAATTTACTCTAGAAGGTGTGCTAATATTAAGCGCTAAAGGTGCGTCTCTAATTGGGTATAGGCCTAAGTAATATCTTATAAATAGACTGCTATTCTACTCTTTATTAAGGAGGGAGCTAATGTAATAATAACTTACTAACTAGCTTGTTGAATTATAGGAGATTATATAAAAATTATCTCTTTACTATTATTATTATAACCTTAAATAATAAGCCTTAATTTCTTAAATAGGGCGTTAGTAGCTTTACCCTTAATCTTATTAACTATTCTTAACTTAAAGATACGGACTTTATTAAACTTAGTAGGGTTATACTTCTTAAATTTAAAGACTCCTCTTATAATAAGACCATTAATCTTTTACTTATTAGATACTTGGAAAGGAGCCCCTAGAGTTATAATATAACCCTCCTTTTAAAGCTATTTTGCGAGCTTAAAGTTAGCCTTCTCCTTGGCTGTTATAAAGGCTATTAATAATTTAACTCTATTCTTAATGGCAGTAATAAATTGCTCTTTAAAATTAATAAGATGCTAGCAATTTTATAATCCCTTTAGGCGACCTCTACCGCGTTATGGTTGTAGTATATCTACTATAATTATATTAGAATTGTAGTTGCCTTCTAGAGCATATTAATTGTGGTTCTCCTTTAGGGAATCTTTTAGGGCATCCTATAAAGGCTTAAAACTATTATCTTTATAGTAAGGCTTAATAACAGTTAAATGGAATTAAGTGGGTCTATAAGGCATCTAAAGAGTGCAAGTTTAACTATTAATTATAATAAGTTTATATGGGCCTAACCATCCTCCCTTTTTATGCTATATATATACCTTAAATTAGAGTGGCAGATTAAGTATAGTTAAGGTATTTAGGCCATTTCTTATTTCTAGTGCGTTATTAACCTAGCGTGTGGCGTAGAGACGTTGCACCTTCTTTATTGCCTTGCGAATAGCCTTAGCTTATTGCACGATAGAGGGAGATAGTAGAGAATTGTTAGTTATTTAAGGGTAAGCGCTAAAGACTAGTAACGTGGGTATAAGTCCATCTAGGCTAGCGGAATTGTTAATAGTTTTAATAGCTATTTGCAAGATAAGCTCTTCGCTAGCGCCATCTAGTTCTAAAGAAATAATCTTATATACGCGGTGTAATGGCATGTGATATTGCTCTACTTTTCTAATACTATTATATGCCTTAATAGGGACTTCCTTAACCTTAATTGCCATTGCCTTTACCTATTATTAAAACTTTATAGATAAGAAGTTCTTTCCTATATTATAGATGATTTGGTTAGGGGGTTCTTAGTAGATATTAATCTAGTATAATTAAAGGGTATTTTATGCGTTCCTAGCTAATATATCCTTTAAGAAACATGCGGCTTAGAAGGAGGTTAAGAAGTTAATAACTTGGAATACTAGCTTGCCGCTAAGATATATAATGTTAACAATAATATAGAAGTTAAAGTTGTAGTTATTTTTAAGGGTGAACTTAAATCGGCCAGGGGACTTCTGGTTTATTTAGTAGTAATAGCAGTACTTTATAAGATACTTAATTGCCTTAACTTTAACTTTATAACCTACTTATTAAAAAACCCTAAATAATTAGTAAATAGATGGGTGGCTAAAATAATAGTGTAGTTAATGTAGCTCTAACTTAGTTAAGTGGCTTTAAGCAACGCTCCTTTCTAGCTATTAAAGGAGCAGCTAAGAGTGACCCTACTTATATATAATAGGCACCTAATTATCTCCCTAGATAAGTATATTCTTAAGGTTATTAAGCTTAACACCTAATTTATTTATATCTTAGATGTAGAATAGAAATGGAGTGTTTGTAGGAATAATATAGAAAGTAATATATCCTAATGGGGTTTGGACCTTAATTGTGCTAAGAGAGATTATAGTACCCTTACTAAAGCGAATTGTATATTGGCCTGCCGTTAATTGGTTAATCTAAATAGAGCTATTAAGCTGCTAAAGAGCTCGAACTTAAGGTTCTCCTACTATAGATACTCCTACAGCTCTAGTATCTAGCATAATACTATAAAAGACGTTTGCTAAGTATCTATTATTAAAGGAGAATACGGAACTTTTCTTTAGCTTATTAAAGATATCTAACTTTATAACAGAATGGAGCGTAGATTAGTCGTTAAGGACAGTAACGGTTTGTGTACTATTTACCTTACTATACTTAGTAAAGTATTGGTTGGGAAAGTAGTCCTTAATTTCTATATCTATAAGAAGTTGTTTGGCCTTATTAACCTTACCCTTAAGATCTTCTACGCCTTTATATTAAATTAGGAAGCTTTAGAAGTAGGCTATAGTAACCTTATAATTTCCAATATTTTATACGCTCTAGCGAAACTTATTATATGCCTCTTTTTGCCTATTAAGGGGGTGCCTAGTTAACTAGCAATTTAGCTTCTTATAAATATAGCACTTCTTCTAGTAATTACTTTAAAATAAATCTCCATAAGGACCTCCATAAATACCTTATAGTTAACGTTAATTATACCCACTGCCGTATCCCCTACTACGGCCACTATATATTTAATCGGTCCAGTTATAATCGTATTAGTTGGCTGGGTTAATTAAAGTAGGTTAGGGTTAGGTGTTAAATTACTATACTTCTTAAGAGCGCAAAGCGGTGCCAATAAAGGATCTTAATTAAGTATATACTCCTTTATAAGTGCTTACAGGGTTAAAGAGAGTAAGGTTACATTCTTTAACACCTTAATATACGCTAATAACTTAATCGCGTAGGCTAAAGTCCTTTTAATATAATTTGGATAAACCATGCTAAATTATCTAAAGTTAATTGAAGAGCTTTTAAAGATAATTAAGCCGAGAAACACCTAGGTTTACAGTAATAATTCTTAAAAAGGTAGTCTCTCTCCACTCTAATATATACTGCTGCTTATTCTCTTCTATTTTAAAGTGGCATCTTATCTTATATATTATTTAGTTAAAATTGTATCCTTTTTCTACTAAACGATTATAATAGAAGGTGCTGGCGCGGCCCTTAAGCATAATGGAATAGGCGTTATAGTATTAGTTAGGTTCTAGTCCAACCTTCTAATAACAGTTATAAAAGATGCGTAGCTTTAAATTAAGGATATTATATAATTCCCTACTAAACTTCTTCTCCTGGTCTAAATAGAGCTTTATAAGTTCTGTAAGTAACTTTAGGGTACCTCCAAGTAGTACTAGGCCATATTAAGATTGCATTATAGGCTGTAGTAGTAACGTAGATCTAGTTAGCGGAGTTTAGAGGTTATTAAATTATAAAGTAAGGGGATTTTATTCTTGCCGGAGGTTATTAGTTAAGGTTATAGGTTAAATTAGTTAATATAGAAGAGTTAAAGACAGAGGTAAAGGCGTCTCTAGTAGTATATTGCTTGGATTTTAGCGTAAGTTAAGCTTCCTTATAGTATATATTTAGTGCTTAATCTCTTATGGAGTCTATTCGTGCTCTTCTTTTACATTAATAACATACTCCTAAATATTGTTTCTAATACCACCCTTATCTATAGGGATAAATACTCTATACTCCTAAAGGAAGTTACGGAAGTCCTATACAATATCCTTATATATAGGGACCTATGTTTCTTTTGTCCATCTAACAAAATCCTCTATATAATATTATAGCATAGTATTATTGTATTCGCTGTCTTTATAATATACCATACAGTATAATAAAAATCCGTTTAAGTCTTGTTACTTGGCGGTTATAGGGTTAATGTCTTTATTCCATATCTCTGGGTTAATATCGTTCTCGTACTTCTTTAGGTAGGTTAACGCCATAATAGCTTAAAGGTAGGTAGGGTTTTTGGTTTTATAGGATCTTATAGGTTTACTATTAAAAGGTAGGCAATTTAAGATGTAGTTAATGCGTTTTGGACATTAACTTAGGACCTTAGGTTTAGTAACACTTTTAACCTAAAGTACTTAACCAAATCTTTGTAAACGTGGTTGTTCTACATAATAGACGCAACTTGGTATCTCCTAGTACTTAGTAACACTTCTATTACTAGTTTTCCGTAAGTTAAGGTAGCATAGTGTTGCCGGGATCCATTCTATATAAGCGCATATGGTACCCCTGCACGAGACTATCTCTTCTATTAAAAACCTTGCTATTCTATAGTTGACTATGTATTTAACCACTAATTAGTATTAGTTACACAGGGTAACTCACCGGTAACCACTACTTAAGTAGGTACAGTGACGTTAGTTAAAAGCTTGATAATTAAGAATATAAAGAAGGGTAAGGAACTTAAGGTTCCTTACCACGCTAGTGCCGCGGCGGCATGTGACGGCAACTTGCCTTATATAATGGCCACTTGCCTTTATTCCTAACAATTATAGAACCTACCTATAAATGCTTTAGATAACTAAATTATAAATTAATTATAGATCTTATTACCCCCTAAATATTTTAAAAAACTATATCCTATATTCCTAGATATAAAACTTAATAAAAATAAATTAGAGGTTAATAAATAGGAAATAGAAATTAATAAGCTAATAGAATATAAATATAAGAATAATATATGGATAATAGATATAATAAAAGCAATTTAAATAGGAAAATAATAGTATAAGGATATTATACTTACTAAATACGAAATTTAAAATAATTAATTATACTATTAATAGAAGATAGTAGTTCCAAATTCTAAACCTTTATAATTTAAGATACTTAAATTTATATACAACTCCCTTATAGTAGGATATCCTGGCTATATAAAGACTTATAAGATTATTTAATAAGTATACTACTGGCCTATAATATACAACTATATATAAAAATATATTTAGGTATGTAGGATATACGTATATAGAAAGACCTCTTATATAAAGAAGTAAGGAGTACTTTAACCGCTACCAATTCTAATATAAAGATGGTATAATATCTTAATTAACTTTATAGTTAACTTACCTAGCAGTAATAGGTTTATAAATATTATAGTAGTTATTAACTGTCTTATAAAAATGCGATATATGATCTTTATAGACTTAATTAATATAATATTAGTAGCCAAATGTTTTATTAAGTATATTTTTAAGCTATATAAACTTCCTAACTTAATAATATCCAACTATAGAAGCTAGTTTATTTTAGACTTCTAGCAAGCTCTATATAAATAATTAAGTATTTAAATATAACTTTTAACTATATTTTATCTAGAGACAGATAGTTAAACTAAAATTGCGAATGCAATTATAGAATAATATCTATAAATGTACTGCTCCTACCTATAAGACGATTAGGAAAAATAGCTGCCTTTAGCTAAGTTTACTATAAATAATACAATAAACGTATTAATAGGCATAATGCTGTTCTACGCAACCTACAGATAAGATCCTTAACTTAGATTTAAACTATAACCTAAAATTAATATAATAGGACCCGCAATTAAATAGATCTAGTTAATTAATGTATATAACTTCGCTAATTAAATAAAGCAGTTAACGGAACTATTAAGAAGTAAATTAATATACGCTTAAATGGTATAGGAATGGCATATAAATAAAGGACAAGCTCCAGTATAGGACTTTAAGAAAGGTAATATAGCTTACCTAAATATATAAAACCTACGGACTTAACGGCCCTTAAAGAAACTTAATTGGAAGTTTATAGGCCCGTACGCCTATAAGCTTATTACAACCTTTAAAAGATAATCCTATAACTTGCAAAGTGCCGCTATTACCTCTTATAATTATTAATAACGGTAACGGTTCTTACTTTATTAACTTAATTAATAATATGCAATAGAAAATATAATCTAAACAATTTAAACTTCTTATTAAGTGGGAAGGATATAAAATATAAACCTAGAAAACCTATAACTAGATTAAGGCTAACACGCCTTCCTTGGTAAAAGAATTCTATAAGAACTATCCTTTATAGCCTACTCTGTCTAGATGGATATAATATAAAGGTAAACAACTGCTACCTAACACGAAGATATAAAACATAATAATAGGAAACTTAAAACTGAAAAGAACTTGAACTATATTATAACGCTTATAAAGCGATAAGTTATAAACTCTTAATAAAATTAAATTGTTTTAGACCGTTGGCTAAAGGGGGGGTACTATAACGGGACTAGCCTAGTTATAGTAGGACTGTTTTAGTAAAACACTTAACAGATAGATTTTAACGCTTTAATTAAATTCTGCTAACTTCTGCTAAGTTAATTAAATTCTACTAAATTCCGCTAACTTAATCAAATTTTACTAAATTCCATTAACGTAATAGAATTTGGTCGAAACCTATTAAAACCCGCGTGCGCTTATGCCTATACGTCTACTACTAAGACCCTTAAATATTTAGTTACAAGTTTCCTATATTCCTTTCTCTTCTTTATATAATATCTTATACTTTGCAAGAGCTATATACCCTTAGATTAGATAGAATTTATATTATTTCTTTAAATCTTCCCCAAAGCCTCTTCGCGCCCTTATAGTAAGGTTCTACGCTAGTAAAGAACTAGCGATAAGCTATATTATAGAGTACCTTTCTACTAAAGAACCTCCCTAGTGGTTTTAGTTGGAACTCTATAAGAGTTTATTAAGAGGTAAAGTCTTAAAGGACTAAGACCCTTAAAGGGGAGGTAATTATAATAGGCGCTTCTAAAAGGTATATATTAAATAAGATAGATAAAAGTTTTACTAATATCCCACTAATATCCTAGAGGAGATATAGTTAGATAAATAAGGGGTAAAGGGTTTTACTAGTATCTTAAAAGGATTATAAAGGGAGCTAGTTCTCCTCTAGAGAAGAGCTAGCGATTAGTCTCTAAATAGAAGAGGTTAGAAAGCATTTGTCCTTTAATATATAAAGCTTGTTCTACCTTTAACTTACCTTCTACTTATCTATAACTCTTATTCTACACTATTAATTAGATAATTATACGTTCCAGTTAAACTGACCTCTTATATATATTGCTAAAATATATTAGGACCATTCTTTATACTAAATAGCATTATTAGGTATTTAAAGAGTCCCTATTATATATAAAAGGTTATATATTTCTTATCTCCTTTATATATATAGATTTTATTAAAGATAGTAACTATATTAAGCTTTATAAAGTACTATACCTTTACTAAATAGTTAAGCGTCTCTTAAATTAGGGGAATTGGATATTAGTTTTAAATTATATTTATATTTAAAGCTTAATAATTAATATAGAATCTTAAGCCTTTTTTTAGCTTTTTAATAAATAGTATAAGTAAGGCAAATAAAGATTAACTAGGGCAAATAAATCCTTTTTCTAGATACTTGTTAAGGTATTATTATATTATAAGCAGTTCTTTTTATAATATACCATATATTGGACTAAACTTTAGTGTTATACTAGGCTTAAGTTCTATCTTAAAATTATACTTATCTTAGTGCGGGGCTAGTTAGTTTATAAATTATTTTTTAAACTTATTAATTAGATTATAGTACTCTTTAGATATAAGAGGTTAAGGATTAGTATATAATTTTAGTTCTAGTACTTTCTTAATATCTTTTATAGTTATAGTAAAGATTTTATAATCTTGTCTTTTTGCTAATAAGATAAAAGGTGCGGCCTATATTATATAAATTTTAAGAGGTTTTGGCGTAATATCTTTACATTCTTTACCGTAATTAGCAGTTATAGCTTTATTATTTTAGTTTAAGGCTTATAGTAAGGGCAATTTATATTATAATAAATTTAAATAGTTGTATGCGTGTTTATAGGGTAAATAGTTTTTTAAGTAATAACTTTAGTAGTAGATTATATAGAACTTTAGTATTTCTTTAACCTAGCTAATTAAAGGGTTATATTATTTTAGCTATTTATATCTGAGTATTACCTTATAATACTTTAAAGGTATTATAAATAGGGAAATGTATTTAAGGTATTTACCTATCCGCAATTTTATAAGAGTGTAGTGCATTAGTTTGCTATATATTAAGGGTTTGCCATTAAAGCCTTATAGGCCTTAGGGCTTATTAAGTTTCTTTAAATTTAGGCGTTAAGTTTTTGCGTAGTTTATATTAATAAAGCCTATACTAGTAGCTCTACTATCTATAAGAATTTATACTTTCTTCTATTTTCTAAGTATTTAAATTTTACTAAGTATATTAAGGGAGTTATATTATATATTAGCGCTAGAAGAGCCTAGATACTTATACTCTTCCACTTTTTATCTTAAGGCGCGACTTAGCCCTAGGATAATTTATTTTCTAAGTTAACTAAAGGCGAGGTGCTTCATGGCGTCTAAGTACAATTTATAGAATGTGTATAATTTAAGAAATAGGTATGATTTAAGGATTAGGAGGAGCCACGGCGGACCTTTTTAAAAGGGTAGGTTTAATAATTCCTTTAAATATATCCCTTTTTACTATATCTAAAGCATTCTCTATTTATAGTTTAAGTTCTTTATTTATTAGTTTTTAAAGGTATATAAAATTAAGTGGTATTAAGGTCTATAGGGTTGTATATAGGACTTTTAGGTTTTAGAGACAGATCGCGCTTTAGGATATATACCAGTTTCGTAAAGTTCTAAATATAAGGTATAGTTAACTTTAGAAAATAAGTCTATTTATTATATTAAAGGTCCTTATTAATTTGGTAATATATTAGAGCAAATTTAAATAGGTTTTTCAGTAGTTCTTTACCTACTAACTAGGCTCTAATCTTATCTAAAATGGCTTATTAAAGGGTAGTAACTCTAGCGGCTTTATTCCAATCTAGCTTATTAATAAGGCCTAAAAATTCTAAAAAGAAGCTAGTAAAGTCTCGGTTCCATTATTATAGGTTTTTAAGTTTAGTAATAGCTATATATTCGCGGCTAGTGTTATTATACATTTGTTCTAGCAGAGAGATAAAGATGTTAAAATTAATAAAAATGCCGTTATAAAAGAATGGATTTATAGTTTATATAGCGTCTTTACTTAAATAAGATATTCTATAGCTAACCTTACTAGCTTTAGTGGGGTATTAGTTATAGTTTATTAAAAGTTTAAAACGGAGCTTAGTTATAAAGGGATATAGGTTATTTTAATTTCTATTAAATATCAAAGGGTTAAGGAGCTTCTTAGATTTTATATCGGGCATTAAATTTGTTATAGATATAGGTTAAATTACTAGTTTAAGGTTCGCGTTTAAGGGGCCGGGTTTAGATACACTTATTTTAATCTCGTTTATAGGTATTATTATTAGGGTCTCTAATAAAAGTGCCTTAACATTACGGAGTTCTTTACGTAGTGCTTCTATTAATTGCTAATACTAGGCTTCTAGTGCAGCCCGCTACTAAGCTAAAGCATCTATAAAGGATTATTGTATTATAGTTAGCTATTCCCTAACTAGGGATATAATACTTATGGTTATTAAAAGGGATTTAGGTTCATTTGCCATTTTTTAATAATAATTGTTTTAACGCAATATAGTATAAGGGCACGAAGAGGCTTTAGGGAAGATTTAAAGGAATAATATAAATTCTATCTATATTTAAGAGTATATAGCTCTTGCAAAGAACAAGATATTACGTAAAAATGAGAAAGGAATAACGAGATAATTATATAATTAAATAGTTAGGGGTCTTGGTGGTTAATATATAGGCATATATACACGCAGTCTTTAACGGACTTTAGTAGAATTTAATTAATCTAGTAGAACTTAGTAGAATTTAATTAAGCTAGTAAAATTCGGTAGAATTTAGTCAAAGCTTTAAAATTTATCTATTAAGTATTTCACCGAGACATTCCTACTGTAACTGGGCTAGTCCCCTTATATATAGTTTGGGAAGCACTAAAAGCAGGCGTTATATACTTGTCCTTAGGCACGCCTACTTACGGACTATATATAATACACGCGACTATTAAATTGCTATAAATTATTATTACCTCCAGTCCCGTTAACTCCGTTAAGTATAAATGCCTCCCTAGATTCTTTACTGTATTGCGGTATCCTAACCTACTATTTAGTAAACTCCATACTAACTTTTTAAAGCCCTTAGCCACCACGCCAATATGCGAGATAATAAGATACGGCACCTAAGTCTCCTTAGCCGTTTCCCTATTAGCACCACGTATTAACCTTCTCTCCCCCTCTATAACCGCCTTCTTAAACCCGTAATCTTAGCTATAAGCCTCCTATTTATACTCCTACCCTGCCATACTAATACCGTCTTAGGCCTTAAATCCGTACGCGCCATACCCGCCCTACGTAGCGCCTTAACGCGCCTTACTAACCCCTCTATAAGCTCTACGCGCACCTCCACTATTATTAGCCCTGGCCCCTACCTAGGCCTATACCCCTGCTAGTAACCCTAGCATATAGTGCTTAACTATAACTACTAGATACAGCACCGCAAACCATTGTATGCGGCTATACCTTATATAAGCCCTAGTACGCGCTGCGTGTTCTTATAGTCACGCAGCCCGCGCTAGGCCTAGATATGCAGCTTTTTTAGTAAGGCGTCTAGCTACCTGCGTACCGCAGTGCCTGCGGCGTCTGGCCCGAGGTCGAAGCGGTTAGTATAGCGCAATATTGGTGGGAGGGCGGGCCGTTTAAGGATAACTTTAGAGGGCGGGCTGCTGCGCGCGCGGAGGGTAGAGCGGAGGAAGGATTTTAAAATACTAGTAGTGTAGAGAGAGGAGGTGGAGTGTAGGCGGGTAGTATAGTGAGGTAGTGTGCGCTTAAAGGGAGTAAGGTTACCACTTATTTAGAAGAGGTAGGTTTAGGGAAGCTATAGTAGGTAAAGTAAGAAAAATAGTTATAAGGTGGAGAAAGTAGTTATATAGGGTTAGGTAGAAGTATAAGGGAAGGTTTATAGTAGGGTTTAAGGAGAAAGTAGTAGATAGTAGAGAAGGTAATGCATATATGGAGAATTGTAAGAGGCCAGTTTAACCGGAATGTATAATTATCTAATTAATAGTATAGAATAAGAGTTATAAATAAGTAGAAGGTAAGTCAAAGGTAGAACAAGCTTTATGTATTAAAGGACAAATACTTTCTAACCTTTTCTATTTAGAGATTAATTGCTAGTTCTTTTCTAGAGGAGAACCAGCTCTCTTTATAATCCTTTTAAGACATTAGTAAAACCCTTTACACCTTATCTATCTAACTATATCTCCTCTAGGACATTAGTGGGACATTAGTAAAACCTTTATCTATCTTATCTAATATGTACCTTTTAGGAACGCCCGTTACAAGAATAAAAATTTAAAGGTAATTTAGTCTTTAATTTCTTCTGCAATTATTATAGTTATTATAACTATTAGACTTTTATAATTGTAATATCTAATTAAGAAAAGTAGAGATAGTAATAAAAAAAATCTTAATTAATAATTTTAATTAGGGAAATATAGAAAGACACCTTTTTAATAGGTATAATAACTAGGGATTCCTATTAAAAGACTAAAGGAAAGAAAGTCCGTACGTTATAATTATTACTTAGATATTACTATTATATATAGTATTACGCTATATTAGCCGAACGCCGCCTATATATAGGGGCCATTTTTACTATCTCCGCGCTATTATAGGGCTAACTCGTCTTTTGTAACGGAACCTTGTAGCAAGAACTATGGTGGGCTTGTTAATGGGCTGGGTATATAGGTATAAACAACTAGTTAACAACATAATAACAACTGGTAGAGTGGTTGACCAATAGATTAACTCTAATTGTATTCTAAGATTCACTATAAGGAGAGAACTATCTATAGTAGGGACTGAGGTCCTTTAAATACACAACCATACACCTAAGAAACCCTCTCTTGTATGTGAAGTATGTATTATCTATATTAAATATAACGTCCCTTCCGTTTAACATAGTTAATATATTTAATACTACATAACCTTGGCTACTATTCCTTATTATATAGTTCCCTAGTTCTATCCTAGACTATGCCTATATTAACTAACTAGCTTCCGCCAACTCTTCTTTAAGTAGTTATAACATTATACTTAAAACGTCTATAATACTATCTCCCTTCTCTTTATCTTTGTCCTCAAAGATTCCTAATATCTTTAAGTTGTTTACTAAAGGTATAATATCCATTTAATTAATCTGGTTAATATCCTTACTTATTATACCTAAAGCCTCTTCTTTTTTATCTTAGGTTAAGCGCTGCCTACGTACTGTTTCCTTAATACTATTACTAGGTAAAGTAATAGCGATTTCTTGCTCTTAGTGCGCAAAAGAGGGGTTAGTTTATATTACGCTGGCGAGTCCTTTATCTTAATAACCCTCTTTTTATTTAGAGTGCACCAAAGCAAACATTTATTTATTTTATGATATTTGCTTAGTTTCTAACGCTAAGTATACGCGTCCTATAACTCTTAATAGTCTTTAAGTTCCCTAAGTAACTTATTATAGGGTTTTATATTTAATCTACCGCTGCAAAGCTTAATGGTAAGCTGGCCTCAGCGCTACTTAAGGTTTAACGTGCCTTAGAAGAGTCCGCACGCGTCCTTAAAGCCTAGCATCTGGCTTATACTTGTCTTTAACGCCTTAAATATGTCTATAAGAAGGTTTGTTCTAAGGAGTGGAAACTTATTTAATAGGGTCTTTCTAAGCTAGGTAATAAGAGAGTAGTATCTTTAGAGAAGGAAATAGTTTTAAGTAATGTAGTAGTTGCTCCTCCTAAGTCCCCCTTAGGTAGTTTATCCTTTAGTGATCCTTTTTTAATACTCTTTAACCTACTTTTTTCTAATACTCCTATACCTTTCCTATAGCGTTCTCTAAGTTACTTAGTAGTTTCTAGGTAGTCTTACTATAGCCTATCCACTTTACTTTATACTATATTTTATCATCTACATCCTTATAACTAATAATCTTTAAAATTTACTATTTGTCTTCTTCCTGTCCTCTATATATATCTGCCTTATAAACTAGTGGTTTAACATTTCTGTATACTAGCTCTAGTATTGCAACGTATTATATAGGGTAGATTTTTATTTTAGCTGGTAGGTTTAACTTATATATAACTAATAAAATTCTCTGCTTAACTTTAAAAGGTCCTAGTCTAACATAGTTTAACTTCTTACTTAGTTATTAACTCTTAAAATTTTTGTATAGTAGCCACACTTTATCTCCCTCCTTAAGATCTGGTCCCTTAGATCTCTTAGCATTATAGTACCTTTTTATTCACTCTTATACTAGTTTTACTGTTTCTTTAAAATTTATATAAAGGTTTATTAACATCTCCATTCTTTCTTTAGCTATGCTACTTGTTTTTTTTTACTTAATATGGCGATAATAACGTTCTTAGCTTATACCCATAATTTGCCTTAAATGGTAATATTCCCATTCCTTCTTATAGTGTTGCATTATATATAAACTATATAACTAGTAATAACAATACCCAATTATTTTGCGCGTAATTAACATAATGTTTTAGATACTGTTCTAGTGTCTAATTTAACCTTTCTATTTGTCTGTCTATCTGCAGATAATATACTGTAGAGGTTACTATGTAAACTTTTTATTCTGCCAGAAACACTTTCTAAAATACTGCTATAAATCTTAGATCTCTATCTAATATAATCTTATCTAGTGCTCTATGTCTTATAAACACTTCCTTAATATAGATTCTAGCGACATCTTCTACTAATATCTCTTCTATGCATGCTATAAAGTATCCCCACTTTATAAGCTTATCTACTATTACTAAAATTATATTATAATCTTGTCCTGTAATAGGATCTTTTAACTTTAGTAACTTAATAATAAAGTCCCATAATATAACTTCCTATAGTCTTTCTAGTATTTTAATAGGTTATAGCCCTCTATATAGCTTATACCTTATTAGTTTATTTCTTTAGTAATCTAGACATTCTTTTATAACTTATCTTGCTAGTCCCCAGATTCCTTAAATAATATACTTCTCTTAAAGTCTTAACACTAAGCCTATAGCTCCGTTATGTCCTTATATTATTCCCTTATAAAACTCCTTTATAAACTCCTTTGCAATTAACCTTGAAATATAAGTAGCTTTTCTGTTCTTGTATTACTCTAAGTCTAAATCCTTAAGCTATACTTCCTAGATCTTCTAGGTCCAATTACTCTCTAATAACTTATAGACTTAACTTTCTCTAGTTGCTATAATTCTTAGATAATTATACCTAATTAACCTATCTTTATTCTTTTATAACAAAGCTCCTAATGGCTTTTTGTTATTTTATAGTTTAGCCCTTCTACTTAGAGCGTCTGCTTATATATTATCTATACCCTTAGTATACTAAATCTTAAAATAGTATTCTGTAAGCATTTCCGCCTATCTAACCTGTTTTTAGTTAAGTTCCTTTATTGTTAGGAATCCTATAAGGTTCTTATAGTCCGTTTTAACCATAAATGGTTTTTCTATACCTTATAAGAATGCTCTCTATTCCTTTAATACTGTAACTATACCTAACAACTCTTTATTATAGATGTTATAGTTTAGTTCTAGTGGTATTATCTTCCAACTATAGTATGCTACTAGGTGCTATGTATCCGAATGCTTCTATAGTAAGCATACTCCTAGTGCAAAGTCTAATGCATCTATCTTAACAACCGTCTCTAACTTTAGTTAATAGATTTTAAGGATTAGTTCCTAGGTAAACAACTCCTTAAGTTCCTTAAACAATTTCTTCTATTCTATTCCCCATACCTATAGTTCCTCCTTCTTTATTAACCGCGTAAATGGCTTAATACTCTTTAACCACTATACTATAAACCTCCTATAGTAGTTGCAAAACCCTAGAAATAATCTTAACTGTGTAACATTCTCTAGTTCCTACTAACTAACTATAGCTTTAACTTTCTTTAGGTCCATACTGATTTTTCCTAGTTTAATAATAAATCCTATAAAATTGGTCTTTCTTATAAAGAACTTGCATTTCTTAATTACTACTAGTATCTATTCTTCTTATAGTCTCTTTAAAACCCATTTAATATATTCCTTATGTTCTTCTTTACTCTCTAAGTAGATAATAATATTGTTAAGGTATGCTATAACGAACTTATTAAGGTGTTCTTTTAATATATTGTTAATTTGCTTCTAGAACATTACTAGTGCGTTTATAAGCCTAAATTGTATAACTAATAGTTTATACAGTCCTTCCTTTGACCTAAAAGCTGCTTTCTATTTGTTACCTTCCTTAATTCTAATCTAATGGTATGCCTATCTCAGATCTATCTTCGTAAAGATCTTTATATTACCTATTCTGTCTTGGATTTTGCTAATTAAAGGTAAAGGATACCTATCCTTTCTGGTGATACTATTTAACTGTCTGTAGTCTATACATATCCTAAGTTTTCTGTTCTTCTTTAGGATAAATAGTACTAGATATCCTACTAATAACTGCAATGGTCTGATGTATTCCTTTTATAAGTTCTCCTAAATAAACTCCTTAAGCGCTACTAACTCTGTTTTAGTAAGCTTATACATTAAAAAGAACTTTAGACTTATTCCTAGTTCCAACTCTATCTTATAGTCCCATACTATATATTCTAATAGCTTTTTACTTTCTAGAAACTATAACTTTTTGCTATACTTATAGTATCTTTTTGGTATATAACTTAAGCCTTGCTTAGTTTCTTTATATATTACTCTAACTTAGTACTATACTAGCTTAGTCTACTATTACATCTTATATTGTTAAGTATCTCTAATATTAACCTAGCCTATAACCTAATTAACCTTTAAATTATATTCCTGTAACTAAGGCATCCCTAATATTACCTTATCCTATCCTAACAGTAGGATATTAAAAGACATTCTAACCTGTCTCCCTTTGATAGTTAACTAAATAGGTCCTATTTTAAGGTTAATAATGCCTCCTCCATAGGCTATCTAATCTCTTAAAATTGTTATAAGTGGATATAGGTGTTCCTTCTGTCTGTATAGTAACCCTATCCTTTCTACTGCTTTTAGTAATATATAGTTCCTTATTGCTCTACTATCTATTAACACTTTAAACTGCTAATCTTACCACTTAACTTATAAATTTAGGTGTTATCTTTAAATTCCTTTAAGGGTTTAAGGCTCTAATACTAGTTCCCTCTAGTCCTATACGTCTCCCCTTTTCCTAACTATTAGCTGCTAGATCTTATTTATACTTAGTCCTACTTAGGCTAATACTTAATTTATTTCTTTTCCTCTATATGCCATGGACAAGTGTTCTCTAGGCACTCCCACTACTATTATCTATCTAGGCATTCTTCTATAAGGAATCTTCCTAGTTAAAGTATTAAGTCCCCTTAGCTTTATACTTCTACTAGGTGCCATCTATATATATACTTAGCGTCCCTAAACCATTTTTCTTCTAGTGCCTAATATATCCTTACTAGGTATTTCCGGTTCTTATCTTTTAGTACTTTATATATGTTATACATATTATCCACATAAGCTATCCACAATAGTGTATAATACGCTGCATATTTTAGGTTAACTCTTAGCTTATCTTTACTCTTAAGTTTAAACCTATACCTAGTTAACCTGACTACTGGTACTTCTACTATAGGTACTAAGACTTATTACTTGCTTCTTTAGTCCCTAGATCCTTCTTCTAGGTTCCTTAATATTATAATTAATGCTCCTTTAATATAACTTATATGTTTCTCTATAATAGGTTAGTTTTAGACTACCTTTTTATCTAGCCATATATAAAAGTCTTCCCATTTATTGTTATGTTGTTGTCTATACCACTTTCTATATAACTGGTTTAGTGTGTATAGTTTGTCCGTAAAAAAGTACCTTATTATTACTGCGTTATAATATCCCTTAGTATATCTTTTTTTAAATCTAACTAGAATATCTAGATTTTCTTCTTGTTCCAGTTTGTCTAACCACTTTACCCTAGGTGTCCCTATACTAGGCCTGTTAGTAACTCTTTATATAGGTACTCTATCCCTTATATGACCTACTATAGACCTTCTATCTAGCTTTTGCTCTTGCTATATAATAATTCTTTGCCTAAACTTATCTATAGTCTCTTATTTTCTATATCTTGCAGCTAGATCCTTAAAGTTGTCTTACTTCTTAATCTTAGTATTAACTTTTTAATCTTTAGGCTGAATACTGTGTTCACTTGGAACTGCTATAGTCCTTATTTGTTTGTTGAAATCTTGGCCTTCTACTAATATTCTTATTTGTTCTCCAAACTTACGGTTCCTAAACTTATGTCCTGTACTTACTTGTTTGTTACTAAACTAAGTTACTACCCTTTCCTATTAGTTTTCTTCTATTATGGGTTCTTAAGCTATTCTTATTATATCTTATAAGTCTAGAGCCTTCCTTATCTCTTCTTAAGAATCTTAAACCTATGGCTTTTTGCCTTTTATAAGTAGTAAGCTAGCACTAGCAGTTATCTACTTACTTAATTATCTTTAGATATTACTCCTTCCGTCTTATAAAGCAATGGAAATTATATCTAATAGTGTTATAATACCCGTTACTGATCCGCGTTCTATAGTGATTTTAGTTTCTACTTCTATTTTAACTTCTCTAAGGTCTATATACTCCTAGTAAGCTGCCTTTATTGCCTTATTATTAGTAAATACTTTACCTATGTTAAACTTGTTATCTTTAATATCCAATCTACAAGCTGGTTTGTTAGTTCCTCTGAACTTAGATAATAATGGCTCCTATGGCTAATAGCTTACGCCATACTTTACATCTTTATGAATTTGGCATACATTGTTATAATAAAATGCAAAACTGTTAATTAAACACTCTTTTATTCCTTGTAGTGCACCATTATCCCTCTATATATATATGTCTTCTGTAGGTCTAGTTCCCTTTACTATATAGTTACTCTAACCACCTCTGCAGTCTCTAGCAAAATAACCTTATTTTCCGCAATTTATGTAAGCTCCATCTTTAAACCACTTTTCTTACTATAGAGTCCGCCTAAACATCTTCTGCTGCTAAGATCCCTGGTTTAGCCTTTACTCCTTAGTCTTTTAATTACTAGATCCTTGACCTTTAGGTTTCTATAATTTCTTAGTCTATCTCTTAGATTCTTTGGTACCGCTTAGGTCTATTAGCTCTGCGCCATTCCATAGTTTTTAACTCTATGTTTGTTGTTATGTACTTTGCGCCTTATATAACTATAGAACTCTATCTTGCCCTTTCTTGGCTTGTTCTCTTTAATAGATCCTATTATTAATCTTTATTAACTAATCTATTAAGTCTTATAGACTTTCCGTATCTTCTATTAGGATAATTACGTCCTAGACTTTAGCCTTAAGTCCCTGTTTGTACTATGCTATAAGCGCCTTATTATTCCACTTAACTTGCGTTATGAGTGTCTAAAACTGTGTTATGTACTTAATTGCTAAAGAACGTTGTACCAAGTTTTAAAGCTTCTGTTTTGCTATAGTTAATGCTTCTAGGTCTCTAAACATCTATATTAGTCTCTTTGCAAACCCATTCTAACTAGTAAACATAAACTGTATGTCTTAGTTAGTAGTTGTTATACTGCTAGTTTATATTTCTGTAAAATAAGGTTTAAACCATTCTAATACTCTTCCTATTAAGAATAGTCCTGCGTATACTACCTAATCTATAGGTGTTGCTAACTTTACTCCTTTCTATATAACCTTGAAGTGCATTTATATAAGGAATCCCTTAAGTTTTAACTTTTCTCCTAAGAATTATTTAATTAATAGTAACTTGACCTTTGCTGCGCTGATTCCATTAATGCGTTCCTTAAGTATCCTATTATTATCTAATAAGCAATTAACTATTTCCTGTAACTAACCTCTTGTAATTAACTGTAAGTCTATATCTGCTATACTAGTGTCTTCTAATCCTAAGGTAGTTGCTACTGTTAATGGCATTATAACTGGTGCTCCCTTAGGTGGCATGTTGTTTAACTTCTCTTGCGTTTTAATACTATAACCTTAGTAGTAAATGTGTAACGGAACCTTATAGCAAGAACTATAGTGGGCTTATTAATAGGCTGGGTATATAGGTATAAACGACTAGTTAATAACATAATAACAACTAGTGGAGTGGTTGCCCAATAGATTAACTCTAATTATATTCTGAGATTCACTATAAGGAGAGAACTATCTATAGTAGGGACTGAGGTCCTTTAAATACACAACCGTACGCCTAAGAAACCCTCTCTTATACGTAAAGTACGTGTTGTCTGTATTAAATATAACATCCCTTCTATTTAACATAGTTAATATATTTAATACTACGTAACCTTGGCTACCATTCCTTGTCACATAGTTCTACTGGTTCCATCCTCAACCGTGCCTGTATTAACTAACTAGCTTCTACCAACTCTTCTCCAAGTAGTTGTAACATCGTACTTAAAGCGTCCGTAATATCTTTAGCGGGTTACTCCGCGGTTGTCTATAGCACTTACTAAGAACACTTTTTTGCGTAGGGTAGGTATAAATAAGCTCGCTTAGCCCCGCGGGAGCTAAGTCTAAGAACCCTTTATAATAGGACATATTTAGAATATTAGTACCTACGCCTAGGGGTACGGTTAAAAAATAGATCTAAGTATAGGTATCTAAGTATAGGGTTTACTACTTAGCTATAATATCCTATAAAAGGATTTAGAATAATAGTTAAGGAATTAAATAGGCATAATAATTATAGTATATGTTAAGTTGCTTATAGCTATACCTTAGTTTAAAATTAGGATAAAATATCTATTATAACTAATCGTGTTTTATGGGTAGGAGTTTTAAAGTCTAAAGGTTACCCTTAAAAGTAATATCCTTAGAAGTTATAAAGTCTGTATTAGGCGGTAAGGCGAGGCAGAATATATATATCTTATTAGATAGTAGTATATAGTAATATAGTTAATAATAGTAGAATAATAAAGGTGCTTAAGTCTATTTATTTATAAAACCTAATATCTCCTAAGCCTAAACCCCTTATCTCTAAAAGCATAAAATAAAAAGCGAACTATAGCCGTAATATAATTGCAGTATATATAAAACCCGTTATAATTTATTGGCGTTCTAAGACTTAGGATTATAAATCTCTATAATAAGATATAGCCTATTAGAGGCGCGAAAACCCTAACAAAATTAAAAATAGGGGGAAGTGGTATTTAGAATAAGTGCAGCTATTAATATAAATAAAGCCTTATAAAATAGAAAAAATAATAGAGCGTAGAAAGAGAATATAAAGAAGGCATATTAAAAAGAAGTAAATATTACCTAGAAAAAAAAGGACCAAAGGAGAACTATAGCTCTTAAGGTATATTCTATTTACTACCTTTATAGTTACTGGCCTAACTTTTACCGGCTATATATGCTTTAGATATATTAGGAGCTCTATACTCACCGTCTTCCTCTTTATAAAACTCGCTACTACTACTAGTATTAAAGCTGCTTTAGCTGCTAATCTTGCCTTTTACTTCCTCTGGTAGACCTAAAGGTAGCTAGTCCTATTATATTTTAGTAAGCGCCGGGTATTAAGCGAGTAGAGTAGTAGGCAACCTATATTATAGGCTGGTTATAGATGCTATTACCGCGCCTATATAATCCATACCGCTAGATACTAAAAGGTAGCTTTTATATCCTTACTATTAGGGTAGACCTATTATACTACTATAACTTCAAGGTGCTATTAGCCCTCTAAATATATTATTTCCATTATCTATAGGTTAATTTTATATATCCTAAAGGTTTTAGCCCTTCTTTTATACTTTTTCTTTAAGTAGTAGTTAGATATAAACGCGACCTACTTCTAAGCAAAAGTAACGCCTAAAAGCGTTGGCGCGTGTAAATTAATGTCTATAACCCTAGTTACCCGTATTTTTTTAAGACGCTATAGCATATAAACTTTTTCTCTTCTAAGTATAAACCTTTATAACATTTCTAATTATACTGCTACGCGAATGCTTTACCGCAAATACTGTATATAAAGAGACGTTTATTAGTGTAAGTTTTGTAAATCTATGGAAATCAGGTGGTATATATACATGAAAGGTGTAGACAATAAAGGGGAAATTGACTGAGTCGGTGAGCGAGTCGGTGAGCGAGTCGGTGAGCGTGTCGGTGAGCGAGTCAATATGCAGGCGAGTCAGTGGTGGTTTGGCAGGGTACCATAGTCGGTTACAAAAGGTTATATTAGAAGGTAGTAGAATACTTTCAAGTTTACTTTACGCTAGATAATAATATATTACCTAGGGGCTATTGCGGACTAGGTCTAGAAGGGACTGTAAAGTTAAGAATATAATTATAATAGGGAATGCTAAATATAGAGGATTGGTGGGAGGCTTTTATTAATAGTAATAGAGAGCGGGATAAGGCCTTCGCGGCATTAGGAGATAGGGAGTAACTTAAATCTAATTAACTATTAGCTAGTGTTAAGGCGTAAGAGCTTATACTACTAAATAGGTCTAACTTTACACGTATACGGTTACGGCTTTAAGCTAAAATAATATTAGGCATAATTAATAAAGATAAGCTTAACTATACTTATATTAATCTAGTAGGCTAAGAGTATTAGTTTAAGTCCCTAACTTTACTAGCTTAAAGCTTACCTATTAAGATAGTAGTATAAAGTTAATATTAATCCCTAGTAGAGATATTTAATTAGCTTAGCTAAAATTAACACCACTTACTTAATTAATGGTTGGGAATAGCTTATATTATAGTCCTTAAAATATTTCCATTTCTTACTAGCCTCTATACTAACTATTTATACCCAGACTTAGCCTAAAGTTATTAGATAGTATAAAAGGAGGTAATAACTGCTGCTATAGTATAAGTTAAGGGGATATATAGGAACTGTAACCTGGGCTAATATATAATTAGTTATCTAAAAGAGTAAACTATCTAAACTACATTACGTCCTAAAATATAGTAGGATTTTATTAGGCACTAAGCAATAGTAAAGGCTTATTATTATAGTTAAAGCTATTATTATTCTCTAAATACGGGGACGGTTATATAGAAAAAGAAATGTCTAAGTATATATTAGATAGTGTCTTCTAATAATTATAAAAGCCTATTTCTCCCTACTCTATACCTTATCTCTATATATATACTACGCTAGAATCTAAAGACATATATTTTAAATATTTAGGAGTTGGGAATACGCCCTAATTTAAAGAGGGAGAGGCGTAAGGGCTGCTATTTTAATGGTTTATAGTAGGCTAAAGGAGGTAAGGAGGAGTGGTGTAATGGAACCTTATAGCAAGAACTACGGTGGGCTTGTTAATGGGCTGGGTATATAGGTATAAACGACTAGTCAACAACATAATAACAACTAGTGGAGTGGTTGCCTAATAGATTAACTCTAATTGTATTCTAAGATTTACTATAAGGAGAGAACTATCTACGGTAGGGACTGAGGTCCTTTAAATATATATCCATACGCCTAAGAAATCCTCTCTTATACGTAAGGTGCGTATTATCTATATTAAATATAATATCCCTTTTATTTAATATAGTTAATACGTTTAACACTACGTAACCTTAGCTACTATTTCTTGTCATATAGTTCCACTAGATCTATTCTAGACTATACCTATATTAACTAACTAGCTTCTGCCAACTCCTTTCTAAGTAGTTATAACATTATACTTAAAGCGTCCATAACACTATCTCCCTCCTCTTTATCTTCGTCCTTAAAGATTCCTAACATCTCCAAGTCGTCTACTAAAGGTGTAATGTCCGTCTAATTAATCTAGTTAATATCCTTACTTATTATACCTAAAGCATCTTCTTTTCTCTTTTGGGTTAAGCGTCGCCTGCGTACTATCTTCTCAATACTATTACTAGGTAAAGTAATGGTGATTCCTTGCTCTCGGTGCGCGAAAGAGGGGCTAGTTTATATTGCGCTAGCGAGTCCTTTATCTTAATAACCCTCTTCCTATTTAAAGTGCACTAAAGTAAATATTTGTTTGTCCTGTAACGTTTGCTCTATCTCTAATACTAAGTGTACGCGTCCTATGACTCTTAACAGTCTTTAAGTTCCCTTATTAATTTCCCTTAGGGTCTTATATTTAATCTACCGCTGTAAAGCTTAATAGTAAGCTGGCCTCAGCGCTGCTTAAGGTTTAATATGTCTTATAAGAGTCCGCACATATCCTTAAAGCCCAGCATCTAGCTTATACTCGTCTTTAATGCCTTAAACATATTTGTAAGAAGGTCCGTTCTAAGGAGTGGAAACTTGTTTAATAGGGTCTTTCTAAGCTAGGTAATGAGAGAGTAATATCTCTAGAGAAGGAAACAGTTCTAAGTAATATGGTAGTTGCTCTTCCTAAGTCCCCCTTAGATAGTTCGTCCTTTAGTAATCCTTTTTTAATACTTCCTAACCTACTTTCTTCTAATACTCCTGTACCTTTCCTATAGCATTCTTTAGGTTGCTTAGTAGTTCCTAGGTAGTCTTACTATAGCCTATTTACTTTACCTTATACTATGTTTTATTATCTACCTCCTTATAACTAATAATCTTTAAAACTTACTATTTATCTTCTTCCTATCCTCTGTACGTGTCTACCTTATAAACTAGTAGTTTAATATCTCTATGTGCTAGTTTTAGCATTGCGATATATTATATAGGATAGATTTTTATTTTGGCTGGTAAGTTTAACTTATATATAACTAATGAAATTCTCTGCTTAACTTTGAAAGGTCCTAGTCTGACATAGTCCAACTTTTTACTTAGTTGTCGACTCTTAAAATTTTTGTGTAGTAGCTACACTTTATCTCCCTTCTTAAGATCTGGTCCCTTAGATCTCTTAGCATTATAGTACCTTTTTATTTACTCTTATACTAGTTTCGCTGTTTTTTTAAGATTTATATAAAGATTTATTAACGTCTCTATTTTTTCTTTAGCTGTGCTACTTGTCTTCTTTACTTAACATAGTAATAATAATATTCTTAGCTCGTATCCATAATTTGCCTTAAATGGTAATGTTTCTATTCCTTCCTATAGTGTTATATTATATACAAACTATATAACTAGTAATAACAATACCTAATTGTTTTATGTATAATTAATATAGTGCCTTAAATACTGCTCTAGTGTCTAGTTTAATTTTTCTATTTGTCTGTCCGTCTACGGATAATACACTATAGATATTGCTATATAAACTTCTTATTCTGCTAGAAACACTTCCTAAAATACTGCTATAAATCTTAGATCTCTGTCTGATATAATCTTGTCTAGTGCTCTATATCTTATAAACACTTCCTTAATATAGATTCTAGCGACATCCTCTGCTAATATCTCTTCTATGTATACTATAAAGTACCCCCACTTTATAAGCTTATCTACTATTACTAAGATTATATTGTAATCTTGTCCTATAATAGGATCTCTTAACTTTAGTAACTTAATAATAAAGTCCTATAATATGACTTCCTATAGTCTTTCTAGTATTTTAATAGATTGTAGCCCTCCATATAGCTTATGCCTTATTAGTTTGTTTCTTTAGCAATTTAGATATTCTCTTATAACTTATCTTGCTAGTTCCCAGATTCCTTAAATAATATACTCCTTTTAAAGTCTTAACACTAAGCCTATAGCTCTACTATATCCTTGTGTTATTCCCTTATAAAACTCTTTTATAAACTTCTCTATAATTAACCTTGGAATATAAGTAGCTTCTCTATTCTTATATTGTTCTAAGTCTAGATCCTCTACCTATACCTCTTAGATCTTCTGTGTCCAATTACTCTTAGGTAATTTATGGATCTTGCTTTCTCTAGTTGCTACAATCTTTGGATAATTATACCTAATTAATCCGTCTTAATTCTTTCGCAACAAAGCCCCTAATGGCTTTTTATTATTTTATAGTTTAGCCTTTCTACTTAGAGCGTCTGCTCATGCATTGTCTGTACCCTTAGTATGCTAAATCTTGAAATGGTATTCTATAAGCATTTCCGCCCATCTAACCTATCTTTAGTTGAGTTCCTTTATTATTAGGAATCCTATAAGGTTCTTATAGTCTATTTTAACCATAAATGGTTTCTTTATACCTTGTAAGAATGCTCTCCATTCTTTTAATACTGTAACTATACCTAATAACTCCTTGTTATAGATGTCATAGTTTAGTTCTAGTGGTGTTATCTTTTAACTATAGTACGCTACTGGATGCTATGTGTCCTAATGCTTCTGTAGCAAATATGCTCCTAGTGCAAAGTCTAATACATCTATTTTAACAACCGTCTCTAACTTTGGTTAATAGATTTTAAGGATTAATTCTTAGGTAAATAACTTCTTTAGTTCCTAGAACAGTTTCTTCTGCTTACTACCCGAAACCTATAGTTTCTCTTTCTTTATTAACCGCGTAAATGGCTTGATGCTTTTTAACTACTGCGCTATAAACTTCCTATAGTAATTACAAAACCCTAGGAATAATCTTAACTATATAACGTTCTCTGGTTCTTGCTAATTTACTATAGCCTCAACCTTCTTTAGGTCCATACTGATTTTTCCTAGTTTAATGATAAATCCTATAAAATTGGTCTTTCTTATAAAGAACTCGCATTTCTTAATTGCTACTAGCATCTGTTCCTCTTATAGTCTCCTTAAAACCTATTTAACGTGTTCTCTATGTTCTTCTTTATTCTCTAAGTAGACAATAATGTCGTTAAGATATGCTATAATAAACTTATTAAGGTGTTCTCCTAACACACTATTAATTTGCTTCTAGAATGTTGCTAGTGCGTTTATAAGCCTAAACTGTATAACTAATAGCTTATATAGTTCTTCCTTTAACCTAAAAGCTGCCTTCTATTTATTGCCTTCCTTAATCCTAATCTAATGGTACGCCTATCTTAGATCTATCTTTATAAAGATTTTTACATTACCTATCCTATCTTAGATTTTGCTAATTAAGGGTAAAGGATATCTATCCTTTCTGGTGATGCTATTTAACTATTTGTAGTTTATACACATCCTAAGTTTTCTATTTTTCTTTGGGATAAATAATACTAGATATTTTGCTAATAACTGCAATGGTCTAATGTATCCCTTTTATAAGTTCTCCTGGACAAACTCCTTAAGCGCTACTAACTCTGTTTTAGTAAGCTTATAGATTAAAAAGAACTTTAGACTTATTCCTTCTTTTAATTCTATTTTATAGTCCTATACTGCATACTCTAACAGCTTTTTACTTTCTGGTAACTATAACTTTTTTCTATACTTGTGGTATCTCTTTAGTACATAACTTAAGCTTTGCTTAGTCCCTTTATATATCGCTCTAACTTAGTACTATACTAACTTAATCTGCTATTATACTTTGCGTTATTAAGTATCTCTAATATCAACCTAACCTATAACCTAATTAACCTTTAGATTATATTCCTGTAACTAAGGTATTCCTAGTATTACCTTATCCTGTCCTAATAGTAGGATATTAAAAGACACTCTAACTGGTCTCTCTTTGATAGTTAACTAAATAGGTCCTATTTTAAGATTAATAATGCCTCCTCCATAGGCTATCTGATCTTCTAAAATTGTTATAAGTGGATATAGGTGTTCCTTCTGTCTGTGTAGTAACCCTATCCTTTTTACTGCTTTTGGTAATATATAGTTCCTTATTACTCCACTATCTATTAACGCTTTAAACTACTAATCTTGCCACTTGATTTATAAATTTAGGTATTGTCCTTAAATTCCTTTAAGGGTTTGAGGCTCTAATACTGGTTCCCTCTAGTCCTATACGCCTTCCCTTTTCCTAACTATTAGCTACTAGATCCTGCTTATACTTGGTCCAACTTAGGCTAATACTTAGTTTGTTTTTTTCCCTCTATATACTATAAACAAGTGTTCTCTAGGCACTCCTACCACTATTGTCCATCTAGGCATTCTTCCGTAAGGAATCTTCCTAGTTAAAGTGTTAAGTCCCCTTGGCTTTGCACTTCTACTAGGTGCTATTTATATATATACTTAGCATCTCTAAACCGCTTTTCTTCTGGTGCCTAATACATCCTTGCTAGGTATTTCCGGTTTTTATCCTTTGGTGCTCTATATATGTTATATATGTTATCCATATAAGCTATCCACAATAGTGTATAATGCGCTGCATGTTTTAGGTTAACTCTTAGCTTATTTTTGCTTTTGAGTTTAAACCTATACCTAGTTAACCTAACCACTAATATCTCTGCTATAGGTACTGAGATTTATTACTTACTTCTCCAGTCCCTAGATCCTTCTTTTAAGTTCCTTAACATTATAATTAATGCTCCTTTAATATAACTTATGCGTTTCTCCGTAATAGGTTAGTCTTAGACTACTTTTTTATCTAGCTACATATAAAAGTCTTCCTATTTATTATTATGTCATTGCCTATACTACTTTCTATATAACTGGTTTAGTGTATATGGTTTATCTGTAAGAAAGTACCTTATTATTGCTGCGTTATAACATCCTTTAGTATGTCTTTCTTTAAACCTTACTGGAATATCTAAATCTTCTTCTTATTCCAGTTTATCTAACTACTTTACCCTAGGTGTCCCTACACTAGGCCTATTAGTAACTCTTTATATAGGTGCTCTGTCCCTTATATAACCCACTATAGACCTTTTGTCTAGCTTTTGCTCTTACTATGCAATAATTCTTTATCTAAACTTATTTATAGTTTCTTGTTTTCTACGTCTTGCAGCTAGATCTTTAAAGTTATCTTACTTCCTTATCCCTATATTAACTTTTTAATCTTTAGGCTGAACACTATGTTTACCTAAAACTGCTATAGTCCTTATTTATTTATTAAAATCTTAGCTTTTTACTAATGTTCTTACTTATTCTCCAAATTCTTGGTTCTTAAACTTGCGTCCTATACTTATTTGTTTATTACTAAACTAAGTCGCTGCCCTTTCCCATTGGTTTTTGTCCATTGTAGGTTCCTAAGCTATCCTTATCACGTCTTGCGAGTTTAGAGCCTTCTATATCTCTTCCTAAGAATCTTAGACCTATAGCCTTTTGCCTTTTATAAGTGGTGAGCTAGTACTAGCAGTCGTCTACTTGCTTAACTGTCTTTGGGTATTACTCCTTCCGTCTTACAAAGCAATGGAAATTGTATCCAATGGTGTTATAATACCCATTACTGATCCGCGTTCTATAGTGGTTTCAGTCTCTGCCTCTGTTATATTATTAAGGTTTAAGTACTCCCAGTTAGCCTCCTTTTCTCCCTTATCACTAATAATTAATAAGTACTCTAACTTCATTGTTATTATTGCTAATCTTTGTCTACATGTTACTGTAATATCTTAATCTAGCTTATAAAGTTAATCTTGTTCTTTATCTAACTCTCTAGTTCCTTTAAGTCCTTTTAACTCCAGCTCTTATAGCTAATAGCTTGCGCCGTACTTAGTATCCTTATAAATTTGGTATGCGTTATTATAATAAAACGTAAAGTGTTTAATTAAACACTCCTTGGCCCCATGTAACATCCTTATATCCGCATTATTATACTTTAACAACCTAGTGCCCCTTACTATATAGTTACTCTAACCACCTCTATAGTCTCTAGTAAAATGACCTTATTTTCCGCAATTTATATAAGCTCCATCTTTAAACTATTTCTCTTGTTGTGGAGTCTACCTAAACATCTTCTACTGCTAAGATCCCTAGTTTGGCCTCTACCCCTTAGTTCTATAATTACTTAATTCTTAACCTTTAGGTTTCCATGGTTTCTTTATCCATCTCTTGGATTCTTTAGTACTGCTTAGGTCTATTAGCTCTGTGCCATTTTATAGTTTTTAACTCTGTATCTGCCATTGCATACTCTACGCCTTATATAACTATAGAACTCTATCTTACCCTTTCTTAGCTTGTTCCCTTTAATAGATCCTATTATTAATCTTTATTAACTAATCTATTAAGTCTTATAGACTTTCCGCATCTTCTAT
>Ga0307507_10002986_pt1 | contig 33902 bp, 6 predicted proteins | sample 7_EM_MG_FD_207223 | JGI IMG/M metagenome (GOLD analysis project Ga0307507, IMG submission 207223) | Populus trichocarpa ectomycorrhiza microbial communities from riparian zone in the Pacific Northwest, United States - 7_EM | ecosystem: Host-associated > Plants > Roots > Unclassified | place...
GGACCCTAGGGTGCCCTATAGGAGAAGGAACCAACAACCCTAAAGTAGGGAAGATATATTAGGAAAACAGGTAGAGAAAGCAGAAGAAGAATGGTGCGGCGCTAAGGCCCAGGCCTATATAGAGGAGAAAGGGAGACGCGCAAGAGGCCAGCAAAGACAACAGTAAGGGAGAGAAAGGAGCCAAAGTAGAGCACAAAAGAGTACTAGAAAACCATCTACCGCAATACAATACTGGTTAGACCGACGCTGGAGAGACAAATGGGAGTTAAAGGTATAGAGGCAGACTTAGGCAAGGGGAACCCAAGCTATAGCATAGGTAATGCTATGGGGGGTAAATACCTAAGGGCTCCAAGAGGGCCTAACAAAGGCAGAAAATACAACGGCAACACTCTTAAGGATAGGAATAATAGGACTAAAAGATTGGCTTTACTGGGTGGGTGTCCTAGTAGGTAGCCTAAGGTGCAAATATGGCTAGTTAAGACAGACACCAAAATACGTAATACTGTTATGCCCCTTATGCACCGGCTAAAAAGCAATACTCTCAGCAGCTAGCACAGAAAACTATAATATACTACTCTTAACATAGAAAGGCCTTAAGGCGGCTACCTGGTGGCTTATTGGCCAAAATATGCTAGACCAGTTCCGGGTTGCAAAGGAAATAGCAATAGAAGGTAAAGGGGTAAGTAATAGGCGCCCCCTAATAACTCTACAGGAGTAGAGTATAGTATGTAATACTAGCGCGTCCGTAGGTTTATTACGGCAGTAGTAGTTCCTAAGGAGGTCAAAAAGTAAGGTAGTAGAGCACCACTAGTGACTTATAGGCGACTTATAAGCGAGCCCTAAAAGGTAGGGAGACGGATCACAGGGTTTTCTTAAATAGAGTTTTCTCCCCATATGTATATAAGGAGTAGTCTGCGTGGGCCCAACAGGGATCCGAATCGGACGTTAAGCAATGAATAATAATAATAAGGAGCTTAAATAGTATAATAAGAACGATAGCAAAGTGTGTTTAATTATCCTTGGTATAATTAATAAAGAGATTATTACTGCCCTAAGTATAAGTAGACGGCAAAGGACTACATTAAACACCTTAAGCAATTGTTTAAGGCCCGTGGCTTAATACATAAGGCTAACATATAGGAGACTTTTATTAAGCTCCGCTTTTAATTAGACTAAGTAATTACTACTTTTTTAAGCCGCTACCAAGAAGCGGTTTAAGGGGTTAAGTAGGTAAAGCTTGTCCTAGATAATAAGATTATCAACTACTAATTTATTAGCGCTATTAACGAACACTTCCCTATATAGGCTTAGATCCAATAAAATAAAATATATAACGGTTATATAATTTTACTACTTTAATTAATCGCTAACCTTACTAATAAGGCTTAGCGGAAGGACTTACCTAAGAACTTTGCCTTAGTTAATAAGCCACTAGGTAACTTATGCAAATAATCTAGTTAAGGACGTAGTAATAGCCGTAGTTGCGGTAATAGTTAAGGCAGAGGTAGTAGGGGAGCTGGTTATGGTACCTTATTAGGTAATTAAGGCTCTGCTAAGAATACTTTAAATAAGTATAAATGGTATAAATAAGGTTATCTAGGTGGCGAGGAAGGCTACTGGATAAAGCATACCTACCTAAAACCTAAATAGTAGAGACCTAGAGAGAAACGGCCTCTGCGCTTAGGTAATAAAGTAGCCTTAAATATAAATAAGGCCTCTAAGGGGATACCTAATCGCCCCTCTTAAGCTACTAATTCGGCAACTAGACTAATCTTTGCTATATAGGTTATTGGGCTTGTAGCTATAGCTTTAGGAATAAATATTAAGGACTTCTAAATAGCCGACAGTTGCTTAAATATTTATATAAGTAACAATATTAGGAAGTTTATGCAGTATAAGGAAATTAAGCCTCTCTAAATCTAGACAGGAGGAGGCTTAATAGAGGCTATTAGCATTAGATTAGTTAAGCTTACAGTTGCCCAGACTAATTACTTAGCCTATACTATTATATTTACTAATATATATTATTATCCTAACTTCTTTATAGATGTTGTCTTGCTTAGTATTCTGCGAGGCAAGGGCGCCTTTTTTAACAGTCTTTATAATATAATTAACTTTGTTAAAGATTGGGCAGAAATAGCCTACATCCTATATATTAATGGACTTAATTTATTTATACTGGTAGACAACCCTATAGAAGTTCCCTTTGTAATAGCTCTAGCTACTACATAATTACGCCTTTATAAGAAATGCGTGCTTACTAAAGCTACTATAGAGACTTAGTATAAGAGACTATAATACCTTCCTCCTGCCTAGATATGTCTCCTCGCTAAGAGTATAAAGGGGATTATAGTTACTAAGGATAAGCCATTTTACTATAAGGACTATTACCTTAGAAAGGCCAAGAAGCAAATATTAAGACGCCCTTAATAACGCAGTAATCGCATGTTTAAAAAGGTGCATATTAATATAGTTAGGCTATTAAAATATAAAGGTCTCTACGGTAAGAAGTACTGGGTACTATTTACTAATAACTAAACATGCTTTAGATGGATCTACTATATATTAAATAGAGGCTCCACGGCCTCTACCTTAAAGCAGTTTATCTATATAATTAAGACTTAAATAGGGATAACAATTGGTTGCTTCTAATTAGATAGAGCTGCTAAATAATTTAGTAAGGACTTAACTAATTTCTTTAAGAACGAAGGTATACTTACTAAGGTTTCTACCCTATATACCATATACTAGAATAAAATTATAGAGAAGGCTAACCACCTAGTTAAAGAAAGGGTTAGGGTAATATTAACTAAGACTTAATTGCTACTAAAGCTCTAGCCTAAAGTCGCTAAGGTAGCCGTATACGGGCTTATTATATTACCTATATTAGTTAATAAAGACTAAGCTCCGCCTGCTTAAGTAATAGTTCTTGCTCTAAAAGACACCAATTCTATAATTATATATGCTAATTAGAAGACCTATAGCTGTCCTGCCTATATCTTTATTAATAAAAAAGACCCTTAGCTGTAATAAGGTAATGTTACGGAGCGAGTACAAATGGTGATAATATATAGCGAAGTAGATATTATTAAGCTATGTACATGAACTATATAATAAGATCAAGACGTTGCGTAAGGAGAGAAGGTAAGGAAATGGGAAGAAAGGGGTATATATCGTTAACTTGGTTGCTTGGTTAACACGTACACGGAGCAGAATAGGCTTCGGGTCATAGTCCTGGCAGAACTTAGCAGAATTTAGTAGACTTGGCAAAACATAGCAGAACGCCGTTAGATTGCCATAGATTGCAGTCGGTCTCTTTTTACTAAGTTGGTAGAAATATGTGGACGAGTTAGTAGAAATAGGTAGACGTATATAAGGTGTTATGGAGGTGTCCCGTAATAGTACCCCCCCTTTAAACTTAAGCTTCTGCGAGATAGGGCTGTGGTAGTTCTAGGTAGAGTTTATAAAAGTCTTCTGCGGCTTATATAAGTCCTATAGAGTTAACGGGTTCCTATATAGGCTTAGTAAAGCCTCTTTATTTCGTAAGGTATATATATTTGCGTTTCCATTTATCATACTTAATGTTATTAACTCTTTTAATAAAGTACTTATCCTTACTATCCACTTCGACTAGTAGAGGAGGGTCCTAAATCTGTCTAGGCAGGGTATCCAATATAGGGGCAGTAGGGTAGAGGACTAACGTATAGAATACGGGGTGGATTTTAACTATATTAGAAAGCTTTAGTTAGTAAGCATAGGGAAAGACAACCTTTTTAACCTTATAAGGGCCGGCGTTCTTCCAATTAAGTTTTTTAATAAGTCGTTTTGTATTTAGATTTCTTATATCTAGCTAGATAAAGTTATTAATTTAGTAGGCTAGTGCTAGGGTTCGGTTCTTATTTGCTGCGGCTTTATAGATAGATTGGGCCTATATTATTTCGTTAATAAGGAACTCTTATAGTTCTTCCATCTTTTTTATAAATTAATTTGCTTCTATAACTTATAAGGCCTAGTAAGCTAGGTAAGGAATATTACTAAAGGGTTTAAAACCTATTCGTAAGTGCTAGCTGTAGTTGGCCAGGAACAGGGAGACCTTTATAGTTTCCAAGACGGAGTTATTTGCGGTAAACTTAGTAAATATAAGCCAGTCTATCCAGTCGTCCTATAAATACGACGTATATATCCGAATATATTATTCCATTATAGCATTTACACGTTCCGTTTAACTATCCGTTTCTAGGTGGTATGCTATAGATAATAGTGCTTTAATACGGAGTCGGGTAGTTAGTTCTTTCTAGAATATAGAGATAAACTATCTACCTCTATTAGAGATAATCGTTTTAGGAAGTCTGTAGAGTTTCTATATATAATCTAGGAATAGTTAGGCAACGGTAGGCGCTAATATATTAGGGCAGGCGATTAGGTGTTTTATCTTAGATAGTTGGTCTATAACTACTATAATATTTATACAGCCTTTACTTTCGGGGAGATCAATAATAAAGTTAATTAAGATATCCTTCTATCTTTAGTCTGGAACGGGCAGGGGTTTTAGGAAGCCATTATACGTCTTATACAAAGCTTTAGCTTATTAGTAGGTATAGTAGCTAGAGACATACCTTTATATTATATTATATATATTTAGCCAGTAGTATTCTCATTAGAGCAGTTCCAGGGTTTTTCCTTAGCCTAGGTAGCTAGCTACTAGTAGGTCATATACATGTTTAAGGAGCTTAAGCTTAAGTTTATTATAGTTAGGTATAACTAGGCGGTTCCTATAGTACAGGTAATTTCCGCAGGCTTTATATTTACTTAAAGAAATCCATTTAGAGCGTCTAGCGCTATCTTAGATAAACTCATTATTTAGGTATTTATTAGTTACAATCTATTTAATGGTTTAATCGGTTATTTTAAGAACGTGTACCGTAAGGTCCTTAGTAGGGGGTTTAAATAGCTTAGGGTGGAGTAGGGTCTAATTATAATAGAAGCGTGCTTCTTTTTAAGCTAGTACATCTTACAAACGTTAGGTTAGGGCATTAGGCTTTTAGCCTTAAACACCTAGGCGGTATATAATTAAAAATTGGAAATGGGATAGATATTCTAACCAGCGGGCCTAATGGTAGCTTAGCTGTTTTGTAGTCATAAAGTATTATAGGTTCTTATAATCGCTAAAAACCTTAATTAGAAATCTAAAGCCTTCTAGTTTAGGACGCCATTATTTAAAATATCTAATAATAGCTAATAGTTCTTTATCGTAGATCTTATAATTACATTTAGCTAGACTTAGTTATTTTAAAAAGTATACTATGGGGTATAATACTCCTTCCTTATTATATTAAGACAGAATGCCTTTAGTAACGTAGTTAGATAAATCAGCTTCTATAACACTTATTTGGTTTAGGTTAAAGTGTTAGAGTATAGGTGCAGTAGTAAACATAATTTTTAGATAAGTAAAAGCTTTTTTATATTCCTTATTAAAGATAAAGGCTTTATCTTTTTAGGTTAGAGCTATAAGGGGTAAAACTAGGGTGGAGAAGTTATTAATAAACCATTAGTAGAAGTTGGCGAATCCTATAAAAGCCTTTACGTCCTTAACGTTCTCAGGTTCTTGCTAGTTTACAATTACTTTAACTTTCTTAGGGTCTATTTATATGCCGTTTATAGAAATAATAAGTCTAAGTTATAGAACTTCCGTTTTATAGAACTCGTATTTGTCTATATCTAACTATAGGCTAGCTCCGCGCAAGGCTTATAGGACTAGTTTAATATATTTTCGGTATTTAGCCAGATTATTACTATATATTAAAATGTTATCAATATAAGCAGTATAAAAGATATCTAGGTATAGGTGTAGGGTATTATTTATAAAGTATTAGAATAAACTTGGGGTGTTTGCAAGGCTAAATAGCATTACTAAGTACTTAAATAATCCGTATTAAGTACGAAATACAGTAAGCTATTCGTCTCCTTTTGTAATATAGAGGCGGTTAAATACGTAGATAATATTAAGCTTTGTATAGAAGCGAGCCTTACTTAATTAGTTTAGTGTCTCTTAGATTAACGGGATTAGGTATTAGTTTTTAACAGTAATAGTATTAAGAGCTCGGTAGTCTACGTAGAAATATAAACCGCCGCCAGGTTTCTTAATAAAGATTACTGGTATGGCTATAGGTAAAGAACTTACTCTAATAAATTCTTTATCCAGATATTTGTTTAGGTACTTCCGTAGTACCTTAAGTTCGTTTTAGGACATTCTATATAGGGGTCTAAATCCAGGATATTTTCCTTCTTTAACTATAATCTTATAATTATATAGACGGCGTTCTAGTAGCTTATTAGCTTCCTTTTATAAGAGTATATCTAAATAGTTATAGTACTCTATTAGTACCTTTATAGCGGGGTTAGTATGCTTTTTTAATGCTAAGGCCTTCTTAATATCGGCCATTGTAATAGTAAAGATTATGTGTTCTGGTTTCCTAGTAAGTTATGCTAGCGGAGTAGCTCTAATTATATAGATATCTAAGATGTTAAGCGGGCTTAGATTATCCTTAGTTTCTTATACGGTTTCCTATTTGGTTTTGGGTTTGGTATTAGATATAAAGTTAGTATTAGATTTAGGTTTAGGTTCTTTAAGTATCCTTTTTATAGTAGAATACCAGTTCTTCTAGTACTTTTATATATTAAGCTTAAGCTTCTGCTTGGTTCGGGGTATAGTAGTTAGAGTTAATTTATATAGTCTGGTGTAAATTTTAGGTTCTTAATAGATGTTGGTAGAAATCTTATATTAGTAGAATTTAGTGAAATTCTCGGGTAGGTGGAATTAGGTGGACTTTTTAGGTATAGGGTGGACGTTAGTAGAAATTTTAGACTAGTAGATCCTAGTGGATTTTTTAGATTTTAGTTTAGGGTCTAAGTAGTAAGTTATAAGGCACTTCTACTTATAACGGGAGGCGGTAAATAGAAGCTTAAGGTTGTCCTAATTAATGGTTACCTTATATAGCTTTATCTAGGGTTATTTAAGAATTACTAGGTAACCTAGGATAGTTATAAAGAGCTTAATTAATTCTTTATAGTTTAGGTATTGGAGTCTTAGGGCCGCTATATAAGTAATACGGCCTAAGATAGTGCGTTTGCTATTAAATCTAAATATGTTAATATGCTGGTTAAGGGGTGTTAGGGTAAACCTATTGTCTTATATAAAGATTTTGTTAATAAATCCTATACCGCTAGCTCCTATATTAATTAGGACTTAAGCGTTAGCCTATTAACCTTTCTGCTAAAGATAGTAGTTAACGGTTATACTATAATCCTAAGAGTTAGGGTTTGCTATATCTAATGCATTTAATAAGATCCTATAATATAGCTGTTTTAGAGAGCGACTTAACTCTAGGATATACCTTTTAGTAGTAAGCGGGAAGGGGTTCCTATAGGACGTTGGTTGTAACTTCATCCTTATAAGTAGTACTTACTAGATATAGGGCTGGAACTAGGTAAAGATTGGGGGTGGTAACTAGAGGGTTAATACGGTAAACAGTTATTAGTGTTGGCCGTTTATATATTATGTTAGGGTATAGGGACGGAGTAGTATCTTAAGATATAGTCTTTGCTTCCGCATTTAAAGTAAAGGCCTAGCTTAATACGTTGTTCTTATTTAGGGGACCCTAGTGGAGCGTATCCTAGGGTCCCTGTGTTAACATCTATGGCGTTAAGGTGCTTAGGCTAAGATAATAACTTAGTGGACGTTTATGGAGTTGTTATATTATATTAGGGAGTGGGCTTAGGTATTAGGCGTAGTATATTATTATACCGTTTATTAATAACGTTTGCGTAGACATTAAGGGCTCCTGGTAGGTCTATACCTATTAGGGAGGTTTTTAGTTTAGGGCTTAGGGATTTAATAAGGCTATTAACTAGTACGGAGTCGTTTTAGCCTGTTTCCTTTATATAATAGTTAAATTTGGAGAAGTATACTAGGAAGCTTTTCTTTTCTTAAGTTATATAATTTATCTTTTTTTAAGCGGTAGCTTGGCGGTTTGGGTTACCGTATATAGCTTTAAGAAGTACAACTAGGCTCTATACTAAGTTCGGCTAGAGAGGTTTAATAAGGTTAGCTATATCTCCTCCTAGTTAATTTAGGGCGTAGTAGAGTTAGTTAGCTTTAGTTAGGTAATAGTTAGTATTACTAGTTAGCTTATTTTTAAGTTGGCTTAAGAATAATTAAAGCTCTTGTTATTTACCGGTGAATACTAGGGGGTCTAGTAGTTTTTTAGATTGTTGCGGTGCAGTAGACAGATTTATGGGATAAACATTTATAGCTAGCTTAAGGTTCGTACCTGACGAGCCAGGTCTAGATTTAGTTATTTTTATCTCGTCTGTAGGTGGCGTGTTAGTAGCCTCTTAGGCTGGTATTTGGTCTTGGGGCCCTAACGCGAGTGCCTTAAGGGTACGGACTTCTTCTTAAAGTGCTTCCATTAATTCCTAGTGCCGTGCTTCTTGTTCGGCTTATTATTTAGCTATAGCGGCCTTATTTTATGCGAGGGCGTCTATAAAAGACTTCTGTATATTTGCCAATTGTTTTTAAAGTGTAGATATAATATTAGCGGCCGTTATAGGGGCTTTAAGGTCGTTTTATATTTTGGATAGGGCGGGGCGGGGCAGAGTATAGGTTTTTAACGCAACGTAGTGTTACGGAGCGAGTATAAGTGGTAATAATATATAGCGAAGTAGATATTATTAAGCTATATATATAAACTATATAATGAGATTAAGACGTTGCGTAAGGAGAGAAGGTAAGGAAACAGGAAGAAAGGGGTATATATCGTTAACTTGGTTACTTAGTTAATACGTACACGGGGCAGAATAGGCTTCAGGTTATAGTCCTGGCAGAACTTGGCAGAATTCGGTGGACTTGGCAGAACATGGCAAAACGCCGTCAGATTGCCGTAGATTGCGGTTGGTCTCTTCTTACCGAGTCAGTGGAAACAGGTGGACGAGTTAGTAGAAACAGGTGGACGTGTATAAGGTGTCACGGAGGTGTCCTGTAATAGGTAACAAGTTTATTATAAGAGCTTAAAAAGGATGATTGGTTAGCTATAAAGGCTTATATATATATTAAGTCTATCTACCTTATAAGAACAGAGTCGTTTAATTAAGTAGTGTTACCTTTAATAAATTAAGAACCTTTCTTACTATACCTATTAGTAAAGAAGAAGGTAGTAACAATAATATCTACTAGGTACTACTTAAGGAACTCCCTACCAAAGACACTATACTAGAGGTCTCTTAATTACTATAAGAAGGAAGTAAGGCTTTTTAGTTACTATAGGAGGTGGATAAGGTCTCTTAGGCCTTGTAGTTAGGGGGTAACTCTTAGTTAGGAGGTGTTTCTAACTGTAATGGTACTAAAGCGCGTCACCTGCTACTTTGCCGTTTTGTAGGCAATTTGCCGTTTCCTAGGCAATCTGCCAAATTCTACCAAATTCTGCCAAGTTGCTATTGGCTTGCTTACTACTAGCGCCTTAACAACCCCTTTATATCTTACCAGTCTCTACCAGTCTTCTTCTTCTCCTTAGCTTAGTATTCTTATATAGTAGCAATCTATAAGCTTCGGTTTAGAAGCATTTATATAAGCCCGTTACATTATACTAAGCTCTCCCTATATCGCCTAGGAAGGCCTTAATAATATCCCACCCTAAAAGAAGACCTCCATCTACAATAACGCGTTAATGCGTTATACTTAGACACTAAAAAAAACTCACACTATTACGCCTGGGAAGGCCCTAATAATATCCCACTTTTATAGGCCAGACTATACTTAACCTATACTCCTAAAAAGAACCCCAGAATTAAAACTAAATTGTATAATTTTAATAAACCTTAGGAAGCTAACGATGGTACCTAAAGTAAGCTTATCTAAAAGACCTGCCTCTACCCGAAAGGAACCTAAGATCTAGTTAGAATTAGAAATTAAAGACAATAACGACGTTATAGATATGCATGAATAGATTTATACCCTTGCAGCCAATTAGAAGGTTAATTATCTTTAAGCCTAAAGCATACAAGAGACTTTAAAGGAGATCCTAGAAAGCCTTGCTGCTTTATAAAACAGCCTAGCCTCCCCTTTATAAAGCCTTAATTAACCTATTTACTTAACTAAATGCAATACACCAGAGAGTATGGATACAATAACAAAGTAATTAAAGTCTGTTAAGCTCTCTAACCCTTAACTACTATCTAACAGGATAGACCCTACCTTTAAGAATTAGAGGATCTAAGTATAAGGGAAGCTCCGTGTTAACTATAACCATTTCCCCTCTAAAGAAGCTAAAATGCTCTACCTCTTTAGTCAAACCATTAGGGATGCGCAGCGACACCTCTAGGCTAAGTTTAAGGACGAGTTACCTGTTCGGTTTATATCTATTAATAAGATAATACAGTATCTAGCTGCTATTTATATTAATCCAAATAAAGTATAGGATGCCTACTATAACTATAACCGCCTAATAATAAAATCAAACTAAACCTTTACCAAGTTTTGGACTTAGTTCTTATACCTAGCAGGCAAAGGCTAGGTTCCCCTTAAGAACTACCGCTTAGACCTATATAATAAGCTAACAGTCCAACTATAAGAGAAGATCGTGGTAGCCTTAAATAGCCTACTAACCTACCAAAGACTCACAGCCTAATGTTTATTGCTAGATTCAGAACTAAAACAAATTAATGCCTGTTCTAATTAACTAAAGCGGTCCTATAGCAACTAGAACCTATCCACTATACTAATAGAAGCTAGCGTTAGAAGATAAACTATAACCGCCCTTACACTAAAAGCGGTTATAACTACCTACCTACAAGCCTCGTCCAACTTACCATATACCACACTATAGTTAATACTTATCGCAATACCCTAATTAACCCTGCCATGGTTATATGCTTTAATTACGGAAAGGATAATTACTTTACCACGTCCTACCCAGAGCTAAAGGATATGGGTAATATTAAGGAGATAGAGGAAGAAGAAACGTTCAACAAGTTAGGAAAAAAAGAACCCTAGGGAAAGACTCCCCCCTAGGGTATCCTATCAATCTTAAAGAGATTAATTTAAGTTAGTTAATAGGTAGAAAACACTTTATGGTTCTATATATAGTATCTTAAAATAGATATGGAGTTAATACAAATGCCCTTATTAATACTAGAGCAAATGGCTTTGCCTTTATAAACACTACTTATATAAATAACGTTACTAAGTTCTTAAATATAAATGCTACCCAACTAGAAAAGCCTGTTTTAGTAGAAGGCTATAATAGCTAAGCCAGTAAGCCGGTTACCCATATCTTAAAGCTATATATTGCTATTAATAGATAACGCTAGTTTAGTATCCCCTTCTGCATCCTAGACCTAGGGTCTTACAATATAATTTTCGGCTGAAAATAGATATTTTACTTTAATATTTGGTTAAACGTGCGATAAAGACAGTTTGTCTAGCTAGAGAATAGACTAAAATTACCTTCCTTTATTAGAGAAATTTGGACTAACCATAAGATACTAGCTATAAAGGCTAACCCTATTTATTAATGGGATATTAGAGACCGCGACCTAGCCTTTGCCTAAGAAGATGCCCGCTGCAAGGCTAGTAGGAATTCTATACCAATAGTAATACTTTCCCAAAGCACTACAGTTGAGGAGGACTTTACTTATAGAAGTGGAACAGATAGTAATATAGACAACTTCCAAATTGCGGAGATCTAGCTAATATAGAAAAGGACGTACCAATAAGATATAAAGGATAACCTTTAGAAGATACAGCAAGAGCTAAAAGGAGTAAGGATAACGCTAATATACTAAAAGCCCCTAAGGCTATGGACACCCCTACTGCGGTAGCAGCGGTACGTCTGCGGTAATAGTAGTAGGTTTGCGGTGGTATTGTGGTATTATGGTGCTTGTTATTGTCTGCGTCTACGCTATATCTATAGTGCGTCCGTGGTGCCTATAGTGTACTAGTTGTAGTAGGGGTTATCTATAGCGCGATGGCTGTAGACTAGTTGTGGTAGAGGTTGTCTGTAGCGCGATAACTATAGACTGGTTGTGGTAAAGGTTATCTACAGCGCGGTGACTATAGACTAGTTATAGTGGAATTGTTAATTGCGGTAGAGGTCGTCTGCAGCGCAATAACTGGTTGTAGTAGAATTGTTAGTTATAGCTAACTAGTAAGAACAGGGGAAGATCTAGAGATAATAATAGACTTAGATATAAAAGGGCTAGTAGGAACATAAGATATAGAAATAAAAAGCTCTATATAAAATAAGTAGTAACTAGGGTGTAGATATAAAAGATAGAAGTTCTAAATATTTTTAAAAAAGTAAAAATAGAAGAAGTAAGGAATAAAGGAAAGATAAAGGACCTCTACTAGGGGTCTGCTACCTATTTATTATATATAGTATAACTGCGGTAATATAAACCACCATCTTATAAGGCCCCTACTAGATAGTTTAGACCTAGAGAAATACTATATCCTTGCTATATAAGAGTCGTATTATAATACCTATATATAATTAATATACAGCCCCTAAGGATTCTAGCTCCTATGTAAACCAAAAGCAGCTATATATATATACTTTATAATTAGTAAGGCTATTAGCCTGTCCTTATAGTTATAGCAGGTAGTTAACCTAAATATTATAGTTATAATAATCCAGATATATAGGGGACCAGTATAAATTATTAATATATATAACCTTAGGGTTGTAAGGGTCCTATAAATAGAGAATATTATATTAGTAATAAGCCTACTAGAAACTAAAGGTATAGAGTTTATCCTATTAGGAGAATATAAGCCTCTATCGCCTATAGTGGGGGGGGGGGGGGGTATTTATATTACTATTAAATGATAGGCAGAGTACCTATTAAGAGCTATTAAGAGCTATAGATATCTGGGGCCTTAAGCTAGCTACCCCCCTAGAAGCAATTATATAGCAATAAGATACTGCTAGAAGTATAATTGACCTTATACTTATAGATAAAGGCCTATACTAGAGACTTAAAAAATATAACCCTAAAGAAGAATAGGCACTTGCTTTAAACTATATCCCCATCTAAATATAGCTAGATTTGGATATTAAGGCGTAACTAAATAGCAAAAAATACGCAATAAGAAAGCTTAAGATAGATAGCTTCCTTAATACAGTTAAATAACAACTTTAAAACCTAGAAGAAATCCACCTAATACTAAACAAGTAAGGCTTGTTAGCTACCCCTAAGGAAATTAATTAAAGACTAAAAAGAATCTAGGCAGTAATTAAAAATAGGCTAAAAGAGTATTGTCTAGTTTTAAAACCGGGCCCCTATATATAACACGCATAGTCTATATAATACGCGGTTTTTATTACTAGCTAATAATAAGTAAAAAGGAAGTATATAAGTAGCCATAACCCTAAAGATAAGAGATAATATAAAGATATAAGAAACCAGTTAAAGAATACCCTAAAAAAAGAAGTAATAAATAGCTGGAGACGGTTTATAAATAAGTATACTTTTAACCTAAGCCTCCCCTATAATAAGGGCATTTAGGCTATAGCAAAATAAGTAAAGAAAAAGGTAGGGCGTTTAGTAGAAGATTTATACCTACTACCCCTATAAATAATAGGGGAATTATAGGCCACTAATAATAATAATAAAAAGGTAAAGATCCTTATAGAAAGGTTCTTCTTCTAACCAGCTCTAGCAGACCTTAGTAAGATTATAGGTAAAATACCAGTAACTTGCCTATGGGTTAATAGTAATATAATAATAGAGGAAATGGCTAGAACTATTAGCCGCCTTTTAAATAATATAGTATTAGAATTAGATAGAATTCTAAATAAGGCCTTAAAGACCTATAGACTACTTATAGCACCCTAGCTTATAGATATAGCCAGAGTATGCTTTACTATAGGCTACTACCCATAACTTAGAAGATATAATAATAGTTATTCTATAAAAAGAAGGTAAAGCAAATTACTTAATCCTAAAAGGCTACCGCCCTATTACCTTTAAAAACACCCTTAGCAAGATCTTAGAAAGGGTAATAGCGGACTATATAGTAGATATAGCTAAGAAATATACCCTACTACTATAAAGCTAAATAGGGATAAGAAAGAACCACTTAACACTATTAGCACTTACACTATGCTACTACTATTAAATCTACATAGGCGATATAAAGAGACTTTATAGTATTAATGCTTAGCCTAGATATTAGTAGTGCCTATAATAATATACCCTATAAGCGCCTTCTATATATTTTTAGGGTAAAGGGCTTCCCAGAATAAATTATATAATTTATTTAAGGATTTATAGGCTAGAAAGAAATATTACTAGTCTTTAGCGGATACTAGAGCCCCCCTATTACAGTTATAATAGAAATATTATAAGGATTACCCCTCTTGCCTATACTCTTCCTTTTCTTTATAAGTAACCTATTTAATTTCTTTAAGGAAGGGGCGACCTAGGGGATAGGCTTTATTAATAATATAAACCTAATTATATACGGGCTAATAGCCATAAAGAATTGCAGAACACTAGAGAAAGCCTATAATACCTATATAAAATAGGCAAAATAATATAGAGTCCAATTCTTACTAGAAAAATACTAGCTAATCTACTTTATAAGAAAATGCAACTAATTTGCAGATCTTTAGTATATAATTTATATCTAAGGCTTTAGGGGTTAACTAGTTTAAGGCTTAAGGGTATTAGGAGTATAGATAGACAGTAGGCTCTAGTGGAGTATATATGCGTTATAGGCGGCCCGTGAGGACTAAGTATAGTACATTATAATATCTAGGATTATTAATTCTATACAGTTCCCATACTTCCAAAGGTTACGCCTTCTATATATAGCAGTTATCCAGCCAACTATAATGTATAAATCTAGTATTTGGGCTATAGGAGAAACCGAAAAAGGCCCCCCTAAATTACTCCTTAAACCTCTCTAAAAGGTCTAAACAGCCTACCTTTAGAGTATGATAGGTGGGTATAAGCGAACGGCTATAGTACTGCTTAAGAATAAAGCTAATATCCCCCCCTATAATTATATATTAAGGCCGCTATAATATAAAGGGCATAAAAGAAGCGTAACTTTAATATTATAAAGTATATTAAGATACGCCTATATAAACTATAGAGGGACCGTAGGGTGCCGTATAGGAGAGTAAACTAATAACCCTAAAGTAGAGAAGATATATTAGAGAAATAGGTAGAGAAAGTAGAAGAAAAATAGAGCTATATTAGGGCCTAGGCCTATATAGAGGAGAAAGAGAGACGCGTAAGAGACTAGTAAAGATAATAGTAAGAGAGAGAAAGGAGCTAAAGTAGAGCATAAAAGAGTACTAAAAAACCATCTACCATAATATAATACTGGTTAGACTAATACTAAAGAGGTGTATAGGAGTTAAAGGTATAGAGGCTAATTTAGGTAAAAGGGAACCTAAGCTGTAGTATAGTTAATGCTATAGGGATAAATACCTAAAAGCTCTAAAAAGGCCTATTAAAGTCAGAAAATATAATAGCAATACTCTTAAGAATAGGAATAACAGGACTAAAAGATTAGCTCTACTAGCTAGGTGTTATAGTAGGTAGCCTAAAATATAAATATAGCTAGCTAAGACAGATACTAAAACACGTAATTACTGTTATGCCCCTTATATACTAACTAGGAAGTAATGCTCTTAGTAGCTAGTATAGAGAACTATAACATACTACTCTTAATATAAAAAGGTCTTAAGGCGGTTACACAGTAGATTATTAGCTAAAATGTACTAGACTAGTTTTAGGTTATAAAGGAAATAGTAATAAAAGGCAAAGGGGCAAGTAATAGGCGTCCCTGTAAGGGCGCGAAGAGGCTTTAAGAAAGATTCGAAGGAACAATATAAATTCTATCTAAATCTAAGGGTATATAGCTCTTGTAGAGAACAAGACGTTGCGTAAAGAAGAGAAAGGAATATAGGAAACTTATAGCTAAATGTTCGTAGTCTTGGCAGCAAACGCGTGGGCATAAGCCTACGCGGATTTTAATATGTTTTAACCAAATTCCATTACATTAGTGGAATTTAGTAGAGACTAGTGGAAATTAATTAAGTTAGCGGAATTTAGCAGAATTTAATCAACTTGGCAGAATTTAATTAAAGCGTCGGAATTTATCTATTAAGTATTTCACTAAGACATTCCTACTGTAACTGGGCTAGTCCCGTTATAGTACCCCCCCCCTTTAGCCAAAGGTCCAAAACAATTTAATTTAGTTAAGAATTTATAACTTATCGCCTTATAAGCGTTATAATATAGTTTAAGCTCTTTTTAATTTTGAGTTTCCTACTATTATATTTCGTGTCTTCGTATTAGGTAGCAGTCGTTTACCTTTATATTATGTCCATCTAGCCAAAGCAGGCCGCAAAGGATGGTCTTTATAGAATTCTTTTACTAGGGAAGGCGCGTCGGCCTTAACCTATTCATAGGTTTCCTAGGTTTGTGTTTTATATCCTTTCTACTTAATAAGAAGTTTAAATTGTTTAGATTATATTTCCTATTGCATATTATTAATTAAGTTAATAAAGTAAGAACCGTTACCGTTATTAACAATTATGGGAGGTAGCGGTAGCACTTCGCGGGTTATAGGTTCATCTTTTAAGGGTTACAGCAAGCTTACGTAAAACGTTAAATATATTTTTATCTTAGTTGGTAGTTCAAGCTTATAAGCATATAGGCTTAATTTCTTCTTAATTTGGTATAGGCCCGTAAATTTCCAATTAAGTTTCTTTAAGGGCCGTTAAATCTTTAGGTTTTGTGTATTTAGGTAAACCATATTATCTTCCTTAAAGTCCCATGTGGGAGCTCGTCCTTTATTCGCATACTATTCCTATACCGTTTAAGCGTACATTAATTTACTTTGTAATAGTTCCGTTAACTGCTTTATTTAATTAGTAAAGTTATATGCGTTAATTAACTAAATCCGTTTAATTATAGGTCCTATTATGTTAATTTTAGGTTATAGTTTAAATCTAAGTTAGGGGTCTTATCCGTAGGTTGCGTAGAATAGCGTCACGCCTATTAATATATTTATTATATTATTCGCAGTAAACTCAGCTAAAGGCAGCCATTTTTCCCAGTTATCTTATAGGTAGGAGCAGTATATTTATAGGTATTATTCTATAATCGCGTTCGTAATTTTGGTTTAACTCTCTATCTCTAGATAAAATGCAGTTAAGAGTTATGTTTAAATGCTTAATTGTTTATATAGAGCTTACCAGAAGTCTAAAACAAACTAGCTTTTATAGTTAGATATTATTAAGTTAGGAAGTCTATATAGCTTAAAGACGTGCTTAATAAAACATTCGGCTACTAATATCGCATTAATTAAGTCCATAGGGATTATATATCGCATTTTTATAAGATGGTTAACAACTACCATAACATTCGTGAACCTATTACTATTAGGCAAGTCGACTATAAAGTTAATTAAGATATCGCGCCATCTTTATATCAGAATTAGTAGCGGTTAAAGTACTCCTTATTTCTTTATATAAAAGGTCTTTCCACGTACGCACATCCTACATACTCAAACATATTTTTATACATAGTCGTGCATTATAGGCCAGTAGTATACTCGTTAAATAATCTTATAAGTCTTTGTATAGCTAGGATGCCTTACTATAAGGGAGTTATATACAAATCTAAGTATCTTAAATTGTAAAGGCTTGGAATTCGGAACTACTATCTTCTATTAATAGTATAATTGATTATTTTAATTTTCGCATTTAGTGAGTGTAATATCCTTATACTGTCGTTTTCCGTTTAAATCACTTTTATTATATCTATTATCCATATATCGTTCTTATATTTGTATTCTATTAGCTTATTAATTTCTATTTTCCATTTATTAACTTCTAATTTATTTCTATTAAGTTCCGTATTTAGGAATATAGGATATAGTTTTTTAAAACGTTTAGGGGGTAATAAAATCCGCAATTAATTTATAATCCGTTTATTTAAAGCATTCGCAGGTAGGTCTTATAATCGTTGTATTAATATATTAGGCTTCTAATTAAATTTGCCCGGTTAGTATATAATCTTAAAGTTAAATTATAAGAGGTATTCGGCCTAATAAATTTAGCGCTGCGTTAATTACTTTATAGTTATAAAGTACTATAGGTTCTTATAGTCCGTTAACACGTATATTAGGAATAACGATCTTTCTAGCTTAGGATGCTATTGTTTAAAGCATCTAATAATTATAAGCAGTTCCTTATTGTATATCTTATAGTTTAATTTAGTAGGGGCGAGTTTCTAAGAGAGAAAGGCTACTAGATGTAGCTCGCCATTCTTATTATATTATAATAACACTCCCCCTAGCGCATAATTAGACGAGTCTGTTTTAATAATATATTTAAGGTTAGGGTTAAAGTAGGCAAGGATTAGAGCAGTTGTAAAGCAATATTTTAAGTTATTAAAAGCTTGTTCGTATTTAGTAGACCATTTAAATTTTATATTCTTTTTTATTAGGTTTATTAATAGCTAGGAAATTTCTAAGAAGTGGTTAATAAATTAATAATAGAAGTTTGCAAATCTTAGAAATCCTTAAATATCTTATATGTTACTAGGGCTTCCCCAGTTTATAATTATAGCGATTTTCTTAGTGTCCATTTTAATTCCATTATAGGATATAATTAGGCCTAGGTACGTGACTTTAGACGTATAAAACTTGCATTTTTTAATATCGCATTATAAACCCGCGTTTTATAGGCGTTTAAGGACTATTTAAATGTGCTTCCAGTGTTTAGAAAGTAAAGACAAGTAGATTAAGATATTATTAATATATGCGGTAATAAATACATTAAAGAATTTATAAAGCGTATTATTAACGTATTATTAAAACGTACTAAGACCATTCTTTATACTAAATAGCATTACTAGGTATTTAAAGAGTCCCTATTGTATATAAAAAGCTATATACTTCTCGTCTCCTTTACAGACACGGATTTGGTTAAAGGCAGCAACTATATTAAGCTTCGTAAAGTACTATGCCTTTAATAAGCGGTTAAGCGTTTCTTAAATTAGGGGAATAGGATATCGGTTTTAAATTATAATTACGTTTAGAGTTTAATAATTAATATAGAATCTTAAGCCTCCTCCTAGCTTTTTAATAAATAGTATAGGTAAGGTAAATAGAGATTAACTAGGGCAAATAAATCCTTTTTCTAAATACTTATTAAGGTATTATCGCATTATAATCAGTTCTTCTTATAATATACCATATAGTAGACCGAACTTTAGTATTATATTAGGTTTAAGTTTTATCTTAAAATTATATATATCCTAATACGGGGGTAGTTGGTCTATAAATCTTTTCTTAAACTTATTAATTAGATTATAGTACTCTTTAGGCACAAGAGGTTAAGGGTTAATATATTACTTCAGTTCTAGTACTTTTTTAATATCTTCTATAGTAACAGCGAAGATTTTATAGTCTCATTTTCATGCTAACAAAATAAAAGGTGCAGCTTATATTATATAAATTTTAAGAGGTTTCGGCGTAACGTTTTTATATTCTTTACTATAATTAGCAGTTATAGCTTTATCATTTTAATTTAGGGTCCGTGGTAGGGGCAGTTTATATTATATTAAATTTAAATAATCTTGTGCATATTTATAGGGCAGGTAGTGTTTTAAGCAATAGCTTTAGCAGTAGGTTATATAGAACTTTGGTATTTCTTTAACCCAGCTAATTAAAGGGTTATATTGTTTTAGCTATCTATATCTAAGTATTATCTTATATTGCTTTAGGGGTATTATAAATAGGGAAACATATTTAAGGTGTTTGCCTATCTACATTTTTACAAAAGCGTAGTGCGTTAATTCGCTATATATTAAGGGTTTGCCGTTAAAGCCTTATAGGCCTTAGGGCTTATCAAGTTTCTTTAAATTTAGGCATTAGGTTTTCGCGTAGTTTATATTAATAAAGCCTATACTAGTAGCTCTGCTGTCTATAAGGATTTGTATCTCCTTCCATTTTCTAAGTATTTAAATTTCGCCAAGTATATTAAGGGAGTTGTGTTGTATATCAGCGCTAGAAGAGCCTAGATACTTATACTCTTCCACTTCTTATTCTAAGGCACGACTTAGCCCTAGGACAATTCGTTTTCTAAGTTAGTTAAGGGTAATATACTTTATAATAACTAGGTATAATTTATAGGACGAGTATAAGTTAAGGAGCGAGTACGGCTTAAAGAGCGAGTGCAATTTAAGGAGTAGAAGGAACTACGGCGGACTTTTTCAAAAGGGTGAGTTCGGCAATTCCTTTAGATATATCCTTTTCTACTATATCCAAAGCATTCTCTATTTGCGGCTTAAGTTCTTTGTTTATTAGTTCCTAAGGGTATATAAAATTAAGTAGCGTTGAGGTCCATAGGGTCGTGCATAGGTTTTAGAGAAGGGTTACGTTTTAGGGTATATATCGGTTTTATATAGTCTTAAATACGAGGTATGGTTAGCTTTAAGGAACGAGTCTATTTATTATATTAAAGGTCCTTATTAATTTATTAACATATTATAGCAAATTTAGGTAGGTCCTTTGGCAGTTCCCTACCTACTAACTATGCTCTAATTTTATCCAAAATAGCTCATTAAAAAGCAGCAACTTTAGCGGCTTTATTCCAATCCAGTTTGCTAGTAAGGCCTAAAAATTCCAAAAAGAAGCTAGTAAATTCTTAGTTCCATTATTATAGGTTTTTAAGTTTGGTAACAGCGGTATATTTACAGCTAGCGTTATTATATGTTTATTCTAATAGAGAGATAAAGGTTTTAAAATTAACGAAGGTGCTATTATAGAAGAATAGGTCTATAGTTTATGCAGCATCTTTATTTAAACAAGATATTCTATAGCTAATCTTACTAGCTTTAGTGGGGTATTAGTTATAGTTTATTAAAAGTTTAAAACAGAGCTTAGTTATAAAGGGGCGTAGGTTATTTTAATTTCTATTAAATATTAGAGGGTTAGGAAGATTTTTTAATTTTATAGTAGGTACCAGGTTTATTATAGGTATAGGTTAAGCTACTGTTACTAGTTTAGGGTTCGCATTTAATGGGCTAGGTTTACATACAGTTATCTTAATCTTATTTGCAGGTATTGCTATTAGGGTTTCTAACGCAAGTACTTTAGCGTCATAGAGTTCTTTGCGTATTGCTTTAATTGTAACGGGACTAGCCTAGTTACAGTAGGAATGTCTCAGTAAAACACTTAACAGATAAAACTTAAAGCTTTAACCAAATTCTGCCAAATTCTGCCAGCTTAATCGACTTCTGCCAAGTTCTGCCAGATTAATTAAATACTACCAAAGTCCGTCCGCGTGCGTATGTGCGCACGCATCGACCAAGACCCCTAAACTATTTAATTGCAAGATTCTCTCGTTATTCCTTTCTCTTCTTTACGCAACGTCTTGTTCCTAGCAAGAGCTATATACCCTTAGATTTAGATAGAATTTATATTGTTCCTTTAAATCTTTCCTAAAGCCTCTTCGCGCCCTTACATTACGTTGCGTCTAAAATAACTACTATTAAAATGGCAAACGACCTCAAATCCCACGCGTTAACTACGAGCATTATAACCCTAATTAGGGAACAGTTAACTATAATATAAGAAGCCTTTATAGATGTTTTGGCTTAGTAGCGGGCTACACTAGAAGCCCAGCATTAGCGATTAATAGAAATACTCCGTAAAGAACTCCGCAACGTTAATACACTTATAATAAAGACCCTAACAGTAACACCTATAAACAAAATTAAGATAACTATATGCGAACCTAGCCCGTTAAATGCGAACCCTAAACTAGTAACGGTAGCTTAACCTATACCTATAATAAACCTAATACCTACTATAAAATCAGAAAAGCTTCCTAATCCTCTAATATTTAATAGAAATTAAAATAACCTATATCCCTTTATAACTAAGCTCCGCCTTAAACTTTTAATAAACTATAACTAATACCCTACTAAAGCTAGCAAGATTAGCTATGGGATATCTTAATTAAGTAAAGACGCTGTACGAACTATAGACCTATTCTTCTATAATAGCACCTTTATTAATTTTAAAATCTTTATCTCTTTATTAGAACAAATATATAATAACACTAGCCGCAAATATACCGCTATTACTAAACTTAAAACCCTATAATAACGAAATTAAGACTTTACTAGCTTCTTTTTAGAATTTTTAGGCCTTATTAGCGAACTAGATTGGAATAAAGCCGCTAAAGTTGCTACTCTTTAATGAGCTATTTTAGATAAAATTAGAGTATAGTTAGTAGATAGGGAACTACTAAAGGACCTACCTAAATTTGCTATAATGTGTTAACGAATTAATAAGGACCTTTAATATAATAAATAAACTTATTCTCTAAAGCCAACCACGCCTCGCGTTTAAGACTTTACGAAACCGATATATACCCTAAAGCGCGACCCTTCTTTGAAACCTATGCATGACCCTATAGACCTCGACGCCACTCGATCCTATGCACCCTTAGGAATCAACAAATAAAGGACTTAAGCCATAAATGGAGAATACTTTGGATGTGGCAGAAAAGGACATATTTAAAGGAATTGCTAAACTTACCCTTTTAAAAAAGTCCGCTGTAGTTCCTCCCAGTCTTTAAATTGTACCCGCTTCTTAAATCGCACTTATTTCTTAAGCCATACTTGCTCCTTAACTTGCATTTATTCCATAAATTATACCTAGTTGTTATAAAGCATTTTACGCTTAGCTAACTTGGGAAACAAATCATCCTAGGGCCAAGTCGCGCCTTAGAATAAGAAGTGGAAGAGTATAAGTGTCTAGGCTCTTCTAGCGCTAATATATAACACAACTCCCTTAATATACTTGGCAAAATTTAAATATTTAGAAAATGGAAGAAGGTATAAATCCTTATAGATAGTAGAGCCACTAGTATAGGCTTTATTAATATAAACTATATAAAAACCTAATGCCTAAATTTAAAGAAACTTAATAAGCCCTAAGGCCTATAAGGCTTTAACGGCAAACCCTTAATATATAGCAAATTGACGCACTACGCTCTTATAAAAATACGGATAAGTAAATACCTTAAATACGTTTCCCTATTTGTAACACCCCTAAAGCAATATAAGATAATACTTGGACATAGATAGCTAAAATAGTATAACCCTTTAATTAGCTGGGTTAAAGAAACACTAAAATTCCGCACGACCTATTGCTAAAGTTATTATTTAAAATACCACCTACCCTATAAACATGTATAAGACTATTTAAATTTAATATAATATAAATTGCCCTTACTACAAACCTTAAACTAATACGATAAAACTATAACTACTAATTGCAGTAAAGAATGCGAAGATAATATATTAAAACCCCTTAAAATTCGTATAATACAAGCCGCACCTTTTATTTTGTTAGCAAGAAAACAAGACCACGAAATCTTCGCTATAATAATAAAAAATATTAAAAAGGCGCTAGAACCAAAGCAGTATATTAACCCTTAACCTCTTGTACCTAAGGAGTACTATAATCTAATTAATAAGTTTAAAAAATAATTCGCAGACCAGCTGCCCCCATATTAGGATAAATATAATTTTAAGATAGAACTTAAACCTAGTATAATACCAAAGTTCGGTCTGCTATATAGTATGTTACAAGAAGAACTACTTATAATATAATAATACCTTAATAAGTATCTAGAAAAAGGATTTATTTGCCCTAATTAATCTTTATTTACCTTACCTATATTATTCGTTAAAAAGCTAGGAGGCTTAAGATTCTATGTTAATTACTAAGCCTTAAATATAATTACGATTTGAAACTAATATCTAATCCCCTTAATTTAAGAGACGCTTGACCGCCTAGTAAAGGCACGATATTTTATAAAGCTTAATATAGTTGCTACCTTTAATTGAATTTGCATTTAAGAAGGAGATAAAAAGTACACAGCCTTTTATATATAATGGGGACTCTTTAAATACCTAGTAATACCGTTTAGTATAAAAAACGGTCCTAGTACGTTTTAGTAATACGTTAATAATACGCTCCGTGAATTCCTTAATATATTTATTACCGCGTATATTAATAATATCCTAATCTACTCGTCTTTGCTTTTTAAGCATTAAAAACACGTCCGAATAGTCCTTAAACATTTACAAGATGCAGGTTTATAATGCAATATTAAGAAATATAAGTTCTATACGTCCAAAGTTACGTACCTAGGCCTGATTATATCCCGCAATAGAATTAAAATGGACCCTAAAAAGGTCGCTGCGATTATAAACTGGGGAAGCCCTAGTAACGTATAAGATATTTAAGGATTTCTAGGATTTGCAAATTTCTACTACTAATTTATTAACTAGTTCTTAAAAATTGCCTAACCATTAGTAAACCTAACAAGAAAAAATATGAAATTTAAATAGACTGCTAGATGTAAATAAGCTTTTAATAACTTAAAATAACGCTTTATAACCGCTCTAATTCTTACCCACTTTAACCCTAACCTTAAATGTATTGTTAAAATAGACTCGTCTGATTATGCCCTAGGGGGAGTGTTATTATAATATAATAAGAATGGTAAGCTATATCCAGTAGCCTTTCTCTTTTAAAAGCTCGCCCCTGCCAAATTAAACTACAAGATATACAATAAGGAACTACTTACAATTATTAGATACTTTAAACAATGGCGTCTAGAACTTAAAGAATTATTATTTCCAATATACGTATTAACGGACTATAAAAACCTGCAGTATTTTATAACTATAAAGCAGTTAACGCAGCGCTAAATTTATTAGGCTAAATACCTTTTATAATTCGACTTTAAGATTATATACTAACTAGGTAAACTTAATTAGAAGCCTAATATATTAATATAACAATTATAAGATTTACCTATAAATACCTTAGATAAATAGATTACAAATTAATTACAGATCTTATTGCCCTTTAAACGCTTTAAGAAACTACGTCCTATATTCCTAGATATGGAACTTAATAAAAACAAATTAGAAATTAATAAATAGAAAATGGAAATTAATAAGCTAATAGAATATAAATACAAGAATAATGTATAGATAGTAGATATAATAAAAGCAATTTAAATAGGAAAATAATAGTATAAAGATATTATACTCGCTAAATGCAAAATTTATAATAATTAACTATACTATTAACAGAAGATGGTAGTTCCGAATTCCAAACCCTTATAATTTAAGATACTTAAATTTGTATATAATTCCCCTATAGTAGGACATCCTGGCTGTACGAAGACTTATAAGATTATTTAACAAGTATACTACTGGCCTATAATATATAACTATATACGAAAATATATTCAAGCCTGCAGAATGTATGTGCGTAGGAAGACCTCTTATATAAAGAAGTAAGGAGTACTTTAACCGTTACCAATTCTAATATAAAGATAGTAAGATATCTTAATTAACTTTATAGTTAACTTGCCTAATAGTAACGGGTTTATAAATGTTATGGTAGTTATTGACTATTTTATAAAAATGCGATATATGATTTCTATGGACTTAATTAATGCGATATTAATAGCCGAATGTTTTGTTAAGTATGTCTTTAAGCTATATGGACTTCCTAATTTGATAATATCCAACTATAAAAGCCAGTTTGTTTTAGACTTCTAGTAAGCTCTATATAAACAATTAAGCATTTAAATATAACTCTTAACTATATTTTATCTGGAGATAGATAGTTAAACCGAAATTGCGAACGCGATTATAGAATAATACCTATAAATATACTGCTCCTACCTATAAGATAACTAGGAAAAATGGCTGCCTTTAGCTAAGTTTACTGCAAACAATATAATAAATATATTAATAGGCATAACGCCGTTCTACGCGACCTATAGATAAGACCCCTAACTTGGATTTAAACTATAACCTAAAATTAACACGATAGGACCTATAATTAAACAGATTTAGTTAATTAACGTGTATAACTTCGCTAATTAAATAAAGTAGTTAACAGAACTATTATAAAGTAAATTAACATATACTTAAACGGTACAGAAATGGCATATAAATAAAGGACAAGCCCCCGTATAGGACTTTAAGGAAGGTAATATAGTTTACCTAAATATATAAAACCTAAAGACTTAACGGCCCTTAAAGAAACTTAATTGGAAGTTTATAGGCCTATACCAAATTAAAAAGAAATTAAGCCTATATGCTTATAAGCTTAAACTGCTAACTAAGATAAAAATATATCTAATGTTTTACGTAAGCTTGCTATAACCCTTAAAAGACAAACCTATAACTTATAAAGTGCTGCTGCCACCTCCTATAATTGTTAACAATAGTAACGGTTTTTACTTTATTAACTTAATTAATAATATGCGATAGAAAATATAATTTAAACAATTTAAACTTCTTATTAAGTGGAAAGGATATAAAACACGAACCTAGGAGCTCTATAAGTAAGTTAAAACTAATGCGCCTTCCCTGGTAAAAGAATTCCATAAGGACCATCCTTCGCGGCCTACTCTAGCTGGATGGACATAATATAAAGGCAAATAACTGCCACCTAACATAAATACATAAAACATAATAGCAGGAAACTTAAAATTAAAAAGAGCTTAAAGAATACTATAACGCTTATAACACAGTTATATAACGCGCAAGATATTAAGGAACTTTAACTAGTGGTTAAGGTTGTTTAATTGGTTAGATTTGCCTTACCAAGACCTACTATAAAGATGTTAGTTTGGCTTACCGCCTTTACTAAACTAATAGCGATTTTCTATCCTGGGGATGGAAAATCCTAATTAGTCCGTTTAATAATTAAAACTAGTAAAACTCTATACCGCCACCCAACGTAAAATACGACATAATAAAATTGTATTATTTTAGACCTTTGGCCAAAGGGGGGGTACTGTAACGGGACTAGCCTAGTTACAGTAGGAATGTCTTAGTAAAACACTTAATAGATAGAACTTGAAGCTTTGACCAAATTCTGCCGAATTCTACTAGCTTAATTGACTTCTGCTAAGTTTTACTAGATTAATCAAATACTACCAAAGTCCGTCCGCGTGCGTATGTGCGCACGCATTGACCAAGACCCCTAAACTGTTTAATTGCAAGATTCTCTCGTTATTCCTTTCTCTTCTTTACGCAACGTCTTGTTCCTAGCAAGAGCTATATACCCTTAGATTTAGATAGAATTTATATTATTCCTTTGAATCTTTCCCGAAGCCTCTTCGCGCCCTTACATTAATTAATTGCTAATACTAGGCTTCTAGTATAGCTTGTTATTAGGCCAAGGCATCTATAAAGGCCTGTTGCATTATAGTCATTTGTTCCCTAACTAGGGCTATAATAGTTAACGTGGTAGATTCGAGTTTGTTTGCTATTTTAAGGGTAGTGGTATAGACGCAACGTAATATAAAGGCGCGAAGAGGCTTTAAGGAAGATTTAAAGGAACAATATAAATTCTATTTAAATCTAAGGGTATATAGCTCTCGTAGAGAATAAGACGTTGCGTAAAAAGGAGAAAGGAATATAGGAAACTTGTAGCTAAATATTCGTAGTCTTAGCAGTAGACGCGTGGGCACAAGCCCACGCGGATTTCGACAGGTTTTGACCAAATTCCATTACGTCGGTGGAATTTAGTGGAGACTGGTGGAAATTAATCAAGTTGGCGGAATTTGGCAGAATTTGATTAACTTGGTAGAATTTAATTAAAGCGTTAGAATTTATCTATTGAGTGTTTCACCGAGACATTCCTACTGTAACTGGGCTAGTCCCGTTACAGTCCCCTAATAACTCTATAGTAATAAAGTAAAGTTTCTAAAGATAGTAAATTAAGTGCTGCAGCCGTATATAAGATAGGAGAGAGAAATAGGATTAAATATGCAATAAACTGGAATCTAGGACCCTATATAGAAATTATAAACACAAAGCTTTATACAGTCTATAGGGCCTTAGAATACCTAAAGCAATAAAGATTAAAAGAGAAATAGGTCTATATCTTTATAGATAGCTGTTATAGGGCACAGAACAGTGGCTGCTAAATGTATATATTTAAGGAGTCTACAAGACGTTACGCAATCAATCGTAAGGATTGAGGGCGTAGGAAGGTAATATACTACGCGTGGCTGACGTAAGCTGTACGCGAAGCGTACATAAGGGCACGGGATTCCGCTAGGGAGTCTCCTATAGAGGCTCCTACGGCGGCGTTCCGTAATACTACCCCCCCTCTTATAGAGGCGGAGCTCCGGTGACGCTGTAGTTACTATATATATATAGAAGGAACGCTTAAGGTATAGAGAAGGAAAAGAAATAACGCTAAAGGGGTTAGCGGTGTGGAGTTCTGCCGGCTTTAATCGTTAAATGGACCAATTAGGATTTTCTATCCCTGGGATGGAAAATTGGTATTAGCTTAGTGGAAGGTAGTAAGCTAAACTAATATCTTTGCAGTCTGCAGCGACATTATATAATAAGGCTTGGCACCCAAGAATTTAACTAATTAGATAACTTTAACCGGCGGTCGAAGTTCTTAGATATCTTAATGATTTTTTAGTCACGTAATAGCAATCTGCGGCAATTTGACAGCAATTTGCCCTTACGTAGCAGTATACAACGGTTGAACTCTATAAGGGCTCCTATAGAGGATTAAGCACAAAATCTCTGCTTAGGCCCAGTTTCTGTAGGTTTGTATAGTAAAAGTTACTAATTAGGTCCTTTGTATTTTTAAAGTCTTCCCATAGTTGCCATTCTGGCTAATCTATATTTGTCACGAAGTTCAAATAGATGAGTTTATTAATGAAATGGGTTAATTGATTGATGATCTTAATAATCGTGTCTTTTTAACCTTAATCTGACGTGTCTTTAGTGACGTATCTTCGTGCACGTGACTCGTGCACGTAACCTACGCCTTTAGAGAATACAGATTATCTAACACCCCCCCTTTAGCTTCAAGCTCTTTGAGGTCAAAGCTAACCACCTTCTTGTGTCCGTCAATGCGTTAATTAAACCATAATGTCATATAAATCCTTCCTTCTCGCCCTAACCTTCTCCCTTAGGTCCTCTAGTTGCTTCTCCTTATTCAGCCACTTCTTAATATCTACCATTCCAACTAGGTTAACAAAGTTCTAAAACCTCTACTTAGGCAGGGCCTTTATAAGTCCATCGGCAATTATCTCCTTTATTACTATCCATTGAAATCATACTTGTTTTATTGCGTATTCCTAACATAGCCAGTGTTAATAGATGTTGATATATCGGAGCTTCGTAATTAGCTTTGCCGTATCTTCTATAATTAGTTAGAGTGTCTGGGTGTTATTACATTTAATAATTAAAGGCTCGTTTAGCCTTAATATTATTGCTTTAAATAGTCTGCTAATAAAGATAGCTTCCTTTGCTATCTATAATAGGGCTAACAACTCGGCTTCCGTGCTTAACATTATAACTATACCCTACTTGTTTGCTCTCCAGGCGATTAGTTCCCTAAATAGCTTTATAATATATCCTTGTAAGCTCTTTCTGTTAACAGAGTTGTCTATAAATAATACATCGCTAGCATAGATAAATGATTGCGCTTTACTTCTACCGTCTCTTCTATTGTCTTGTCCTTTGTTGCGTATTCCTTTATCTTTCCCTCTACCGTTCGTTCCTTCCTTATCTCCTCTATAGCAGATTGCTCTGCTCCTCGTGCTATATAGGTACTGGATTACTCTGTCTACCGCTTAATAATGCTCTTAACTTAGGTTCTGATTGAACCTTACTAGCTGTAATACTGCAAAAGCAATATCCGGACGTGTTATAGTGGTTATATAGAGTACTAAACCCAATTTTCTCTAATATAGCATTATAGAAGCTGCTTCTCTTAATAGGGATATAGGACGGACTAGTAGGTCTATATTAGGGGACGGAAGCATCAGATAGATCAATTGGTGATTAGTAGGGAGGAGTTCAGATTCTGCTATAGGAGTATCCAGAAGACGCCCTATAAGATCTATTTTATACTAATTAGCTATTTTCTTAATATAGGCTTCCTGGGATAGCTATAGGAGCCTCTGGCTACGATTACATAGCACGTGGATTCCTAGGAACTATTTTAGCTCGCTAAGGGTACTTATCTGGTATTCCTTACTTAGCTCCTTAATTACTTCTTAAGCTTTCTTCTCATCTGTCTTTTGGTAGCAGAAGACAATATTATCAACATAGAAGAAGACGACTATTCCACCTTTTAGCATAACACACGGCTCCTAGGGTACTTCTTTAAAACCTAATTCGTTTAATAAGCTCGTAAGATTCTTCTGCCATAACAGTGGTAATCATTGTAGTCCATATAGGGCTTTTCTTAAGCGCAGTGCTTTGTCTGTCTTTCCTTTATTAAACCCTAGTGGTAGCTTTGTCAGAATTAAGCAAGAGATGCTAACTAAGCTCTGGACACGTCGCGAGAGCGAGCTCTGCATGTCAATCTAGATAGACATCAACCGCATCTACTACATCACAAATCAATCAATATTCATCGTCTGCGTCATCTCTATTATCAAATAGACCCTCAAGACTGCTCCACTGTGACCTTATGACCTTGTAATTCCAACAGGTTATAAGCCTGGGTAGCAACACCTCTCCTAACTCAAAAATCAACCCTAAAAATAACCTCCTCTACCTCAACCTTAACGACACCTACATATAATCACAAGGCCGGTAAAATTATTATTTTTAATGGAGACAACTTTGCAGACTAGGAGCGCACCTGCAAGGCAGCCCTAATTATATCAGAGGGCTGGGATTTTGTTACTGGTGTAAAGGACCCAAATCGAGTTAATTTAGCTGACGGAAGAAGAAGAAGAGGGGAAGCAAACAAGATCATCTACAATTCAATAGGAGACGACCGTCAGGAAGAGATGCGTGCGATAATAAAGGCGTACAATATTTAAGAAATGTGGGAAGGAATAAAGAAGTTCAATAAGGCCAAAGACAAGGTCTACTTCGTAGAGAGTTCTATAGCACTATATTCAACCCTACAAAGATGCGAATCGTTGAGTTTATCTATATACTAAATTAATTTAAGATCAATCTAGCCTCTACACCTTAACTACTTACCAACGACGATATTAAAGAGTAACTCCTTCTAGCCCTACCAAGCAATGTTATATGGCAGAATATAAAGACCTAGTGTCTACGAGACAAAAGAGACCTTAAAAGTTGCATTACCCTTCTTCAGGAGCATAAGACTGCTCTCCCTATACAGGTACAAAATACAGTACTTATATAAGAGAGGAAAGACGAACCTAGGGGGAAAAGGGGAAACCAAGGTCAAACAAGGGGCAGAGGTCGTGTTAGTAGATTTAATCATTCCTTATTACATTATCGCCATAGCTTGTCGTCTCAAGTAGGCAAGAGCTACAGCTATAGCAAGGAGCCAAGGCCACTAAAGAAAGACGAGTGCAGAGTATGCTATTAGGAAGGCCACTACCAGGAAGACTGTCCCCTGCTTAAATAATTCAGATTTAACAACGCTAAGAAGAAAGATCAAGGTGCTCCTAAGGCAGAGAAAGTAGGGAATGTAGTAATAGCTAAGGAAGAATTTGATAGCAATTTAATCTACCCTAACCCTAAACGTGCTATGCTTATAATAAGTATAGGTCTCTTATAGAGCACGTTAGGTGTATACTATAAGGCAAGCTACAAGACATAGTAACTAAGTAGGCCGCTTAGATCAAGTGGGAAGCCTAGGTTAAGATCAAGCGGGACACTCAGATTAAGATTAAGCGGGACACTTAAATCAAGCTGTGAGCCAACCTACACCTCCCCCTACTACCTTAAACGCGCCAACAGAGACTCTAGTTACAAGAACTATAAGTAGGCAAGATAGTGATTGAGTGGGCCGCTTAGATTAAGCGGGATGCTTAGATTAAGTGGGAAGCCTAGGTTAAGACCAGGTGCTAATAGAGACTCCAATAGCGGGAACTACAAGTAGGCCAGATAGTAACTAAATGGGCCACTTAAATTAAGTGGGAAGCCCAGGTTAAGACCAAGTGGGCTACTTAAATTAAGTGGGAAGCCCAGGTCTAAATTAAGTGGGACGCTTAAATCTACAAGGTAATGCTAAGGGTAGGACGCCCGTACTAAAGAGAATGCACACCTATACCATTATAAAGGGGAGAGTACTAGAAGAAAGGTCATTACTCCTAAGCAAGCTAGTTTTAAAGCACAAGTATAATGCTAAGGGAGAAGTAATTCGCAAGAAGGCAAGACTGTGTATTTAGGGAGACAAGCAAATCCCCAACATCGATTATTTTAAGACATTTGCGTCTGTTGTATAATATAACACCTTCAGGTTCCTAATAGCAAAGGTAGCAGCTAAGGACCTTAAGCTCGACTATATTGACGTTAAAACTGCATTCTTAAACCCGCCGTTGCAAGAATAGATTTATATGCAGATTCCTAACCTATTAAGAGACTTCGAACCTAAGCTCAAGGGCGTAAAAGACGTCTACTTAAAGCTAAATAAGTTACTTTACGGCCTAAAGCAGGCACTGAGAGAATGGTTTTAGATAGTTAAGAAGTTCTTTAAAAGTATAGGTTTAAAAGCAGCTAATACTAACCCCAATCTCTTTATAGGAAATGAAGTATATATCTTGCTATTTATTAACAATATGCTGATCGCAGGAAAGCGCCAATACCTTAATATCACGAAGACAAGAATCTTAAGAGAATGGAGATGCAAAGACCTAGGTTCTATAGAAGTATTTACAGGCTTCCAAATTAATTAAGACCATACAAACCGAACCCTTAAGCTACATCAGACGATGTACACCAAGAAGCTACTTAAACGGCTAAAAATAGACAGCTGCAATCTGGCTAAGCTACTAATACCAGCTGGTACTATTCTAAAAGCGGATATTAAAAGTCCCCTTAAGTACAACGATGCGACAGTGTACCAGCAGATTATTAGCTTTACGATCTACCTCTTAAACTGCACACGTCCTAATACCAGCTACGCTGTTAGTCAGTTAGCTAGGTTTATAGCAGTACTAGGAGAATCGTATTACCGCTTAAGCAAGCAGCTACTACGATATCTAAACGGCACTCTTAAAGCAGGAATTACCTACTTAAGTTAAGCAGTCTACCTTCCTCTATGTAAGCTTACGTTACCTACTGGTTATAATATCTTTACCGATGCTACGTGGGGAACAGAATACGATCAGATATTATTCCAAGGCATAGCAGTTATACGCTATAGGGGAGCAGTGATCTGGATAGCTCAAAGGCAGAAGTCAACGGCATTGAGCTTAATAGAAGCAGAGATTATAGCGGCATCAGAAGGAGCAAGGTTAGCAATATAGCTTAAAAAGCTAACGAGAGATCTAGAAGAGAGAGATAATAACAACCCTTTTATCCCTACGCTCTACTGTGATAATAAGGGTACGGTCGACCTTTTATATAATATGAAACACTACTAGAAAGCCAAGCATATTAAGACTCGATACCTCTTTATACGAAACGACATAGTTCAGCAAGGTCGACTTAAAGTGGTATATATACCAGGCAAAGATCAGCCGGGAGATATACTTACGAAACAGCTACCAATCAACCAATTTACAAAGCACTGTGCAACGCTAGGAATCGGTAACTGACGGAGACGGTAACAGACGGAGACGGAGCAAGTTACGGAGGTTTTTCGCCTACTATAGGTTTTCCCTCTGTACGTAGGCCAAATGGCACTTGCAAGGTATTTGGGAATAGCTTCATAATTGCCTATTTAGGACAGACGAGGAGAGCGTCGTCAGCATGGGGGAGTGTCAGAATTAAGCGAGAGATGCTGACTAAGCTCTGGACACGTCGCGAGAGCGAGCTCTGCATGTCAATCTAGATAGACATCAACCGCATCT
>Ga0307507_10002987_pt1 | contig 33880 bp, 5 predicted proteins | sample 7_EM_MG_FD_207223 | JGI IMG/M metagenome (GOLD analysis project Ga0307507, IMG submission 207223) | Populus trichocarpa ectomycorrhiza microbial communities from riparian zone in the Pacific Northwest, United States - 7_EM | ecosystem: Host-associated > Plants > Roots > Unclassified | place...
TAAAGCTAGCCTATAAGTTTAGGTACTCTAGCTGCAGTAAGACGAGGGCGGCGGTAGTCGTGCGACGGGTACAGCTGCTACGACTTAGGAGCTTCGGGCGCGATAATAAGACAACAAATTGGAATCGAGCAAATCGGGCAACGTAGTCTTCTTCGCCAGGTTTAATTTAGTAATTCTGGCCATTAGGAATAGCTTAGGGAGCTGTGGAAGTTGAGATAATTGGCTCAAAGTAGGTGTATATAGGCCCAAATCCCCCGCGCGGGACTAACAAAAATCCAAACCGTGTACCAGACCTTCTAATGAAGGTCTTGCCAAAAGCGGTTAGCGTATTTGCAAGCGAGCCTTGACAAGAAGGTCTGGGAACGAGACAAGTGTATAGCTCTAGGGCTTAGCTAATATGGCAGAAAGCTGGCCCTAGGCTTTAGGGGGTTGGCTAATATAGCTAAAAGCTAGCCCTGGGCCTTAGGGGGTTGGCTAATATAACGGAAAGCTAGCCCTAGGCCCTAAAAACACTTTTAGCGAAACTAAATTTCCTATACCACTTCCCGTTTTCCTAACAATATTCTAATTATATATTTATAGAGCCTTAGGGAGACTAGTTAACTATATATATATTATCTATTTAGATAATATTCTAATCTACTTAGAAGACTAAGAAGGGAATAACTAAATAATATAAACTATAGATATAGCCTAGAAAGGTACAGGAAGCCTTTTAGGAATTATATACAAAATTTACAGAAACTCCACTATTGCGGAATTTTAACCTAGATTAGCCACTAATAATAGTCACTAATATATTAAATTTTGCCCTTGCTAGTATCCTACTAAACCTAATAGGTATCTAGACGCTACCCAGCTCTACTAGAGACTAGTAGCATTCTATAATAGAAAATTCTAGGGACCTAAAGTTAGGTATTATACCCACAATAAGGAACTACTGGCTATAGTTAACTACTTTAAACAGTGGCGACACTACCTTAAGCACACAAGCTATACCACCCGTATACTCTTAGATCATTATAATCTACGCTACTTTATAACTATAAAGGAGCTTATACCTTAATAAGCCAGATAGGTAGAGGAGCTTATGCGATTTAACTTTAAGATTAAATATAAGCTAGGGAAAAATAACCCTACTAATAGACTGTTATAACGGCCAGACTATACTAAAGGCTTTAAAACAGGAGAAGGAAAATAGATAATAGATATCTTACTCCCTATATTATAGAACAAGCTTTAGGCATAGGATGCTTAAGTACCTACAGCTCTAAGCACTAAGTCTTAGGTAGTATAAACCCTATTAGCTTTTACTAACGTTCCGGCTAGTACCTAGTCTATAGCTAATAAGGGTCTAAAGATATCTAAATAGGACGTCCCTAATATAAGTTTAGAACCTAGTAATACACTACCTTTAATTACTAAGCTATCCCCTTAAACTAAAAGTAAAGCTATAAAGCAATTAGAACTTAGAGCCCTATAAAGACCAAAGGACTTTAACCTTATAGCGGCCTTCCTAATATATACGCACTAAGAAGTTATAAGATCTATAGTACTATCTAGTCTTGTACTTAGAGTAGTATAATGCGAAACAGCTTTTACCTAGGAACTATCTAAAAGGTTAATAGATCTTATCCGTAAGGTACAACGGAGGGACGCCTCCTATGCCATCTTTAATGTAGAAGTAGACTAGAAATATAACGGAAAGGAAGCTACTAGGCGCTACTATTAGGAACTAGACCCAATGGGCCTACTGCATAGATATAGTAAGGTTTAGGTGCCATAAGAAGCAAATCTACGTCAGAAGATTCTTATAAAGAATTATAATAATCCTCTAGGCGGCTACTATAGTTAAGCTAAGATAGTAAAATTACTTTAACGCAAATACTATTAGCTAAAGCTTAATTAGGAAGCAAAGGAATACATTAGCTATTATAAGAAGTATTAAGTATATAAAATCCAAAGGCACAAGCTATAGGGTTTACTTAAATTGGTTCCTCTCGCTAGCGAACCATAGTAATATTACGCTATAGATTTTATTACGGATCTTCCGCCATTAAAAAATAAGCAAGGATAAACATATAATTCAGTCATTATACTTATTAATAGGGTTTTAAAGTACGTCTAATACCTTCCTGTTAATAAGATAATTAATATATAAGTACTTGTAAACCTAATTAAGGAGAAATACTTTTTTAAAGTAGATTAACTATACTCTATTATTATTAATAGGGGCAGCGTCTTTATAAGCCAATACTAGTTAGATCTATACTTTTATTTAAAGATAGACCAATATTATAGTATAGCTTTCTATTTATAGATAGATGGGCAAATAGAGCACTAAAACTAGGAACTAGAGTCTTACCTACAAATGTATTTAAACTACTAGCAAGATAATTAGTGTGAGCTACTTCCATATGCGGAATACGCTTATAACTTAAAGCAATACTTGTTGCATAAGTATATACCTATCCAGATTGCCTATAGCGTTTAAACATCCGGATTTAATAGTGTACTTAATAATTACTAGCTAAGGCCACATAACTAATTATAGAACCTAATTAGGAAGTCTAAGGATATCTACTAAAGAGTATAAGGGTACCTTAAGGAATAGGAGGAGCAATAGAAGCATGTAAAGCAGAGCCTATAAAATGCGTAAGAGCAGTAAAGACTTTAGTATAACTGTAAATATTAGGACAAGCATTTCAGTATAGACGATAAGGTTCTATTATATTTAACAAATATTAAAACCTGTTAACTATTAAAGAAGCTTAATATAAGATACCTAGGCCCCTTCTAAATTCAGGAACAAATTAGTAAGCTAGCCTACTGTCTCTAGCTACCCCCATCTATAGCCTATATACATCTAGTATTTTACATAAATCTACTAGAGCTATGGCATAGACTACTACTAGAAAAGAACTTCCGTTTAGGCCTAATTAAACACCCTAAAGTAGTAGGCGAGCGGTATAAGGTTAAAGCTATACTATACTATAAGTCTGTTAAGAATAAGCTTTAATATAAAGTTAAATGGCCAGGCTGGCCCGCTAAGGACTCTATATAGAAACCAGAGGATTACCTTAATTATTATAAAGATATTCTAAAAGAATATTAGGACTAAGGTCCGCAATCTATAAAGCGCAGAAAGCGCTCTAATACTATAGTGTTATTATAGCCTATAAAGAAGACTCGTATAAAGAGCAAGAAATAGGTTAAATTAGATATAGAATAGATAGGCTCTAGAAACCATAAGGATTAATTAGAGCTATAGCCTAAGGCAGGACAGGTCCGTAGCCTTTTTATATATATAGCATAGAATTAATAGGGTATTTTACTAGAATTGCATTCCTATTTATTAGTCTATATTAGAAATAGTGTTTCTATACCTTCCTAAATGCCTTATAAGGCCTTCCTAATTGCTACTATGTATAAAAATCAATCCTAAATACCCAAATTAAAAGCTACTATGCCTTATTCCTAGGTGTAGGATTAGTATCTATTAGCCTACCAAGTAATAGCTAATAGGAATAAGATCCAGATCTAGATCCCTTGGTAAAAGTATAGGTAGGCATAAAAATAGGGGCAGGCTAATAAGGTGTAGATAAAGCAGAGATCCTTAAATGCTTAACACTAATATTAGGCCTAAACTAGTACCAATAAAGTTCTTAAGGCGTAAGCTTATAGTTAATAAAGATACACTTAAGCCCAGAATAAATAGAGACGTTAGCTAGCTGGTAAAGACCAAAATCACTAAGACCTTACTATAGCAATTGTTAGTTACCTATCTACTAGGTACCTAAAGGGTAATCTACCTAATACCGCATTATATTATGCTCTTTTAAAACTTAACACGCATATACAAACTCCTTTTTATAGTAGATAATAGCCTTCTTCTTATTACCCCCATCCTTTACCCTATCCTTAGTATACTAACCTTACTCCCTTATCAGGCGTTACTAGCTAGCTTGCTAGGAATTATAGGCAGTATAGATAGCTATAGCATAGTCTTAAATTTAACCTAGATATTTAGTATTGGCGCTAAAATAAGAGAGAGCCTAGGCGATATAGTAGTTAAGGATATTAAAGGATTGTCACCACTTAGGCCTAGGCTATATTAAAGCCTAAAGTTAGCAATAGAAACCTATTAAGGATAAGAAAGCTTACCTTAATATAACTGCCGCTCTTAGTACACATGCATTAATTATAAGGACTAAAGGTATTGGACCTTATATAGTAGGTCTTATTACAAGCATCTAGAATCTTCTTATTAGACTTCTAGTCTTTTAAGGACGTATATATAAAGTTATTTAGGCAGGACTAGCACCAGTTACGGGTTAGCGGAGGTTAGGGTTCTATATACAGCGGCAGGGCTAGAATACGCTAAGGAATTGGCTTAAAAGAGTAGTTAGCAAAAGAATAAAGAGGTATATTAAATTAATAATGGAAATAAAGAAAATCTTAATAATATATTAAAGATATATCTAAAATTGGATAAAGGCTAATAAGGGGAAGTAAGGTATTAAGGAAAAGGAGCAGCTTAGTAAGTAAGATATCTTTATACTTTACCTTCCAATACCCTTTTAGTAAATAGCCGCAACCTTGCCAATATAACTCCGTTATAATAGCGCAATTTAAAAGAAAGGAAATACGCGTATATGCTATTTAGCCATCACTTCCTTATAAGAAAAACTGATTATATAGCTAGGGAAGATAATTAAGACATTAATTACAGACGTATATGGGTTAAATTATACTTAAATAATACTATAGTATTAAAGAATAATATTATAGACGTCCTTAACAACCGCATAATAGCTAGAGGCGCTATTGTAAAATATCCCTCCTATTTGCTAGGTAGTAGAGCTACGCCAAAATATAGCATAGGACTATAAGAATAAGAAAGGATTATAGATTAATATCTTAACAGTTAAAGACAATAGCAAGCTAAGGCTCTATACGTTAAATCCTATACCAAAAGGTTCTACGGAACTATACTAAAACACCAAATTGCCTATAATATTTATAATTAATTATAGACTAGCATAAAGGCTTAGAAATAGAGTTATATAAAAATCTCTATATTAACCTAGGTAGTTACTAGTATACTTCTAGTAGGCCTCTAATGGGTCTTTTAGCAATCCTTACATCTTTTCTCTAGTTATATTTTTTCCTTATTAAGGTTTTTTAGGAGGTTAAAGCAGGGGTTAAATAAATAGATAATATACAGCGGTATACTAATATCTCCCTAATATGTCTCTAAACCCCTTCTGGGACAAGCCCTTATAATCTCTCTACCGTAAGGTAATAGCGATTAGGGGCCAACTATAAGAAGGGGGGGGGCCAATATAAGGGATATTATTGCGGTTACCTTAGGTTGCCCTTAGGACAACCTCCGGACGCCCCTTAAATGGTCGCCGGTCACGTACTGGAGGCATATACCTGTAGTATATAGTCTCTACAATCCTAGAGGCCTTACCTCCTTAAGGATTCGTCTCTCTTACCAATCTATCCTGTTCTACAATCGTGTCCTTATAGCCCCCTATCTATAAAGTCCCCTTATACCTAGTAGAGGCCGTTTAAAAAGGGCTTTATATAGATAGCTTATATAAGAAGGAAGGCTAGTAGATAGCTTATATAAGAAGGAAAGCTAGTAGATAGCTCTAGACGCCGCGTAGGCAAAGACTTAATATCCAATTACTATCCGGCAGCTTAAAAGTAAGCATAAAAGCCATAAAAAGAACTAGAAGGTATAGAAGGAGCTCTATAGCTAATTTAGCTAGGGGTAGAACAACAATAAAGATATACCAGTTACCTCTAAAGACATTATAGATAGATATTTTAAAGCTAATTCTAACGCCGCGAAGTTTTAAAATGCTCCGCCGCCTTTTTTAAAGGAGTTTAATAAGCTATGTTAAGGCATAGTTGCAATAGGCAACTACACTCTTACTATTAATAAAGCTCTTAATTAAATAGAGAATGGGCCGCTAATTAATCCTACACTAATAGAGAAGGAAAGTGCTACTACTATATAGGACGGCAGGAGTATGGAGGAAGAGTCTTCTAATAAGGAAGACAATAAGGTAGCTAATAAGGATAACCCTTAATCTTCTATAGAATAGCGTTAGTTAGCTTTGTTAGCCAGTAATATTTCCTTAAATAATCGCTCTAGTATACCTTCTAGTTAACAATTATCGTCCTTAGCAAGCCCAAGCCTTTATTATACGCCTTTATTAACGCCTACTTAAACGTCTTCGCTAGCTATAAGAAAACGCGCTACTAAATAAGCCGCCTAGTTAAATTAACTAGATATAAAGTATTAGTGACCTAGAGACAGGCAATGGACAAAGAACCTACTAGGAGAGACTATAGAACTAGTATTAAAAGAGATCAGAGCTACGCAAGAGCTTCTTAGTTAAAGGCCGCCTCTAGAAAAGGCCTTAGTAGAGTTCCTTAACAAGTTTAACGACATAGACCTTAATAATTAAGTACTTATTCTAGAAGCCTTTAAGACTAAATTAATAGTAAGGACCTTTTTAATTATATTAGGGGCGTTATAGAAGAGGTTAATAGATAGGACTCTAGCAAAAATAAAGAAAAAGGAAGACATTAAGGGTTAAAGTTTACATAAAATTAGCGACTACTTTTACTCTATATTTGTAATTGCTTTACTATTAGTAAATTTTTTTTGTAAGGTTTTTATATATAAATTAATAAGTCCTTAAACCTATTATAAATACGCCCTGTAAAATTAAAGCAACCGCTTTTCTATACGTAATTATTAGAAAGTTATTATATTAAGAAGCTCTTTTAAGGCGCGCTCTATAGTAGTAAGATATATTAGTATATAATTTAGTATAGTAATTTGCCTATAGATTATGTACCTAGATATTATAAAGGCCTCCCAATTACCTAATAATAGCTTCTCTATATAAGCTCTGCAATTTTATCCTGTTTTTAATTTATAGCAACCTTACTCTCTTTCTCTACTATTTATATATCCTCTATAATGGGACTAGCCTAGTTATAGTAGGAATATCTTAATAAAACACTTAATAGATAACTATCTAAAACTATTTGCAACTTTTTATAACTATTTGCGACTATTTACAACTATCTATAATTATCTGCCACAATCTGTCACGGGACTACCCAATAACACCTTACACACGCCCACCAGTTTCCACCATCTCGGCCTCTATATTAACGACTCAGTTAATTAAGGCACGTAACGGCAATCTAAGGCAATTTGCCATCACGTAATGGCAATCTGAGGCAATTTGCCGTCCTCTACTATATTCCACCAAATTCTGCTAAGTTCTACTAGGACTATAACCCAAAGCCTATTCTGCCCTATGTATATATTAACTAAGTAACTAAGTTAATAATATATACCCTTTTCTTCCCGTTTCCTTACTTTCTTTCCTTATATAACATCTTAACTTTATTACACAGTTTATATATATAGCTTAATAATATCTACTTTGCTACATATTATCGTCACTTATACTCACTCTGTAATACTATATTGCGTTAAAAACCTATACTCTACCCCACCCTGCCTAGTCCAAAATACAAAACAACCTCAAAGCCCCTATAACGGCCGCTAATATTATATCCGCACTCTAAGAACAATTAGTAAATATATAGAAGTCTTTTATAGACGCCCTTGCATAGAACTAGGCCACTATAGCTAAATAATAAGCTAAACAAGAAGCACAGCACCAGGAATCCATTAAAGCACTTTAAGAAGTAGTCCGCACCCTTAAGGCACTCGCGTTAGGGACCTAAAACCAAATACTAGCCTAAGAGGCTGCTAACACGCCATCTACAAATAAGATAAAAATAACCAAATCTAGACCTGGCTTGTCGGGTACAAATCTTAAGCCAGCTATAGATATTTATCCTATAAATCCATCTACTATACTATAATAATCTAAAAAGTTACTAGACCCTCTAGTATTTACCAGTAAATAATAAGAACTTTAATTATTCTTAAGCCGGCTTAAGAATAAGCTAACTAGTAATATTAACTGTTACCTAACTAAGGCTAACTAACTCTACTACGCCTTAAGTTAACTAGGAGGAGACGTAGCTAACCTTATTAAACCTCTTTAGCCAAACTTAGTATAAAGCCTAGTCGTGCTTCTTAAAGCTATATACAGTAACCTAAACTGTTAAGCTACCGCTTAAAGAAAGATAAACTATATAACTTAAGAAAAGAAAAGCTTTCCAGTATACTTCTCCAAATTTAACTATTACGTAAAAGAAATAGGCTAGAACAACTCTACACTAATTAATAGCCTTATTAAATCCCTAAGTCCTAAACTAAAAACCTCCCTAATAGGTATAGACCTACCAGAAGCCCTTAACGCCTATACAAATGTTATTAATAAACGGTATAATAATATACTACGCCTAACACCAAATTCCACTCCTTAATATAATACGACAGCTCCGTGAACGTCTACTAAGTTATTATCTTAGCCTAAGCACCCTAACGCCATAGATATTAACATAGAGACCCTAGGATACGCTCCACTGGGTTCCCCTAAATAAGAATAATACATTAAGCTAGGCCTTTGCTTTAAATGCGGGAGCAAGGATTATATCTTAAAATACTGCTCTATCCCTATACCCTAATACAACTTACAAATAGCTAATACTAACAACCGTTTACCGCATTAATCCTCCAGTTACCGTCCCTAATCTTTACCTAGTTCTAGCCCCGTATCTAATAAGCACCACTTATAAGGACAAAGTTATAACCAACGTTCTATAGGAACCCCTTCCCGCTCACTGCTAAAAGGTACGTCCTAGAGTTAAGTCGCTCTCCAGGACAGCTATGTCACAGGATCTTATTAAATACCTTAGATATTGTAAACCCTAACTCTTAGAATTGTAGTATAACTATTAACTACTATCTTTAGCAGAAAGGTTAATAGGCTAATACTTAAGTCCTAATTAATACAGGAGCTAGCGGTATAGGATTTATTAATAAGACCTTTGTGTAGGATAATAGGTTTACCCTAATACCCCTTAACCGGCATATTAACGTATTTAGATTTAATAGCAAACACACTATCTTAGGCTATATTACTTACGTAGCAGCCCTAAGACTCCAATATCTGAACCATAAAGAATTAGTTAAGCTCTTTATTACTACCCTAGGTTACCTAGTAATCCTTAAACAACCCTAGATAAAGCTATATAAGGTAACCATTAATTAGGACAACCTTAAGCTTCTATTTACCGCCTCCTGTTACAAGTAAAAGTGCCTTATAACTCGCTGCTTAGACCCCAAACTAAAATCTAAAAAATCCACTAAGATCTACCAGTCTAAAATTTCCACTAACGTCCACCCTATACCTAAAAAGTCCACCCAATTCCACCTACCTAAGAATTCCACCAAATTCCACTAATATAAGATTTCCACCAACGTCCGCTAAGAACCTAGAAATAATATATAACCATATAAACTAACTCTAACCACTATACCCTAAACCAAGTAGAAGTCTAAGCCTAAGCTTAATATATAAAAGTACCAAAAGAACTGGTATTCTACTATAAAAAGGATACTTAAAAAACCTAAACCTAAATCTAATACTAACTCTATACCTAACACCAAACCTAAAGCTAAATAAGAAACTATATAAGAAACTAAGGACAATCTAAGCTTGCTTAATACCTTAGATATCTATATAATTAGAGCTACTCCGCTAGTATAACTTGCCAGGAAACCAGAATATATAATCTTTACTGTTACAATAGCTAACATTAAGAAGGCCTTAGCACTAAAGAAGCATACTAACCCCGCCATAAAAGTACCTGTAGATTACCATAATTACCTAGACATATTCTTACAAAAAGAAGCCAATAAGCTACTAAAACGCCGTCTATATAATTATAAGATTGTAGTTAAAGAAGGAAAACATTTTAAATTTAGACCCTTATATAGGATGTCCTAAAACAAACTCCAGGTATTATAGAAGTACTTAGACAAATATCTGGACAAAGAATTTATTAGAGCAAGTTCTTTACCTATAGCTGTACTAATAATCTTTATTAAGAAACCTAGCGGCGGTCTATACTTCTACGTAAACTACTAAGCTCTTAATGCTGTCACTATTAAAAACTAATACCTAATCCTATTAATCTAAAAGACACTAAACCGATTAAGTAAGGCTCGCTACTATATAAAGCTTAATATTATCCACGTATTTAACCGTCTCCATATCACAAAAGGAGATAAATGGCGTACTGCATTTTATACTTAATATAGATTATTTAAATACTTAGTAATGCCATTTGGCCTTATAAACGCCCTAAGTTTATTCCAACACTTTATAAATAATACCCTACACCTATACCTGGACGTCTTTTATACCGCTTATATTAACAACATCTTAATATACAGTAATAATCTGGCTGAATACTAAAAATATATTAAACTGGTCTTGCAAGCCTTGCATAGAGCTAGCCTATAATTAAATATAGATAAATGCGAGTTCTATAAAACGGAAGTCCTATACCTTGGACTTATTATTTCTATAGACGGCGTATAAATAGACCCTAAGAAAGTTAAAGTAATTATAAACTAGTAAGAACCTAAGAACATTAAGGATGTAAGGGCCTTTATAGGCTTTGCTAACTTCTACTAATAGTTTTACCCCTTATAGCCTTAACCTAAAAGGATAAAGCCTTTATCTTTAGTGAGGAATATAAAAAGGCCTTTGCTTATCTAAAGGTTATATTTACTACTACACCTATACTTTAACACTTCAACCCTAACTAAATAAGTGTTATAGAAGCTGACTTATCTAATTACGTTACTAGAGGCATTCTATCTTAATACAACGAGGAAGGAGTATTATACCCTATAGCATACTTCTTAAAACGACTAAGCCTAGCCGAATACAATTACGAGATCTATAATAAGGAATTGCTAGCTATTATTAGATGCTTTAAGCAATGGCAACCGGAACTAAAAGGAACTGAATTCCTAATTAAAGTTCTTAGCGACTATAAGAACCTACAGTACTTCACAACCATAAAATAGCTAAGCCACTATTAAGCCTACTGGTTAGAATATCTATCCTAATTCCAATTCTTAATTATATACCGCCTAGGCGTTTAAGACTAGAAGCCTAATACCCTAACCTAACGTTTGCAAGACGTACCAGCTTAAAAAGAAGCGCGCTTCTACTATAACCAGACCCTACTCCGCCTTAAGCTATTTAGTCCCCCTATTAAAGATCTTATAGTACACACCCTTAAAATAACCAATTAAACTATTAAATAGGTTATAGTTAATAAATATCCAAATAATAAATTTATCTAAGAGACACTTAAGCTAATTTAAGATGGCGTTAAACGCTTTAAAAAGATTTATTTAAGTAAATACAAAACCCGCGGAAGCCGCTTATACTACCAAAACCGCCTAGTTATCCCTAATTATAATAAGCTTAAGCTTAAGCTCCTTAAATACGTATACAACCTATTAGTAGCTGGCTACCTAGGCTAAGGAAAAACCTTAGAACTACTCTAACAGGAGTACTACTGGCTAAATATATATAATATAACACAGAGGTATGTTTCTAGCTGCTATACCTACCAATAAGCTAAAGCTTTGCATAAGACGTATAACGGCTTTCTAAAACTACTACCTGTTCTAGACTGAAGATAAAAGAACATCTTAATTAACTTTGTTATTAATCTCCCCGTAAGTAGAGGCTGTATAAATATTATAGTAGTTATAGATCGACTATCTAAGATAAGACACTTAATCGCCTGCCCTAATATGTTAACACCTGCCGTTGCCCAACTATTCCTGGATTACGTATAGAAACTCCAGACTCCCTAAAACAATTATCTCTAATAAAGGCAGCCAGTTTATCTTGGCGTTCTAAAAAAAACTAACTACCTAACTCTGCATTAAAGCACTATTATTTATAGCATATTACCTAGAAATGAATAGTTAAACGGAATGTATAAATACTATAATGGAACAATATATTCGGATATACATGTTATATCTACAAGATAACTGGATAAACTAGCTTGCATTTACTAAGTTTACTATAAATAACTGCGTTTTGGAAACTATAAAGGTCTCCCCGTTCCTAGCTAACTACGGCTAATATCCGCAAATAGGTTTTAAACCCTTTAGTAATATCCCTTACCTAGCTTATTAGGCCTTATAAGTTATAGAAGCAAATAAATTTATAAAGAAAATAGAAGAACTATAAGAGTTCCTTACTAACAAAATAATATAGGCCCAATCTATCTATAAAGCTGCAGTAAATAAGAACCAAACCCTAGCACCGGCCTATTAAATTAGTGACTTTATCTAGCTAGATATAAGAAATCTGAATATGAAACAACCTACTAAGAAACTTAATTGGAAGAACGCCGGCCCTTATAAGGTTAAAAAAGTTGTCTCTCCTTATGCTTACCAACTAAAGCTCCCTAATATAGTTAAAATCCACCCTATATTCCATACGTTAGTCCTCTACCCTACTACCCCTATATTAGACGCCCTACCTAAACAGATCTAGAACCCTCCCCCACTAGTTAAGGTGGATAGTAAGGATAAGTACTTTATTAAAAGAATTAACAACATTAAGTATAATAAACGGAAACGCTAGTATATATACCTTACGAAGTGGAGAGGCTTTACTAAACCCTTATAGGAACCTATTAACTCTATAGGACTTATATAAGCTATAGAATACTTTTATAAACTCTACCCAGAACTACCACAGCCCCATCTCGCAGAAGCTTAAGTTTAAAGGGGGGGTACTATTATGGGACTACCCCATAACACCTCGCATATATCTACCAGTTTCCACTATCTTGGCCTCTATGTTAACAACTCAGTTAATTAAGGCACGTAACGGCAATTTAAGGCAATTTGCTATTACGTGACGGCAATCTAAGGCAATTTACTATTATATAATGGCAATCTATGGCAATCTGCCGTCCTCTACTATATTCCGCTAAATTCTGCTAAGTTTAGCTAGGACTATAACCTAAAGCCTATTCTACCCTATGTATGTATTAACCAAGCAACTAAGTTAATAATATATACCCTTTTCTTCTCGTTTCCTTACTTTCTTTCCTTATATAACGTCTTAACTTTATTATACAGTTTATATATATAGCTTAATAATATCTACTTTGCTATATATTATCGTCACTTATACTTACTCCGTAACATAATCCACCGTTTTTTACTAGTGCTATAACACTAAAGTATATTAAAGACTATTAAAGACTGCGTATATATATATGTATATACTAACTACCAAGACCCTAACTGTTTAATTATATAATTATCTTATTATTCCTTTCTCTTCTTTATATAATATCTTATACTCTACAAGAACTATATACCCTTAGATTTAGATAAAATTTATATTATTCCTTTAAATCTTCCCTAAAGTCTCTTTGCGCCCTTATATTATATTATATTAAAATAACTACTATTAAAATGGCAAACGAACCTAAATCCCTTTTAATAACTATTATTATTCATTGCTTAACGTCCGATTCGGATCCCTATTAGGCCCACGTGGACTACTCCTTATATATATATAGGGAGAAAACTCTTTTAAGAAAACCCCGTAATCCATCTCCCCGCCTTTTGGGACTTGCCTATAAGGCGCCTACGAGTCACCTATAGTGCTCTACTACCTTACTTTTTAACCTCCTTGGGAACCACTACTGCCGTAATAAGCCTACGGACGCGCTAGTATCGCAAACTTTGCTCTACTACTATAAAGTTATTAGGGGGCGCCTATTGCTCGCCCCTTTACCTTTTATTACCATTTCCTTTGCAACCCAAAACTGGTCTAGCATATTTTAGCTAATAAGCTACTAGGTAACCGCCTTAAGACCTTTTTATATTAAGAGTAGTATGTTATAGTTCTCTGTGCCAGCTACTAAGAGTATAGCTTCTTAGTTGGTGTGTAGGGGGCATAATAGTATTACATATTTTAGTGTCTGTCTTAGCCAGCTATATTTGTATCTTAGGCTGCCTACTAGGACACCTACCTAGTAGAGCCAATCTTTTAGTCCTATTATCCCTATTCTTAAGAGTGTTACTATTATATTTTCTACCTTTATTAGGCCTTCTTAGAGCTCTTAAGTATTTACCTCCTATAGCGTTAACTATGCTATGGCTTAGGTTTCTCTTGCCTAAGTCAGCCTCTGTACCTTTAACTCCCATACGCCTCTCTAGCGTTGGTCTAACCAGTATTATATTACGGAAGATGGTTTCCTAGCGTTCTTTTATACTCTACTTTAGCTCCTTTCTCTTTCTTACTATTATCTTTACTGGCCTTTTATACATCTCCCTTCCTCCTCTATATAGGCCTGGGCCCTAATGCAGCACTATTTTTCTTCTACTTTCTTTACCTGTTTCTTTAATATCTTTTCCTTACTTTAGGGTTATTAGTTTATTCTCCTATAAGGCGCCCTAAGATCCCTCCATAGTTTATTTAGGCGTGTTTTAATATACTTTGTGACATTAAAGTTGCGTTTACTTTGCGCCCTTTATATTGCAGCGGCTTTAATATATAGTTATAGGGGGGGAATATTAGCTTCCTTCTTAAGTAGTGCTGTGGCTGTTCGCTTATACCCGCCTATTATACTCCAGAGGTAGGCTATTTAGACCTTTTGGAGTAGTTTAAGGAGTAATTTAGGGGGGCCCTTCTTGGTTTCTCTAATGGCTCAAACACTGGATCTATATATTATAGTTAGCCGGATAACTGCTGTATATAGTAGGCGTGACCTCTAGAAGCATAGACCTTATATAGAATTAACAATCCTAGATAATGTAATATACTATACTTAGCCCTTACAGGCCGCTTATACCGTATATGCGCTCTACTAGAGCTTGCTATCTACCTATACTCCTAATACCCTTAGGCTCTAAACTGGTTAACCCCCAAAGCCTTAGATATAGATTATATGCTAAAGATCTATAGATTGGTTGCGTTTTCTTATAAAATAGATTAGCTGGTATTTTTCTAGTAAGAATTGGACTCTATATTGTCTTGCCTATTCTATATAGGTATTATAGGCTTTCTTTAGTGTTCTGTAGTTCTCTACGGCTATTGGCCTATATATAATTAGGTTTATATTATTAACAAAGCCTATTCCCTGGGTTGCCCCTTCCTTAAAGGTATTAAGTAAGTTGCTTATAAAGAAAAGGAAGAGTATAGGCGAAAGAGGTAATCCTTATAGTATACCTATTATAACTGTAATAGGGGGGCTTTAGTATCCGCTAAAGACTAATAATGTCTCTTTCTGGCCTGTAAACCCTTAAATAAATTATATAATCTATTCTAGGAAGCCCTTTACCCTAAGGATATATAGGAGGCGCTTATAGGGTATATTATTATAGGCGCTACTAATATCTAGGCTAAGTATTAATACTATAAAGTCCTTGCGTATAGCCTATACAGTTTTAATAGTAGTAGTAAGTAGTGTAAGTGCTAATAGTATTAAGCGATTCTTTCTTGCCCCTATTTAGCTTTATAGTAGTAGGGCGTGTTTCTCTACCATATCTGCTATATAGTCTACTATAACCTTTTCTAAGATCTTGCTTAGGGTGTTTTTTAAGGTAATAGGGCGGTAGCTTCCTGGGATTAAATAGTCTACTTTACCTTCTTTTTATAAAACAACCGTCATCATAGATCTTCTAAGTCGCGGGTAGTAGCCTATTATAAAGTATACTCTAGCTACATCTGCAAGCTAAGGTGCTATAAGTGGACCATAGGTCTTTAAGGCTTTATTTAGGATCCCATCTGGTCCTAGTACTATATTGTTTAAGAGGCGACTAATAGTTCTAGCTATTTCTTCAGTTGTTATATCGCTGTTAACCCTTAGGCAAGTTACTAGTGTTTTGCTAGTAATGTTACTAAGGTCTACTAGAGCCAGTTAGGGGAAAAATCTTTTTATAAGGATCTTCGCCTTCTTATTATTATTGCTTATAGCCTATGGTTCGCCTGCTCTTTATAGGGGTGGTAGGTATAGGTCTTCTACTAGGCGTCCCGCCTTTTTCTTTACCTATCTTGCTATGGTCTAAAGGCCCTTATTATAGGGGATGCTTAGGTTAATAGTATATTCGTTTATAAACCGTCTCCAGTTATTTCTTACTTCTTTTTTTAGGGTATTCTTTAGCTAGTTTCTTATGTCTTTATATTATCTCTTATCTTTAGGGTTATAGCTACTTATATATTTTCTTCTTACTTGTTATTAGCTAGCTATAAGAACCGCGTATTATGCGGACCATATATATTGTGTATAGGGGCCTGGTTTTAAGACTAGGCAATACTCTTCTAGCCTATTTTTAATTACTGCCTAGATCCTTTCTAGTCTTTGGTTAATTTCCTTAGGGGTGGCTAATAAGCCTTACTTGTTTGGTATTAGGTAGATTTCTTCTAGGTCTTAAAGTTGTTATTTAACCATATTAAGAAAACTGTTTGTCTTAAGCTTCCTTATTACATATCTTTTACTATTTAGTTGCGCCTTAATATCTAAATCTAGCTATATCTAGATAGGGATATAGTCTAAGGTAAGTGCCTATTCTTCTTTAGGGATGCACCTTTTAAGTCTCTAGTATAGGCCATCGTCTATAAATATAAGGTTAATTGTACTTCTAGCGGTGCCTTATTACCACGTAATTGCTCCTAGGGGAGTAGCCAGCTTAAGGCCCCAGATGTCTATAGCTCTTAATAGGCACTCTACCTATTATTTAGCAGCGACATGGATACCCCCCTACTATAGGTGGTAGAGGTTTATGTCTCCTAATAGGATAGACTCTATGCCTTTAGTTTCCAGTAAGCTTATTACTAATATAATATTCTCTATTTATAGGACCCCTTTGACCCTAGGGTTATATATATTAATAATTTATACCGGTCCCCTATATATCTGGATTATTATAACTACAATATCTAGGTTAACTGCTTGCTATAACTATAAGGATAGGCTAACAGCCTTACTAATTATAAAGCACACATACATGGCTGCTTTTGGTTTGTATAGGAGCTAGAATCCTTAGGGGCAGTATATTAATTATATATAGGTATTATAATACGGCTCTTATATAGTAAGGATATAGTATTTCTCTAGGTCTAGACTGTCTAGTAGGGGCCTTGCAAGGCGGTAGTTTATATTGCCGCAGTTATACTATATAATAGATAGATAGCGGACCCCTAGCAAGGGTTATTTAACTCTCCTTTATTTTTTACTTCCTCTATTTTCACTTTCTCTAGGATTTTCAGAACTTCTATCTCTTATATCTATACCATAGTCGCTACTTATTTTATATAGGGCTTTCTATTCCCGTATCTTATATTCCTACTAGCGCTTTTATATCTAAATCTATTATTGTCTCTAGTTCTTCCCCTAGTCTTACTAGTTGGCTTTATGCCCTTTATAGGTTAGCTGTAAATATTAGATTTGCCGCGTTTAGTCTAATTCTTAATTATCCTAGTTTTAAGCTTACTATAGCTATCTATAGGGGTCTTCCTATAGGGCGTTCTCTCCCTTATATCCCCTATAACCCTTATATCCCTATTTAGTCTGGTAATATCGCACAGCGTTACTTCTAGCCTATTAAGGCTTGGGATAGCTAGCCTAGCCCCCCAATATTAAAGGTAGGGAACGCCAAAAAGGCATCTACGTCCCCCTAGCTTATTACCTATTATTTCTATTTATATAACCTAGTATATAGTTATTCCCGTAGCTATTAAGCCCTTACCTTCTATCTCCTATATTTAATACAGTCTACTCTCTCTTATGCCTTATATGTGCTTCGGTAACAGTTTACGCATTTTATTTGGTCTTAATTTAAGCAGTATCTTATATTATAGGGGCCTATATAGTAGCCATAGCACACCTATACTGCGTATATGGATTAGGTGTGTCCCTATTATATACAGCAATAGTATTGTTCTAGGTATAGTTTGTGGTTATAGAGCCTTATGTTATATATAAGGCTGTTTATAATTATTCCTTTTTAGATAAGAAGTTTTTGCATTCCTAGTATATATATACTAATAATAAGGGAGCTATACGTTTAACTAGCGTCTTCCTAGTAAGTCTCTGGTAACTCTTATGTTCTCTTATTATTCTTATTATATACTTAGATTGCATTTTCCTATTAAAGCCATTAGATTTAGGTAATCTCAAGTCCCGGTATAAGGCGTTCTGTATATTTTACTATTTTCTATATAGTTGCTGTATTATTCGCCTAGCGTCTCTTTTCTACCCTAAGGCTTATAGGAACCGCTAGAACTTTAACTAGGTAGTCTTTATAGAGCACTTTTATGCCAATATATTCTCCTAGCCTATCCCCTACCCTTACGGCTCGTTCCGTTACCTATTAGTCCTTTAGGGTAACTCTAATGTCTCCACTCCTCAGGTATTAGACTGTAATGGCGTTATAGACTTTCTTATAAATCTCTATAAGGACTTCTGTTTCTGATTATCCCCTAAGCCCCTCTACTTTTTCTATATTTGGTTATATTATAATTATATACCCAGTTATTATCTTAAGGGGGTTAGGTTCTCTATGCTATAGAAACACAGCTACGGCAGCCTAGGTACGGTTCGCCAGTAAAGAGGGGTTTTATTTATTTTTAATTTTACTTAGCCGTTAGAGGATTTAATTAAGGGATTACTAGAGGGGCGCTTAAGAGACGCTAGACTGGCGAAGCCATTCTACTAGCTATATTAGTTTATTATAGCTAACAGTTACTTCTCTATAATTATAGATACTAGACGCGTCTAATAGGCTTTATATTTTGTTAGATGCCTTCTTAATAGAGGTATTTCCGCTTTATAGTGTGGTATTCGCCTATTCTTGTTGTGGAGGGCCATTGCTAGGCGTGGTTCTGGCGGTCGCGCGCGAGTGCGAACCACCGTCGTTTGACGTGTGCCTCCCCTGCGATGCAGGCATCTTAGGGGGATTCTCTAGGTGTTTTTCGGGGTTCTTTTTGGTTGGTTTTGGTCTTTTTGGGCCGGGTGCAGCAAGAGCTCTAGTCTCCCATATAAATATATAGGGTAGGTCTTTTAATAACTATAAGTATTATATCCCTAGTTAGGGAACAGTTAACTATAATATAATAGTCCTTTATAAATACCTTAGCTTAGTAGCAAGCTACACTAGAAGCCTAATATTAGTAATTAATAGAAGTACTCTATAAAGAACTCTATAATACTAAGGTATATATATTAGGGACCCTAATAGCAATACCTATAAATAAAATTGAAATAATAGTATTTAAACCTAACCTATTAAGTGCAAATACTAAACTAGTAATAGTAGCTTAACCTATATATATAATAAACCTAGTACCTATTATAAAATCTAAAAAGCTTCCTAATTCTCTAATATTTAATAAAAATTAAAATAACCTATATCCCTTTATAACTAAGCTCTATTTTAAGCTTTTAATAAACTCTAACTAATACCCTACTAAAGCTAGTAAGATTAGCTATAGAATATCTTATTTAAGTAAGGACGCTATATAATAATAATAATTCATTGCTTAACGTCCGATTTAGATCCCTATTAGGCCCACGCGGACTACTCCTTATGTACATGTGGGGAGAAAACTCTATTTAAGAAAACCCTATAATCCATCTCCCACCCTTTTGGGACTCGCCTATAGGGCGCCTACAAGGCGCCTGCAAGTCACCTATAGTGCTCCTACTACCTTACTTTTTAACCTCCTTAGAAACCACTACTGCCGTAACAAGCCTACGGACGCGCTAGTATCGCAAACTTTACTCTACTACTGTAGAGTTATCAGGGGGCGCCCGTTACTTGCCCCCCCACCCTTTATTGCTATTTCCTTTACAACCCGGAACTAGTTTAGTATATTTTAGCTAATAAGCCACTAGGTAACCGCCTTAAGGCCTTTTTATATTAAGAGTAGTGTATTATAGTTCTCTGTACTAGCTACTAAGAGCATTACTTCTCAGTTAGTGCGTAAGGGGCATAATAGTATTACATGTTTTGGTGTCTATCTTAGCCAGCTATATTCGCATCTTAGGCTACCTACTAGGACACCTACCCAGTAGAGCCAGTCTTTTAGTCCTATTATTCCTATTCTTAAGAGTGTTGCTATTATATTTTCTGCTTTTATTAAGCCTTCTTAGAGCCCTAGAGTGTTTACCCCCTATAGCGTTAACCATGCTACGGCTTAAGTTCCTTTTGCCTTAGCCAGCCTCTATACCTTTAACTCCTATATACCTCTCTAGCGTTGGTCTAGCCAGTATTATATTATAGTAGATGGTTTCCCGGCGTTCTTTTATACTCTACTTTAGCTCCTTTCTCTCTTTTACTATTATCTTTACTAGCCTCTTACGCGTCTCCCTTCCTCCTCTATATAGGCCTAGGCCCTAAAGCAGCACCATTCTTCTTTTGCTTTCTTTACCTGTTTCTCTAATATATCTTCCCTACTTTAGGGTTATTAGTTTGTTCTCCTATAGAGCGCCCTAGGGTCCCTCTATAGTTTATTTAGGCGTATCTTAATATACTTTATAACATTAGAGTTACGTTTATTTTGCACCCTTTACATTGCAGCGGCTTCAATATATAGTTATAGGGGGGGAATATTAGCTTCCTTCTTAAGTAGTACTGTAGCCGTTCGCTTATATCCACCTATTATACTCCAGAGGCAGGCTGTTTAGACCTTTTAGAGTAGTTTAAGAAGCAATTTAGTAGGGCCTTTCTTAGATTCTCTAATGGCCCAAATACTGGACCTATACGTTATGGTTGGCTAGACAACTGCTATATATAGTAGGCATAACCTCTAGAAGCATGGACCCTATATAGAATTAACAATCCTAGATAATGCAATATACTATACTTGGCCCTTATAGGCCGCTTACGCCGCATATGCGCTCTACCAAAGCTTGCTGTCTACCTATACTCCTAATACCCTTAGGCCCTAAACTGGTTAACCCCCAAAGCCTTAGATACAAATTATATACTAGAGATCTACAGATTGGTTGCGTTTTCTTATAAAGTAGATTAGCTAGTATTTCTCTAGTAAGAATTAGACTCTATATTATCTTACCCATTCTATATAGGTGTTATAAGCTTTCTCTAGTGTTCTACAATTCTCTGCGGCTGTTAGCCCGTATATAATTAGGTTTATATCATTAACGAAGCCTATCCCCTAGGTCGCCCCTTCCTTAAAGGAGTTAAGTAGGTTACTTATAAAGAAAAGGAAGAGTATAGGCGAGAGGGGTAATCTTTATAGTATTCCTATTATAACTGCAATAGGGGGGCTCTAGTATCCGCTAAAGACCAATAATATTTCTTTCTAACCTGTAAACCCTTAAACAAATTATATAATCCATTCTAGGAAGCCTTTTGCCCTAAGGATATATAGAAGACGCTCATAGGGTACGTTATTATAGGCGCCACTAATATCTAGGCTAAGCATTAATACTACAAAGTCCCTTCGCATCGCCTATATAGATTTAATAGTAGTAGCGAGTAGCATAAGTGCTAATAGTATTAAGCGGTTCTTTCTTGCCCCTATTTAGCTTTATAGTAGTAGGGCGTATTCCTTAGCCGTATCTGCTATATAGTCCGCTATTACCTTTTCTAATATCTTGCTAAGGGTATTTTCTAAGGCAATAGGGCGGTAGCTTCCTAGGATTAAATAGTCTGCTTTACCTTCTTTTTATAAAATAACCGTCGTTATAGATCTTCTAAATCATGGGTAGTAGCCTATAGCAAAGCATGCTCTAGCTATATCTATAAGCTAAAGTGCTATAAGTGGTCCATAGGTCTTTAAGGCCTTATTTAAAATCCTATCTAATCCTAGTACTGTATTATTTAAAAGGCGGCTAATAGTTCTGGCCATTTCCTCTGTTATTATATCGCTATTAACCCTTAGGCGAGTCACTAGTGTTTTACTTATAATGTTGCTAAGGTCTACTAGAGCCAGTTAGGGGAAGAACCTTTCTATAAGGATCTTTACCTTCTTATCGTTATTATTAGTAGCCTGTAATTCCCTTACTCTTTATAGGGGTAGTAGGTGTAAATCTTTTACTAGGCGCCCTACCTTTTTTTTTACCCATTTCGCTATAGCCTAAAGGCCCTTATTATAGGGAAGGCTTGGGTTAGAAGTGTACTCGTTTATAAACCGTCTCCAGTTATTCCTTGCTTCTTTCTTTAGGGTATTCTTTAACTAGTTTCTTATATCTTTATATTATCTTTTGTCTTTAGGGTTATAGCTGCTTATATATTTCCTTCTTACTTATTATTAGCTAGTAATAAGAACCGCGTATTATGCGGACTATATATATTGCGTATAGGGGCCCAGTTTTAAGACTAGGCAGTGCTCTTCTAGCCTATTTTTAATTGCTGCCTAGATCCTTTCTAGTCTTTAGTTGATTTCCTTAGGGGTAGCTAATAAGCCTTGCTTATTTAGTATTAGGTGGATTTTTTCTAGGTCTTAAAATTGTTGTTTAACTATATTATAGAAACTATCTATCTTAAGCTTCTTTATTGCATATCTTTTACTACTTAGTTACGCCTTAATATCCAAATCTAGCTATATCTAGATAGGGATATAGTCTAAAGCGAGTACCTATTCTTCTTTAAGGTTGCACCTTTTAAGTCTCTAGTATAGGCCTTCGTCTATAAATATGAGGTTAATTATTACTATATAATTGCTCCTAGGGGGGTGGCTAATTTAAGGCCCTAGGTGTCTATAGCTCTTAGTAGGCACTCTGCCTATCGTTTAGTAGTAATATAAATACCCCCCTACCGCGGGTGGTGGAGGTTTATATCTCCTAGTAGGATAGACTCTGTGCCTTTAGTTTCTAGCAAGCTTATTACCAATATAATGTTCTCTATTTATAGGACCCCTTCGACCCTAGGGTTATACACATTAATAATTTATACCGGTCCCCTATATATCTAGATTGTTATAACTACAATATCTAGGTTAACTACCTGCTATAACTATAAGGACAGGCTAATAGCCTTGCTAATTATAAAGCACACGCGTATAGCTACTTTTAGTTCGTATAGGAGCTGGAATCCTTGAGGGCAGTATGTTAATTATATATAGGTATTATAGTACGGCTCTTATATAGCAAGGATATAGTATTTCTCTGGGTTTAGACTATCTAGTAAAGGCCTTATAAGACGGTGGTTTATATTACCGCAGTTATACTATATAATGGATAGGTGGCGGACCCCTGGCGAGGGTTCTTCGTCTTTTCTTTATTCCTCGCTTCTTCTGTTTCTACTTTCTCTAAAATATTTAGAACTTCTATCTCTTATGTCTATACCCTAGTCACTACTTATTTTATATAGAGCTTTCCATTTCCGTATCTTGTGTTTCTACTAGCGCTTCTATATTTAAATCTATTATTATCTCTGGTTCTTCCCCTATTCTTATTAGCTAGCTATATACCCTTTATAGGTTAGCTGCAAATGTTATATTTACCGCGTTAAATCTAATTCTTAATTGTCCTGGTCTTAAGCTTACTATAGCTGTCTATAGGGGTCTTCCTATAGGGCGTCCTCCCCCTTATATCCCCTGTAACCCTTATATCCCTATTCGGTCTAGTAATATTACGCGGCGCCACTTCTAGCCCGTTAAGGCTTAGGATGGCTAGCCTAGCCCCCTAGTACTAAAGGTAGGAAACGCTAGGAAGGTACCTGCGTCCCCCTAGCTTATCGCCTATTGTTTCTATTTATATAACCTAGCGTGCAGTTATTCCCGTAGCTGTTAAGCCCTTGCCTTCTATCTCCTATATTTAATACAGCCTTCTCTCTCCTACGCCTTATATATACTTTGGTAGCAGTTTACGCATTTTATTTAGTCTTAATTTAAACAGTGTTTTGTATTATAGGGGCCTGTATAGTAGCCGTAGCACACCTATACTGCGTATATAGATTAGGTGTATCCCTATTATATATAGCAGTAGCATTTTTCTAGGCGTAGTCTATAGTTGTAGAGCCTTACGTTATATATAAGGCCATTTATGTTACGGCGCTGGTGGAAAACAGTGGATCTTGGCAGACGTGGATTATAGTAGACGCAAGTCACGTAACTTGAGGACCGCATAAAATATTAAGCGGCGCTACTATTCTTCTCCTTCCTTTCTTTAGCTTTAGATCCTCATTTATAGACTACTAATTATACAGGCTTGCGCGTCCCTCTTGCCATGCTCGTGCCTCAATTAACTAAGTCGCTAATATTATCTAAAGCTTAACTACTCTTTCTTCCTGAGAAGGAACTCAAATATATCTATAAAGGACATAGAATAGGACCCTAAGGACATCACTAAGACCATAAGGACAGGATAGACCCCTAAGAGCCAAAAGAACACGAACAGAACGCAAAACCTAAGAATAGGACACGCATGGACCAGAACCCCTAAAAAATAAACAAACACCGGAAATTACCCAATACCCCTACTACTATGCCAAGAAATACAGCAGCTGGCAAAGCCGCTATAGGACCCGCAAATACCTCTAATAGTGAAATAGTCGCCGTCTTAACCCCCCAGGAAGAGCTCGCAGCAGCTAATACTAAAATTAAACGGCTTTAAGAGCTGCTTGAAACTAGAGACACCCCTATACCTAGTAAGGAGTTATTAGACACCTAGAGATTTACTATAGTCCTTAAAACCCTAGCCCAATGTACAGCATTAGCATTGTTGCGGTCCGCAAAGGTTATAGACCCCCTATTGCTTACAGACGGAACTGACCCTATATTTAATAATTAGAAGCTTCAACTATAAGACAAGCTTAAAATCAATATAGACTACTTCCCTACTACCCAAGCTAAAATAGCCTACGTCTTTAGCCGTACTGGTGGGGACGTATAGACGTGTCTATGTCCGTAATACGCCTAGGACTTGGCAGACCCCTTCCTCTCTAAAGAAGAGATAGTTAACTACCTGTCTTCCATTTATAAGGACCCCTTTAAGATATAAAACGCCCGCCTTGATTATAAAGCTCTTAATATAAAGACAACAGAGACCTTTTTAGCCTTCTAGACCCGCTTTCTATACCTAGCTGGCTAAGCCTAAATTCCCTATAAAGACCTAATGCCAGACCTCTTTAATAAGCTTACCCTAGATCTACAGCGCGCCGTACTACCAGTTTTTACTACTGTATAGACGCTAAAGGTACTTATAGACTACTGCCTAGCTATTAACTAAGGCCTTTGTTAAATTAAGGCATAATCTAAGCGGTATAAAGCTAGAAACTCTCTAAACCAGACTATAAGCACTTTATAAATAGCCCATAACACCCTAGCACGATCTGTAACTCCTACAGCACCAGCTATATAGCCCGCCATTAATTCAGTAGCTAGCCGTGCAGCTAGTCCTACTATGGGTCCGGCGTATACTTGGCCTACGTACAACGACCCCTATAAATAGGCCCTTAGTAATTAAGGAGCTTGCTTCTTATATAGCCAGAAAGACCACTTTATAAAGAATTGCTAGACAAAGGCAAAAACAGACAAGGTTCTATTAATTTAGGAGGATAATACGGAGTTAGAAAAAGAGGAACCCTAAAGGAAGACTTCTCTCTAGGGTTAAAAGGGATTAATATATTATATATTAATCTAGGTTGGCTAGTTAGTAGAAAAAGCTGCACTATCCCTTATACCTTATTCCATAATAGATATTAAGTTTTAACCTCTGCTTTGGCTAACTCTGGAGCAAATACCTTTGCCTTAATAGACACCTAATATGCTATAAGGCTGGCTAACTTTTTAAATACACCCCTTAAAGAACTGCCTAAACTAATTCCTATTCGCGGGTATAACGGATGGATAGGACCACCTATTATAACTATCTTGCGGATTTACGTCCGTATAGACAGATAAAGGTAGTATAACGTCCCCTTTTTTATTATGGACCTAGGAAGCCACAACATAATCTTAGAAAGAAAATGGCTAGCCTATCTAGGCTTACAGCTTAATGTATAGAGTAGACGGCTTATCTGGCCTAAAACCCTACCCCCAACACCCTCTTTTATAAAGGAAATCAGCATTACAATAGAAAACCTTATACGGCTATAGATAGACACCGTTTACTAGGCTAATGCTATGCGTAGGGACTAGGCTTTTAAAAAGAACATATAGCTTAACCCACAACAAATCCATATACTACGCCGCCCCTAGACTACCTATATTATGCCACCCGCACCAGAGATTAAAAAAGTTAGTAAAAAGCTAGTGGAGCTCCCCACAGGGAACTCAGGCCCTATACAGCCATAAAGAATAGCAAGGAGTATTAGACGCTATACTAAACGTATAAACCAGAGGGATAACTTACGGAAGATAGAATAGGAGCTAAGAAAAATCACAAACTCTAAGCCGCAAAATACGGCCTAATAACAGTCTATAAAGAAACCTACGGACCTCCTACTAGTTAATATCTGCTATATTGGCGCTGTAGGATTCTACTAGAACTTAGTCCAACCTAATACCGTTGCCTTTACTACTAGCTTATATAAAATTAATTAAATAATTAAGGAAAAGGAAAATAAGTTTAGTAAATAGAAAGGCAAGCTTATAGATAAGAAGCTAGTAGAACAGAAACTACCCCATTAATACTAGAAATTTAAGGACGTGTTCTCCAAGGCAGTATTAGATATACTCCCGCCTCACCAACTATACAACTATAAGATTAAGATTAAGCTAGATAAGGAAGACATACTTAGCTATAGCCCCCTTTATTAGCAGTCTACTGCTAAATTATAGGCTATAAAGTAGTACCTTATTAATAACCTAAATAAGGGCTTTATTAAACCTAGTTAAGCCCCTTTTAACTTGCCTATTCTCTTTACCAAAAAGCTAAATAGAGGACTTCGTTTCTACATTAACTACTATAAACTAAATAATATAACCCACAAGGACCGCTACCCACTGCCCTTATTTAATAAGACTTTAACCTAAATAAGTAGAGCTAAAATCTTTACTAAGCTTAATATCCATTAGGCCTTTTACCAGATTAGGATAGACCCTAAATTAGAAGATCTTACTATATTTCGGACCCGTTACGGAACATATAAATATAAAGTACTTCCTTTTAGACTAACTAACGGACCGGCTACGTACTAGCGATATATAAATAATATATTTTTTAACTACCTTGATGACTTCTATATAGCCTATTTGGATAACATTATAATCTACTTTAAGAATAAGTTAGAACACAAGGAGTATGTCTATAAAGTCCTATAATGGCTCCGCAAGGCTAGTCTCCAGGCCGATATTAGGAAATTGGAATTTAGTGTTAAGCGTATAAAGTACCTAGGTTTTATTATTAGTATAAATAGAATTAAGGCCGACCTAGAGAAAACGGCTATAATTAACCAGTAGACACCCCCACGGACCATAAAAGGGGTGTAATTATTTTTAGGTTTCTATAACTTCTACTAACGCTTTATTAAAAACTATAGCAGGATTACCCGGCCTCTTAACCGCCTTACTAGGAAAAACCAGCCATTCTACTTTAACGCCATATATATACAGGCCTTTAATGAGCTTAAAAAACGGCTGGTATTAGCTCCCCTACTTGCCTACTTTAACCTAGAATGGCCCTTAATGCTAGAAACTGATGCCTTAGACGGCGTAATAGCCGGCGTTTTCTCCCAAAAGTAACTAAACGGAGAATGGCACCCTATTATATACTATTTAAAGACTATAATAGATGCTAAGCTAAACTACTATATCCATAATAAAGAAATGCTGGCTATTGTCTCTAGCTTTTAGCAATGGCGTATATAGCTAAAGGGGACCCCTAAGCCTATTAAGGTAGTTTTGGATTATAAGGCCCTAGAATACTTTATAATAACTAAGGCCCTTATGGCCTAGTAGGCACGCTAGGCAGATATCCTATTTTAGTTTAACTTCTTAATTATATATAGACCAGGCGCTATAAACTATGCGGATACTTTTATAAGGTGTAAACAGGACCTAGGTAACTAGGCGGCTATAAAGATCTTATTATAGACCTAGATACTACTACGACCAGAGCACCTTAACCCCTAGATATAGGCAGAGCTAAATATAGACCTTTTAGATGCTGAGATATGTCCCATTAACTCTATGGAACTTAACCTTATTAATAAACTACTATAGGCAAACCGTACAGCCCCTTCTCTATAGGAGTACTGCAAAAAGGTAAAGAATGCTACTAGCCTATAGTCTCTTAAAAACGGACTGCTTAAGCACTGGGAACGGCTAGTGGTGGTAGAGAAATAGAATTTACGGACCCGGCTTATTGCCGAAGCATATACCTAGGTCTCTACGGCCTACCCTAGAAAGAATAAGACCTGTAAGATTATTAGTAACCGTTACTACTAGCCCGGAATGGTTATGGATATTAACTACTATATACGGAACTGTAACGACTGCTATAGGTTTATAATTCTACGGGACAAAACCCTAGGACTATTAAAGCTACTCCTGGTACCAGAACGCCCCTAGTAGTATATCTTTATAGACTTTTATAAGCTGCCTACGGACTATAACGGATATAATATAGTAATAATCCTAGTTAACCGCTTTGGCAAGCGCCTGTTCTTAATCCCCTATTATAAGGATATTGATGCCAAGGAGGTAGCCTAATTATATATCTATTATGTCTACCAAATTTACGGACTACTAGATACTATTATATCCGATTACAGGCCACAGTTTATATTAGCCTTCTGGAATAAGTTTACTTAAATCCTTAGTATTAAGCTAAAGCTTTCTATAGTATACCACCCCCAGATAGACGGTTAGATGGAGATTGTGAATTAATACTTAAATTAGAGGCTCCGGCCCTTTATTAACTACTTCTAGGACAACTAGGGTAAACTACTACCCCTAATAAACTACGCCTAGGCAACCCTACCCTATAACTCTACGGGATTTGCACCTATTTAGCTAGAAATGAGATACTTACCCTATATAAGCTTTAACTGGGAAAGACCGGAGGGGCTATAAACCGTACACGAAAAACTGTCTTATAAGGAAGCCCAGCAATATACTAAACGCTTAGAAGAAGCTTGGATAGTAGCCTATATAAATCTAGAAAAGGCCTAGAGATTAATAAAACAGTAGGTAAATAAGCACAGGCGCGAGCCTGACTTTACTATAGATAATAGGGTCTAGGTTATAACAAAGAACTAGAAGACAGAATGGCCTAGCCGCAAGCTAGACTATAAGATAGTAGGACTATATAAGATCCTTAATAAAGAAGGCAACTTGTATAAGGTTAAGCTCCTAGACTTAATTAAAGTCTATCCTATCTTTTTGCCGGATAAGCTATGGAAGGCTGCAAATGACCTACTACCTAGATAAAAGAATAAGCCTCCCCTGCCAATTTAAGTTAATGGCGACAATGAATAGGAAGTTAATAAAATACTAGCCTATAAACTAGTATAAGGAACGCTATGATACCGTGTCTAATAGAAAGGCTACAATCTAGACCCAACCTGGTACCCCGCCTGGAACTTTATAGGCTGCCCCTAGAGACTTAAAGAAGTCTATAACCAATACCCTAACGAACCCGGACCCCCGAAGTACCTTAATGAGTGGATGGAGTGCTGGTATAGCGAAGACAATAGGCTGCCTATTGAGCATAAAGACAAGAATACCCCATGGATATAATATGGACATATAAAGCCTAAGGGCAGGCTTTTTTGGAGGGGGGGGTAATGTTACGGCGCTGGTAGAAAACGGTGGATCTTGGTAGACGTGGATTATGGTAGACGCGAGTCACGTGACTTAAGGACCGTATAAAATATTGAGCGGCGCTGCTATTCTTCTCCTTCCTTTCTCTAGCTTTGGATCCTCGTTTATAGACTACCAATTGTATAGGCTTGCGCGTCCCTCTTGCCGTGCTTGTGCCTCGATTGACTGAGTCGCTAATAATTTATAATTATTCCTTTTTAGATAAGAAGTTTTTGTATTCCTGGTGTATATATACTAACGATAAGAGAGCTATGCATTCGGCTGGCGTCTCTTTAGCAAGTCTCTAATAACCCTTATATCCTTTTATTATTCCCGTTATATACTTGGTTTGTATTTTCCTATTAAAGCCATTAGATTCTAGTGACCTTAAGTCCTAGTATAAGGCGTTCTGTTTATCTTACTATCTCCTATATAGTTGCTATATTGTCTGCCTAGCGTCCCTTTTCTACCCTAAGGCTTATAGGGACCACTAGGACTTCGACTAGGTAGTCTTCACGGAGCACTTTTATGCTAATACGTTCTCCTAGCCTATCTCCTACCCTTACGGCTCGTTCCTTTGCCTATTAGTCCTTTAGGGTAACCTAAAGTACATATATATTACAAAGCTACAAGAGTTATATATACAGCAAGTTTACCCAAACTGCTTGCCCAGTTCCTTGCTATAGTTAACGCAGTAACTAGTAGACAAAGCCAGCTTCTACCTATATACACCTGATTTGCTCTATAAGCCTATTCTTACAGCCTACCCCTACCTAAATAGACCAACACGTGTATCCGTCCTTTTGGGCTATACAGACAGTGTCGTCAATAAGGTGTTAATCCTTCCTCTAAGATAGGTCTACTAGGAGTCAGAGCCTAGTAAAGGGGTAAGGTTCCTAGAGTCGTCCGTCACTACCATTATTAGGTAGTTATATATTAGCTAGTAATACAGTAGAGTTCGATATACCTGCTTATCTAGGCCTCTACCCCAGTTTTCTAGTACTTTAGTCCTAGTCTATAAGTAGTTAGCTACCACCACTAATAGCACAGGGAGTTTCACCAGTTCTTTTGGATATCTTATAATAGGTTATTAGCCTAAGTACCAGTCCGCCCCCTAGCGGTCTGTATAAGAGTCTCCTCCTAGAGTTGGTACGCTTTTACACAGCTTAGGAGCCTTCTATAGCCTCTAGTTTTACGCCTCTCTTTATTATTTCCACTGGCGTAGGCATAAGCTGCCATTTGCAGAGGTTGTAACTCCCATCTTACGCGCCTACTGGCGTAGTTCTATAAGGGCGTTGTGGCTATATCCTATAATGTAGTTAGGTATACCTTCTACGGTTAAGGCCTAGCTAAAGCCTCCCCGCCTAAGTAACTCCTATTTACTCTATAAGTATATCTTATTAGTATACTGTCCTAGCGAACGGTTCCGTCTATTAATATACCAATATACGCATCTGTTCTCTTAAGCCACATAGCAGTCTCTTTAGCTAAGACGTAATCTTACCTACCTACTAGGTGCACTAGGGGTTAGAGCCTAGTTAAGGGGTAAGGTCCCTAGAGCCAGCAGTGGCTACTACGTACTACGCCCTATAAAAGGCTAGCAGTAATATAGGGGCGCAATACCCTATATACTACTAGCTCCCATTTCGCGTTACCTATAAAAGTCTCCTTATAATAGGCCGACCGTGTCTTATAGGAGGGGGCTATAGACTAGGTCCCGTGCTGGGCAACCTACTCCCCCCTCTCCTACTAACCAAGCTTATATCCCCCCTTTTTATAAGCTGTACCTATATCTCTAACTATTAAGTTCTTATCTAACTATATCTATGATTCCTTATAGCCTCCCCATATATATATGCGTTAGGTTGCGTACACTACGCCTATTAAAACCCTCCTATAAGTTACCTAGTCAAACGCCATAGGGCCGTTAAAGCTAGCCTATATTTCCGCTGCCTAGAGCTTTGCCTATATTTCCACCTTGTTAAGCCGTCTGGTCGCCGTTACGTTACCATTACATCGCAGTTATTATCTAGGTCGCGCGCACCACGCCTATTAAGACCCTCTTTTAAGTCTCCCGAATATACCAGATAGGCCTTCGTAGAGGGGCCTTAATGAGTTCTTTAGGCAGGGCCTTAACAAGTTCTTCGTGGTAGCCTTTGGGCCTTAATAAGTTTCGTACAATTCTACAACGCGTTAACCTTAACAAGTTCTTATAAGTAGAGGTTCCCTACGCCCTCGCCGCGTTCCCTTTATAATCTTAAAGCTAGTGTAAGCCCAAGGGTGTCCTGTTGTACGCCTAGGGCGCGTCCACGTTGACTAGCTAGATAAGGCCAGTTTTAGGCCTAGCTGCGAGCCAGGTAGTTGTACATCAGGTGGTTTTCGTATCCCAGTTTCCCTTAATAGGCCTCCCTAGATGGTAAAACAGGAGCTTTAAGCGGAGGCAGTGAGGCTCCTGGTGTCGTTAAGGGCGATGCGTTATACGATGCTTCGTACGCGTCGCGAGCTCAACACCACAGAGTCGCAACGACAGCGCGCTACACGCGCTGCGACGACTCTCTTCCATCGCCTCTGCACTTGGCCATCAAAAGGAACGATTTCCTAATAATGTTTCCACCCGCGGCGACGTAGACGCGTGCAGTAGGGCTTCGCGGGCTAAGGACGCTATATAAACCATAGATCTATTCTTCTATAATAGCACCTTTATTAATTTTAAAATCTTTATCTCCCTATTAGAATAAACGTATAATAACACCAGCCGCGAATATATAGCTGTTACTAAACTTAAAAACCTATAACAACGGAACTAAGACTTCACTAGCTTCTTTTTAGAATTTTTAGGCCTAGTTAGTAAACTAAATTAGAATAAAGCCGCTAGAGTCGCTGCTCTTTAATAAGCTATTTTAGATAAAATTAGAGCCTAGTTAGTAGGTAGAGAACTGCTAAAAAACCTATCTAAATTTACTATAATATATTAATAAATTAATAAGGACCTTTAATATAATAAACAGACTTACTCTCTAAAGTTAACTATATTTTACGTTTAAAATACTATGAAACTAGTATATACCCTAAAGCGCGATCCGTCTCTAAAACCTAAAAGCCCTATATATAACCCTATGGACCTTAATACCGCTTAATCCTATACACCCTTAAAAACCAATAAATAAAGAACTTAAGCCATAAATGGAGAACGCTTTAGATGCGGTAAAAAAGGATATATTTAAAAGCATTGCTAAACTTACCCCTTTAAAAAGGTCTGCTGTAGTTCCTTCTATTCCTTAAATTATACCCACTTTATAAATCGTACTTAGATACCATAAAGTACCTTACCTTTAGTTAACTTAGAAAACAAATTATCTTAAGGCTAAGTCACGCCTTAAGATAAAAGGTGGAAGAGTATAAGTATCTAGGCTCTTTTAGCGCTGATATATAATATAACTCCCTTAATATACTTAGCAAAATTTAAATACTTAAAAAGTAGAAGGAAGTATAAAACCTTTTTTTATTTTTTATTTTTTTTATGTCCGTTGTATTATACTACGTACAATACTGCGCATGCAGCCTCTAGGCTATGGCGCTATAGTTCTATATACATAAATCCTTTTTAGGCAGCTTAACATATACTAGTAGCTATATCCTAGTAGTTTATAAATCCCTAAGGATTTACAGCTCCCTAGTAAAATACTAAGTTGCTACAGCTACTGGAAATAAGAAAATGGTAAGAAAAACTATAGGAAATTCTAAAACCTAACCCTATCCTTTTGTAATTTATTTCTGTTCTTTTACTCTCTAATATCTCTTTAAGAGCCTAGTAGAAGTTGCCTTCTTCTAAAATCCTATGTTTTGTCTATTCTTCCATACCTTCTAAGCTAGTACTGTGTACTAGTTTAGCTGCTTTAAGTATCTCACAGTCTTTACTATTAGCAAAGTGATTTCCTTTACAATTAATGCAAAGAGGGGTAGTATGTTAATAAGGCTTGCCTGTTATTATATAGGTGGAACAGGAGTGGTCTTTAGATAGATGTGCAGCCGCATAGTATCTACAGGCTCTAGTAGAGCATCTATCTCCTATATGGCCAAATTTTTGACAGCTAGTACACTGCGTAGTAGAAGAGACATCTAGGTATTTTACTACCTTAGTAGCT
>Ga0307507_10002988_pt1 | contig 33879 bp, 35 predicted proteins | sample 7_EM_MG_FD_207223 | JGI IMG/M metagenome (GOLD analysis project Ga0307507, IMG submission 207223) | Populus trichocarpa ectomycorrhiza microbial communities from riparian zone in the Pacific Northwest, United States - 7_EM | ecosystem: Host-associated > Plants > Roots > Unclassified | place...
TTTATTAATTCGCACTGCCGGTCAATCCCAAAATTCGTGAAATTCGACTAAATTGTAGTCCATCAGAAGGTATTCGTGTCTAACTCAAAAACAGGTACGAGCTATATTGTTGCGAGATTCAAGATTTTCTTGATGGAATTTATTAATTCGCACTGCCGGTCAATCCCAAAATTCGTGAAATTCGACTAAATTGTAGTCCATCAGAAGGTATTCGTGTCTAACTCAAAAACAGGTACGAGCTATATTGTTGCGAGATTCAAGATTTCTTGATTGAATTTATTAATTCGCACTGCCGGTCAATCCCAAAATTCGTGAAATTCGACTAAATTCTAGTCCATCAGAAGGTATTCGTGTCTAACTCAAAAACAGGTACTCTGATTACAAGAATTTATTACGCCGGGAGTTTAAAAACGATTTACTGTCAATTTGTTTACATAGCACACTAAATAATAATCATTAAAAACAGGTTTTATGTAGATGAGTTAATATTAAATTAACAAATAAATAAGCAGTTTTGTACACGTGGCCTAAGGGGCACAATTTTTATGGATAAACAACCACCATTAATTAACAGGGAAATAAGCTGGTTATATTTTAACGACAGAGTTTTGCAGGAAGCTGCCGACCCAACTGTGCCATTAATTGAGCGGGTGCGGTTTTTGGCTATATTTTCATCAAACCTTGATGAGTTTTACCGCGTAAGGGTGGCCACCATGACCCGCCTTGCGGCTTTAAACGAAAAATCGAAAGAAATATTAGGCTATAACCCTAAGAAACTTCTGAACCAGATCAAAAATATTGTTGTAAAGCAGGAGCGTAAGTTTAATAACCTGTATGAAAACATTATTGTAAAGCAGCTTGCCGAAGAAAAGATTTTTATTCTGAATGATAAACAGCTTAACGTAAGCCGTGGCGCATTCGTAAAAAATTACTTCAGGGAAAAGTTGCTGGCCACGCTGGTGCCCATTATGCTTGATGACAGCCTGCCGCTGCCCGAATTGCGCGACAGGGCCATTTACTTTTTTGTAAAGCTTACCCAAAATAAAAAAACACGCTACGCGCTTATCGAGTTCCCGGATACGCTATCAAGGTTTGTTGTACTGCCCGAAACCAACAACCTGAAGTTTATTATCCTGCTGGATGATATTATCAGGTATAGCCTGGAAGATATATTTTTCATTTTTGAGCACGACAGCATCGAAGCCTACTCGCTGCAGCTCACCCGCGATGCTGAACTTGATTTGGATAAGGAAGTAAGCGGTAAATTCATAGATGCATTATCAAAAAGCCTGCAAAAACGCAAAAAAGGTACCCCAATGCGTTTGCTTTACGATACCGAAATGCCTATGGATATGTTAAAATACCTGGTGAATAAAATGGGGCTGCATGGCGAAAGCCTTATCCCTGGTAACAGGTATCACAATTTCAAGAATTTCATTTCATTCCCCAATGTGGGCAGCCCCGATCTGGAGTTTGTTAAATACCCGGCTTTACCGGTAGAAGATCTTTCGTTTGGCAAAAGTTTGCTGGGCCTTATTGCAAAAAAAGACTACCTGGTAAGTACGCCCTATCAAGCCTATGACTATATCATTCACTTTTTGCGCGAGGCGGCTATCGATCCAAAAGTTAAAGAGATCAGTATAGCCGTTTACCGGCTTGCCGAAAATTCAAGAATTGTACACGCGTTGGTAAATGCCGCCAAAAACGGTAAAAAGGTAAACTGTTTGGTTGAATTGCGGGCAAGGTTTGATGAGCAGAATAACATATTTTGGAGCAACAGGCTGGAAGAAGAGGGCGTGAACGTTTTGTATGGCATAGCAGGATATAAAGTGCACTCCAAGATTTGCCTGGTTAGCCGCCTGGAAAAACAAAAGATTGTGCACTATGCCTGTTTATCAACCGGGAACTTTAACGAAAAAACCGCCAGGATATATGCCGATCATACTTTATTCACGGTAGACAAAAAAATAACCGACGATTTGGATATTGTATTTAAAGCGTTGAAGAGGAATACCTTGCCAAAAGGGTTAAAAAACCTGATCGTATCGCCTGTTGACTCCAGGCCGGCTATTTACAAACTGATAGATAACGAAATTAAAAGCGCGAAAGCTGGTAAAAAAGCATACATGATACTAAAAATGAATAGCCTTGCCGATGAAGGGCTTATCAATAAACTTTACCAGGCCAGCAATGCGGGAGTTAAAATAAAAATGATCATCAGGGGTATGTGTTGCCTTGTACCGGGAGTTAAGGGCTTTAGCGAAAATATTGAAGTGATAAGTATAGTAGATAAATACCTGGAGCACGCCCGTGTGCACATATACTGTAATGGAGGCAATGAATTGATTTACCTCACATCGGCCGATTTTATGAGCCGTAACATTGATACCAGGGTTGAAGTTGGTTTCCCGATTTTAGACGAACGCTTAAAGAAGGAAGTTAAAGACATTATTAATATACAACTGCTGGATAATACCAAAGCGCGCGAAATTAACAGTGCAAATAGCAATAAATACCACAAAACCAATGCGGCCGAATCGCACCGGGCGCAAATAGAGATATACAATTACCTGAAAACTAAAAACAAACAAAGTTGAGATACGCAGCTATAGATATCGGTTCAAATGCAGTAAGGCTGCTTATTGCCGATATTATTGAAAATCACGGTTCCTTTTCGTTCAAAAAAAACACATTGATCCGGGTGCCTTTACGCTTGGGCGATGATGCTTTTATTCAGCACAGCATTTCAGATAAAAAAGCTACCGACCTGATAAAATCAATGAGCGCTTTCCGCAATTTGATGGATGTTTATAAGGTAACCCATTACCTGGCCTATGCTACATCGGCCATGCGCGAAGCTACAAACGGCGAAGATGTGGTTAAACTGATTAAAGAACAAGCCAATATCGACCTGGAGATTATCCATGGCTCCAAAGAAGCCAAGGTGATTTACGCCAGCCATGCCGAGCAAACTATTGATAAAAGTAAGAGTTATTTATACATTGATGTTGGCGGCGGCAGCACCGAACTTTCTTTGTTTTCGGCAGGGGAGTTAATGGCTTCCAAATCGTTCAATATCGGCACTATCCGCATCCTCGACAACCAGGATACCGAAGAAACCTGGGACGAAATGAAGGAATTTATCCGCGAACATACGCGCGGCTATAAGCAACTGCTGGGCATAGGCACCGGCGGCAATATCAATAAGTTGCACCGTTTGGCCGAAGAAGGCGACGAGACCCCCATGGCTTTTACCAAGCTAAAATCATTGTATACTTACCTTAATTCGTTCTCGCTTAAAGATCGCATTAATGTGCTTGGCTTAAACCAGGATAGGGCAGATGTTATTATTCCTGCCTGTGAAATTTATTTAACAGTAATGAAAAATGCGGGCATAAAACAAATATATGTACCCCGTGTAGGGTTGGTTGATGGTATTATCCAAACGATGATAGATACGAATTTGTCTTAACGAAAAAATAACGTAAAAATATTTTTACAAATTTGCTTTATAATATAAAAAGTGTTAGTACATTTGTAGTGCCCTCTCAAGGGCATGTTTTTCATAGGTAGATGTAGGGTCGGGTACTTGTATTCGACCCTTTTTTGTGCCCGTAACTTTTGCCCGTTTGAATTGTTGGAGAAATAATAATGAAGAAGAAGATTGTAGTTGCCATCACGGGCGCCAGCGGCGCTATTTATGCCCACCTGTTGTTAAAAAAATTAAATCAGCTAAAAGATCAAATAGCCGAAGTTGCCGTGGTTATGTCGGATAACGCTAAAGATGTATGGCGCTTTGAGTTGGGTAACGACGATTATAGCAAACAGAGCTATAAATTTTATGCTAAAAACGATTTCATGGCGCCATTTGCCTCCGGATCGGCAAAGTTTGATACTATGGTAATTGTGCCATGTTCTATGGGTACCCTGGGCCGGATAGCAGGAGGGATATCTGACGATTTGATAAGCCGGGCTGCTGATGTGATATTGAAGGAGCGCCGCAAACTCATCCTTGTTGCCCGCGATACACCTTTAAACCTTATCCATATCCGTAATATGGCTATCGTTACCGAGGCGGGGGGCATTATTTGCCCGGCCATACCATCGTACTACAGCAAACCGCAAACTATTGAGGAACTGGCGATGACAGTAGTTAACCGTGTTATCGACCTGATGGGATTGCAGAACGAAAGCTATGAGTGGGCAGGGATATAATTGGCCTATAACCGGGTCATCACAGCCACTATTAATTGCGCTTTTCAACAATTCGCGTATCAAAATCCCAATTGGTATATTTTGCGCCTTTTCTTTTGCGGATATTTGAAATTTATTTGGTGTGATTAAGAAAATGTTTACATTAGTTAAACTTATCTTAAACAAATCACGAAACAATGAAATCTAAGTCGACAGCGTACATTTTATGGTTCTTTTTAGGCGCATTTGGTGCGCACAAGTTTTATCTCAATAAAGTAGGTATTGGTATCCTCTACTTTTTCACATTTGGCTTATTCGGTATAGGCTGGATTATCGATCTTTTTACATTAGGTGGCCAGGTTGATACCTATAATGCCTTATTTGGGCGGATGTTTGGCGCAAATAACAACAATAATGTAAATAACATTGTTGTAAATGTGCCCACTAACCATGGCGCACCTGCACAGCCGAGCATATCTGAACAATTGCACAAACTTCACGAACTAAAAGAAAAAGGTATATTAAGCGAAGAAGAATACGCTGCTCAAAAGAGCAAGGTATTAGCATAAGTTACGCTTTATCTGATAAAAAAGCCGCCGGTAACAACCTGCGGCTTTTTTATTTCCGGCCTTTATCAACTCAAGTTGGCAATCAATTATTAACCCCAAAGTAAAATCACTAATTCAATAATTCAGTAAATCAATAATTGCTTATCTTTGCGCCCTTGCAATGAATAAGAAAGTCGCTTTTTACACACTTGGCTGTAAGCTTAATTACTCGGAAACTTCGTCAATAGGCCGGATGTTTACCCAGGCCGGTTACGATACGGTTGAGTTTTCAAACACGCCCGACGTTTTTGTGATCAATACCTGCTCGGTAACCGAAAACGCCGACAAGAAGTGTAAAAAGATAGTTAAAGAAGCACTTAAAGTTTCCCCCAATGCTTATGTAACCATCGTTGGTTGCTACGCCCAGCTAAAGCCACAGGAAATTGCCGAAATACCCGGCGTTGACATGGTACTTGGTGCTGCCGAAAAATTCCAGATCATTGATCATATTACCGACCTTACCAAAAAGCCCAAAGCAGTTGTATACAACCAACCTGTAAGCGAGGCCAACCAGTTTGTACCGGCCTATTCATTCGGCGACCGTACCCGTACTTTCCTGAAAGTTCAGGATGGTTGCGATTACTCCTGTACCTTTTGTACTATCCCATTGGCCCGCGGTGCCAGCAGGAGCGATACCATTGCCAACGTAATTGAACAGGCCAAACAGATAAGTGCTTCGGGAGTAAAAGAAATAGTACTCACAGGTGTCAATCTGGGTGATTTCGGGATTCGCAACGGGCAACGGGAGGATAAGTTTTTTGACCTTGTTAAAGCCCTCGATGAGGTGGAAGGGATAGACCGGATCCGCATTTCCTCTATCGAACCCAACCTGCTTACCGACGAGATCATTGCTTTTGTGGCTACTTCAAAAAGGTTCGTTCCTCATTTTCACATCCCGTTGCAATCTGGTTCCGACAAAATACTCGGCCTGATGCGCCGTCGCTATAAACGCGACCTGTATGTAAACCGTGTGGCCAAAATAAAAGAACTGATGCCGGATTGCTGCATAGGGGTTGATGTTATTGTGGGTTTCCCCGGCGAAACACGTGAAGATTTTATTGATACCTATAATTTTTTAAACGATCTGAACGTTTCATACCTGCACGTGTTTACTTACTCCGAAAGGGAAAATACCCTGGCTGCCGAAATGAAAGGCACCGTACCCGGATCAACCCGTGCGGATAGGAGTAAAATGTTGCACATATTATCCGACAAAAAACGCCGGGCTTTTTACGAAACTCAACTGGGTAAAACCGATGAGGTGTTATTTGAAGGTGATATTAAAGATGGTTTTATGCATGGCTTTACCCGCAACTATGTAAAGGTAAAAGCCAAATACGATCCTATACTGGTAAACGAATTGAAAAATGTTTGCTTAACAAATATTTCACCGGATGGTGATGTCGAAATAACAGAAGGCGAAGAAATATTGGTTCATTAAAACGCTATCTTCGCTTCAAAATACAACCTATGTTTCCAACCATAACATCGCTTCTAAAATATCTTTTCGGCTTCAACTTTCCATTGCCCGTACAAACTTTTGGATTTTTTGTGGCGATAGCCTTTATGGCGGCATATTGGGCCTTTGTTCAGGAATTTAAACGGAAAGAGAAACTGGGTATTCTTCATTCATCAAAAAGAATGATTTTGGTTGGGCAGCCAGCTTCCACAACCGAATTAGCAGGTAATGCTGTATTTGGGTTCATTTTAGGTTATAAATTAATCGATTCGGCATTAAACTACCATGCCCTTTTGGATGATACGCAAGGTTTCCTGTTGTCCTTACGGGGTAATTGGATAGGTGGTATTATTGGCGCGGCTGCATTTGCTTATTGGGCATATTATGAAAGCGAAAAACAAAAATTAGCCAAGCCCGAAAATAGGGAAGTAGCCGTACACCCGTACGAAATGATGGGCAGTATTTTATTGTGGGCTGCCATATTTGGCTTTGCAGGTGCTAAGTTATTTAACGCCCTTGAAAACTGGGGCGATTTTATGAAAGACCCGGTTGGCATGCTGGTTGGCTTTAGCGGTCTTACTTTTTATGGTGGCCTTATCTGCGGAGGTGCAGTTGTATTATATATTGCTAATAAGAACGGTGTTAAGCCTTTAGATATGCTGGATATTGGTGGCCCGGGCATGATGCTTGCTTATGCATTGGGTCGCGTTGGTTGCCAAATGTCGGGCGATGGTGATTGGGGGGTAGTTAACCTTGCGCCGAAACCAGGCTGGTTGAGCTGGGCACCTGATTGGGTATGGTCTTTTAAATTTCCTCACAATGTTAATGACGAGGGTGTTCCATTGGCAAATTGCATAGGTAAATTTTGTCATGAACTGCAATACCCTGTATACCCAACTTCTTTATATGAATGTATCATCTGCCTGCTGCTGTTTGCGTTCCTGTGGAGTGTCCGTGAACGGATAAAAAATTCAGGTGTCCTATTTGGTATCTATATGATATTGGCCGGTGTTGAACGGTTTTTTATAGAACTCATCCGGGTAAATACAAAATACCACGTGGCTGGCATTGGATTTACCCAGGCCGAAATGATCTCGCTGATCATGGTTATCGGTGGGGTGGTTTTAATTGTAAACGGTTTGAAAAATAAAAAAACAGCTACATCACAGCATGGCTAATAAAAAACAGGCTCACAAGCTGTTAAATAACCAGGTATTCAGGTTTGTACTTTCGGCTGGTGCCGGTTTTGTTGTCGATATCTCTGCTTTTTATCTTTTTTATCATAACCTGTTAGCCAGGCATACTTATCTAATAGGTTCATATACTTTCCGCAATTCCACTTTATCGTTAGCCATATCTTTTTTAGTTGGGGTAATTGTCAATTTCGCTATTACTCGCGCACTTGTTTTTACCGAGTCAAAATCATCGGCTTATAAACAGTTTTTTCGTTTTATAGCTGTTGCTTGTGTTGGCTTTTTCGCCAACCTGGGGCTCATAAAAATATTGATCCAGGTTTTCGGCATTTATCCTCCCGTAGCGCGCGTAGGTGCGGCTTTGAGCTTGTTTTTTGCAAGCTTTTTTATCCATAAGGTATTTTCATTCAGCTTATCATTACGTAAACATGCAGCTCCAAAACATAACGCAACAAGTAATTGAAATAGCCAAACAGGCAGGCGATTTTATCAGGCAGGAACGCAAAGCATTCGATCCAGATAAAATTGAATACAAAGGCCTTAATGATATGGTGTCATACGTTGACCAAACCGCTGAACGGATCATTGTTGAAGGCTTGAAAAAAGTACTGCCCGAATCCGGCTTTATTACCGAAGAAAAAACCACAACCATAGTAGGCGAGCGATATAACTGGATCATCGACCCTTTGGATGGTACTACCAACTTTATTCATGGTGTACCCGCCTATTCGGTAAGCATAGCGTTAAAAGAATATGATGAGCTTGTTGCCGGCGTTGTATACGAGATAAACCAGGATGAGTGTTTTTACGCATGGAAAGATGCTCCGGCTTATCTAAATGGCAAAGAAATCCATGTAAGCAAAAACACCACGGTAAGTACAAGTCTTATTGCTACAGGTTTCCCTTATTATGATTTTACCAAGCAGGCCCAATACATCGAACTATTTACCGAACTAATGAAAAGCAGCCACGGCCTGCGCCGCATTGGTTCGGCTGCCGTCGACCTGGCTTACACCGCATGTGGCCGTTTTGATGCCTTTTACGAATACAACCTGAACGCCTGGGATGTAGCCGCCGGAATAGTAATTATAAAACAAGCCGGTGGCGATATAGTAAACTTTAACGGTGGCAGCGAAGTGCTGGAAACAAGGGAGTTACTTGCTACAAACAGTAAGATAACAGGGGAGATGCTGACTGCGATACAAAAATATTTTTAATTTGGATTTCACCGACCTTTTAGGATGATTTCACCGATAAAGAAGATTCTGCTGATTTTGAATATCTAAGCAATCATTCAAAAGATCGGTGAAATCACCTTAAAAATCGGTGAAATCCCAAAAAATCATAGCGCTTCAGATACCACTTCGGTAACTTCGGGAACCATACGTTTTAGCAGGTTTTCGATGCCGGCTTTAAGCGTTATGGTTGATGACGGGCAACCGCTGCATGAACCACGAAGTTCGACAGTTACCACACCTTCGTTAAATGAACGGTAGGAGATAGCGCCGCCATCCTGCTCAACAGCCGGGCGAACGTAATCATGCAATATCTGCTGAATTTTAACTTCAGTTTCGGATCCTTCAAAGTTTGTTTCTTCAGATTGCTCTTCTAATTGGATCTTCAGTTCCGATTCAACCGCGCCTTTTACAAACTCTTTCATGATGGGCTCAACATCAGCCCAGTCGCTTTCATCGGTTTTGGTGATGGTAACGAAGTTGCTGGCGAAGAAAACGCCATTTACAAATGAAAATTTATATAATTCCTTAGCGAAAGGTGATTTATCGGCGCTTTCTTTAGTAGCAAAATCCACACTGCCATTAATCAGCAGCTTGTTCACAATGAACTTCATTGTTGCCGGGTTTGGCGTTGATTCGGTATATACGTTGATATTCATCGAAAATTCTATTTAGATTAATTAAACAAATTTAATCACCTTTTTGATTTAATTACAATACTAAAATTGTTATGACGGGGAGATGATTATTTGAGAATTTGAAGATTGAGTCCGTATCGGAAACCAAATATTTATATAATCCTCTTTTTTAATTATGCGGCATGTTGAATATTGTACATTGTTCATTTACCCGTTACGAGATTTATCGATGTGCTTATATCCAAATAGATATGCTTCAATTCAGAAAATTTAATATTCATCTATCTGAGAAAATGTCCTTTTCGGTGCGGACTCAAGCTTCAAATTCTCAAATTAAATTACATTTGCATTAATGATTAGCAAAGAACGAATAGCTGCAGACTACCAACAGATACAGAACGAAATATGCCTGGGGCTTGAACTGACAGATGGCCTGGCTAAGTTTGAGGAAGAAAAGTGGGAGCGCGAAGGTGGCGGCGGGGGTAGTACGCGCGTTATCCAAAACGGCAATATCTTTGAAAAAGGGGGCGTAAACTTTTCGGCCGTGCATGGCCAGCTGCCCGATAGTATGAAAAGGGCCTTGCAGGTAGAATCCGATGATTTTTTTGCGACCGGTGTTTCTATCGTGATCCATCCAAACCATCCGATGGTGCCTATCATCCACATGAACATCCGTTACTTTGAAATGCCTTCATCTATGAATGGTAATAAACAACCTATCCGGTGGTTTGGTGGCGGTATCGATCTTACCCCGCATTATGTTATTGAGGAAGATGCCAGGTTTTTCCATACCAGCTTAAAAGCTGTTTGCGATAATTATTATCATGATTTTTACCACCGGTTTAAGCTTTGGGCCGATGACTATTTTTACATCAAACACCGGAACGAAACACGGGGCATAGGCGGTATTTTTTACGACAGGCTAACAGCCAATGATGAATTATCATGGGAAAACATTTTTGATTTTTCGAAAGCGCTGGGGCGTTCCTTTATCCCAGCTTATACCGAGCTGGTAAACCATAACCGCAATAAATTATTTACCGAAGCAGAGCAATTATGGCAATACCAGCGCCGTAGCCGCTATGCTGAATTTAACCTGGTTTATGATGCCGGTACCAAATTTGGCCTGGAAACCAACGGGCGTATCGAATCAATATTGATGAGCCTGCCGCCAACCGCCAAATGGGTGTATAACTACCAGGCCGAGCCGGGCAGCGAGGAAGAAAAAACACTATCTTTATTAAAAAAAGGGATTAACTGGGCTTAATATCATTACCAATGAAAAAGCTTGTACTGCCAATTTTAACAATTTGCTTTTTATGCTCCTTTGGTGCTATGGATTACCCGCTTAAAGGCGTATGGGAATATAGGGGAGGTGTGGTTAACGGCAAAACAGATAGCGCTTCAACTGCTTATTCCCTACAGCGTACCTATGATAGATCGCATTATAAAGCCGTTTTAAAAGAAAAGGGCGTGAAGGATGTGGTTTACGAAAAAGGAGATTACCAGCTTGAGGCTGATACTTGTTTTGAAACACAAACCTACAGTCTGCAATCTTCAGAATTGCTTAATAAAGTAGTGAAATATACCTATACAATTAGTAACGATACACTTAAATTATTCACCGTTTTACCCAATGGTAATAAGATTGAAGATCACTGGGTAAAAATCAAATAAACCAAACCTGCAACGTTAATAAATTGGCTTGTGTGTATAAATTATGCATGCATATTGTTGCCAAAATTGGCACATTAGTCAACTATTTTCTTAACTTCGCAGGTCGTTTAAAAATCAATTTTTAACACGAAAAACAGAGAGAAGGTTCTACAAATAAATAAAAATGGCTGACGATAATTCAAGCAAAGAAGACAGAATAATTTCGATAAATATTGATGAGGAAATGCGATCGGCGTACATTGACTATTCAATGTCGGTGATTGTTTCCAGGGCGCTGCCCGATGTCCGCGATGGACTGAAACCCGTACACAGACGTGTGCTTTATGGCATGTTTGATATGGGTTTAAGTAATAATAAGCCTTATAAAAAATCGGCTCGTATTGTAGGGGATGTAATGGGTAAATATCACCCTCATGGTGATAAATCTGTTTATGACACCATGGTGCGTATGGCACAGGAATGGAACCTGCGTTACCTGCTGGTTGACGGACAGGGTAACTATGGTTCGATGGATGGTGATGAACCGGCAGCAATGCGTTATACAGAGGCTCGTCTAAAAAAATTAGCCGAAGAGATGGTAGCCGACATTAACAAGGATACTATTGATTTTCAGCCAAATTTTGATGAATCGGAGCAGGAACCAACCGTTTTACCTGCAAAATTCCCTAACCTTTTGGTTAATGGCGCATCGGGTATAGCGGTAGGTATGGCCACCAATATGGCCCCGCATAATTTATCTGAAGTTATTGATGCTACCATGGCATTGATAGATAACCGCCAGATAGAGGTTACCGAACTGATGAAATACGTAAAAGGCCCCGATTTTCCTACAGGCGGTATCATTTACGGTTTTGAAGGCCCGCGTGAAGCACTGGAGACAGGTAGGGGCAGGATAGTTATCCGTTCAAGGGCCGAGATTGAAACTCATGGAAACGACAGGGAGCGCATTATTGTTACCGAAGTACCTTACCAGGTAAACAAAGCGCTGATGATTGAGCGTACTGCCGAACTGGTGAACGATAAAAAACTGGAGGGCATCTCTGCCATCCGCGATGAATCGAGCAGGGAGGGTATCCGGATAGTTTACGAGATAAAACGCGAAGCTAATGCAGCTATCGTACTAAATAACCTGTTCAAATACACCGCGTTACAGACGTCGTTCAGTGTAAATAACATCGCCTTGGTTAATGGTCGCCCGATGATGCTTAACCTGAAAGATCTGATTCACCACTTTGTGGAGCACAGGCACGAGGTTGTTATCCGCCGTACCAAATTTGAACTTTCGGAGGCCGAAAAACGCGCCCACATTTTAGAGGGCTTATTGATCGCCTTAGATCATTTGGATGAAGTTATCCGCCTGATCCGTGCATCGCAAACACCAGATGAAGCAAGGGAAGGCTTAATAGCGCAGTTTGGATTAAGTGATATCCAGGCCCGCGCCATTTTGGATATGACGCTTCGCCGGTTAACCGGACTTGAGCGTGATAAGATCAAAGACGAATACGCGGCTTTAATGAAACTGATTGAACATTTGAAATCTATCCTGGCCGACGAAGGTTTAAGGATGCAGATCATTAAAGATGAGCTGTTAGAGATCAAAGAAAAATACGGAGACGAACGCCGCACCGAAATGGTTCACTCATCTGCCGAAATGCAGACTGAAGACTTTATTGAGGATGAAGATGTGGTTATCACCATATCGCGTGAAGGTTACATTAAACGTACACCTTTAACCGAATATCGCCGTCAGGGCAGGGGTGGTAAGGGTGCTATTGGCAGTAACAGCCGCGATGCTGATTTTATCGAGCATTTGCTGGTTGCATCCAACCACAACTACATGTTGTTCTTTACTGAATCGGGCCAGTGTTACTGGTTACGTGTATTTGAAATCCCCGAAGGAACCCGTACCTCAAAAGGCCGCGCTATCCAGAATATCATCAATATCCCTAAAGAGGAAAATATTAAAGCATACATCAAGCTTATCAGCCTTAAGGATAAAGAGTACCTGGAGAATAACTTCATTATCATGTGTACCAGGAAAGGTACCATCAAGAAAACTTCACTGGAAGCATACTCTCGTCCGCGTGCTAATGGTATTAATGCTATCAACATTAACGAAGGCGACTCATTATTAGAAGCAACCTTAACTACCGGCAGCAGCGAAATTGTTATGGCGCTTAAATCGGGCAGAGCTATCCGTTTTAACGAGTCGACAGTTAGACCGATGGGCCGTACCGCAACAGGTGTTCGCGGTATTACTTTGGACGACGAAACAGATGAGGTTGTTGGTATGATCAGCATCAACGACAGTGAAACAACGGTGTTAGTAGTGTCGGAGAAAGGTTACGGTAAACGTACCGACATTGACGACTATAGGGTAACCAATCGTGGCGGTAAGGGCGTAAAAACTTTAAATATTACCGAAAAAACCGGAAACCTTGTTGCCATAAAAGGTGTTACTGATAAAGAAGATTTGATGATCATCAACAAATCCGGCATTATTATCCGTATTGCCATCAGCGAACTGCGCACAATGGGCAGGGCTACGCAGGGTGTACGTTTGATAACCCTCAAGGGTAACGACGAGATTGCTTCGGTTGCTAAAATTGAGCACGACGAGGATGAAGAGAAGGAAATTGACGAAAATGCAGAAATAATAACTTCTGATGATGAAAATGAGGAAGCTGAAAGCACTGAAGGATCATCAGAAAATGAAGTAACCGGAGAAAGCGCAGAACCAACAACTGACGAACCAACTGAATAACAAATATGCAGTGCCGTAAAATTATTTTATCGGTTTTAATACCATTCATGACTACAACTTTTGCCTTTGCTCAATCCGAAGCGCTTAAAGTTGTAGTTAACAATCTTGCTTTTTACAAGCAAAACAAAGACTTGAAATATCTGCGGGCGGCCAAAAAATCGGCCGACAGCCTGGTAGTTACGAAATCAGATTCTGCAGATTTAGCAAAGAATACCTATCGGGCGCTTATTAATGCAAGTATTTTATTTATTGATTCGGCAAATACCCTTGGGCAGCCTGCTACGTTATTAGCGCAGACATCAGATTTAACCGACAAACTCTCGGCCAAAAGTAAGATATACAACTATCAGCCCGAAATGGACTATGTAAAGCGGTGCCTGGCTAATACATACATCAGGAAAGGTTTTGAATTTGTAAATAATTCTGATTTTGCCAACGGCAGGCAGGCATTTGAAAATGCGAAAAAATATGCCCCGAATTTTAAACCGGTTAATGATTATATAGCCTATGCCAATAATAAAATGGGCAATTTGGTTGATGCGGCTAAATATTACAGCAACCTGTTGGCTGTGGATAGTACGCGTACCGAATACATTGAAACCGCGTCGGGCATTTACAAATCATTAGGCGATACGGCTAAAGCGCTTCAAATACTCAAAAAAGGCAGGAAGCTTGTACCCAATGACAGGTTTTTATTGCTGGATGAAGCCAATATCTACAATAATTTAGAGGATTATAAATCATTAGAGCCATTAATTGCCCAACTACTTGATATTAATTCAAATAACGCCGATATTGCATTCGTAGCCGCCAATTGCTATGATCATTTGAATAAATACGACCAGGCCGAATCGCTTTATTTACATACTATTGAGTTAAATGGCTCGGCTTATGATCCGGCATTTAACCTGGGTTTGTTGTACTTAAAGCAAAGTGCTTTAACAAAGCAGGAGGGGGAGGGCGATAGAAATATTGGTATGGCTATTCAATGGCTCGAAAAGGCCAACGAGATATCGCCGGGCAATGTGAAAGGTTTACAGGCTTTGCAAATTGTATATGCTAAAACCAATAACAAAGATCAACTTGACAAAATAAACAATAAATTAAAACAGCTAACTAACTAATAAAACATGAAAATCAAACTTTTGATGGCGGGCCTGCTGGGCTTAGTTTCCGCAACAACGTTTGCACAAAAAGGTGAATTGAACAATGCCAAATCAGAATATGAAAAGTATGAAGGCTTAAGGGGCACACCTTTGGCCAAAGCAAGTTTAACTACGGCACGCACTTCTATTGACAAAGCCGCCGCTAACGAAAAAACTGCAACATTGCCGCTTACTTACGCATTAAAGGGAGCAATTTATTCTACCTTTGCCAATCAGGATACGGTAGCCGCTACTTCGTTACCGTTGTTTACAACTGCCGAAGAAGCATTAAAAAAAGCAAAAGAACTAGATACCAAAGGCGAGAACAAACAGCTTATAGAAACAGGTAACCTAAATTTGGCCCAATACCAGCTTACAAAAGGCGTTGCCGAATACGGAAGTGGTAAGTATGACCTTGCTTATAAATCATTTGATTATTATCGCACCATCTTGCCCGAAGATACCAATGCTATTTATTACACCGGTTTATCGGCGGCAAATTCAAAAAATTATCCTGCAGCCATAACAAACTACACCAAACTGATAACAACCAAATTTTCAAAGGTACAAGGCCTGTATCTTGATCTTTCGTCTGTTTACTTGCTAAATGCCGATACAGCTAATGCGCTTAAAACAGTTACAGAAGGTGTTGCAAAATACCCTAACAATGCCGACTTGCGTAAAAGGGAAATAGAAATAAGCCTGCAAACCGGTAAAGAAAAAGAGGTATTAGACAAAATTCAAACTGCTTTAGCTGCCGATCCTAAAAACAAAACTTTGTATTACTATGCTGGTTTAACATATTCGCAAACGGCAGAAGCAATTACCAGGGAGCAAAGCAAAGCAAAAGATGCTGCCACAAAAGCAAAATTACAGGCAAGCAAAGTTGAAAATTATAACAAAGCCGCAGAAATGTACAAAAAGGCTTTAGCAATAGACCCCAACTATTTTGAAGCTAACTTAAATTTAGGCTACGTTATTATTAACCCGGCTATTGACGATTATAATGCTGCCAATAAATTGCCAGCCAACAAACAAAAAGAATATGATGCAGCTATAGCAAAAGCTAAAACGCAATTTGAAGCAGCAAAACCTTATTTATTAAAAGCCTCAGATTTAAATCCAAAATCTGTTGATGCATTAACAAACTTGCGCACCTATTACATGGGTGTAAAGGATGAAGCAAATGCAGCCAAGGTAAAGGCTCAATTAGATGCAATTAAGTAATTGAAAGAGGGAAGGCTTCTTAAGCCTTTCTTTTTATTATATCTATTTAACATAATGTTTATTATGTAACTTAACTGTAATATTTTTAAATATTTTTTTCGGCGATAAGTAATTAAAAAAACTACAATTTCCGTAACTCGCACTAAAGCAATAAAAGTAAATAAAAGTAAATTAAAGCAAATAAAAGTTCCCGGTTTTTCCATGAAAACCCCAGTACTTTTGTAACTGGTAATTACATCTTTTTTGCAGTGTCCTTTTTGGTGGTATCGGTTTTAGTAGTGTCAGTAGAGTAGTTGCTGGTGCCGGAGTTGTTGTAGAAGTTGAATCCATCTTTGTACTGCAGATTTGCTGGCGTCTTTAGTCGAACTACATCGAGTTGCAATTGCGCCTATCATGCCGGCGCCTAATGCGAAACTTAAAATTTGCTTTTTCATAAAATGTTACATTGTTTAAACAAGTTTGCGCATTAGTTGAAAATAGTAATACTTTTTTGTGAAATAAGTTGAAATTAATTGACATTTTTGACTCATTATCGCACTTTTTTGCCATAAATTTCAGATATTTAAAAATATGGTCGTATCCGAAAGTGTGTTAAAGTGGGCAATGCGTATTTACCCTCCCCTCCTTTTCCAACGAATTTGGGTTGTGCAATTTGATAAAGATTTTAAGGGGGTGGAAGTAAAGATTAAAAAGAGTTTTTTAAATAAAAACTACAATAACTCAATTTTTGGCGGCACCATTTTCGCTGCCGCCGATCCGTTTTATCCGCTGTTATTTCATCAACTTTTTATCAAAAAAGGTTATCGTTTAAGGGTATGGTCAAAATCGTCTACTATACAGTATTTAAAGCCTGGTTCAACCGATTTGCGTTTTAAAATCATTTTAGGCGAAGCTGAAATCACTGAGGCTGAGGATATATTGAAGAATACCGGAAAATACATGGGCCACCACCCTATCGACATTTATAATAAAGATGGTGAAATATGTGTTTCATTAATAAATGAGGTTTATGTGCGTAACCTCGATTTTATCGATCAGAATTTATAATTTTAGCTGATGACTACTTTTATGGATGATAAGCCTTTTATTGAAAAAGGCTTTATGATATCAACAGACAAAAAACTGCTGGATATTGAGCTTATATACAGTTATTTAAATAACGACTCCTATTGGGCGCAAGGGATTCCGCGGCAACGACTTGAAAATGCTATCGAAAACTCTATCTGCTTTGGCGTTTATAGTTATACCATATTTGCCGGGTTTGCGCGGATTATTACAGATAAAGCCACTTTTGCATACCTTTGCGATGTATTTATTTTACCGGAATTCAGAAAAAAAGACCTGTCGAAATGGCTAATGCAAACCATAGTTAAACATCCTGATTTACAAGGATTAAGACGTTGGTCGTTAGCGACAGTGGATGCTCATGGCTTATACGCACAGTTTGGATTTTCGCAACTAAGCAAGCCCGAAAACTGGATGGAAATATTTACACCTTATATAAAACCTCAGTAATTAGTTTAAGGAACCGGAGCGCATAATGAACATAAAAAAACTGATTTTTGAGGGCGAGGGTGTTAAGCTCGACTTTAAAAAAACCATTACCAGCTGCGAAAAGATAGCCCGTACTATGGTATCGTTTGCCAATAATAAAGGCGGCAAGTTATTGATTGGCGTTGCAGATAACGGCACCATAAAGGGCGTAAAATCCGAAGATGAAGAGCGTTACATGATTACGCGGGCCGCCCACATGTTCGTCAGGCCTGCGCTGGAGCCTGCATTTGAAGAAATTTATGTTGATGATAAACTGGTTTTGGTAGTAGATACGCCGGCCAGTGACCTTAAACCGCATTATGCCCTTGCAGATGATGGCAAATGGTGGGCCTATGTAAGGGTAAAAGATAAAAGCGTGTTAGCCAGTAAAATTGTATTGGAAGTACTTAAACGATCGTCAAACGACCAGGGAATTTTAATAGAATATTCGGAGAATGAAAAAACGCTTCTTAACCACCTGGAAAAATCCAACCGGATCACGATAAAAGAATGCAGCGAGCTGCTGAAAATGGGGCGGCGACGCACCCAACGTATTTTGGTTGATTTGATACTTTCGGGGCTCATCAGGATCAATACAACCGAAAAAGAGGAATATTATACAGCTTGTTAGTTCGCTCTTTGTCGCCTTCAATCGTTACTTTTGTACCTCTGCAAATAAGTAGTGAAAGCCATATACCATAAATACCGTCCATTTTATAGCGAGAGTTTAAAGCTGGCCATCCCGGTAATGATATCGCAACTTGGCCATATCATGGTTCAGATATCAGACTCAATTATCATTGGCCATTTTACAAATAAAGTATCATTAGCCGCAGTTTCGTTGGTAAATAGCATGTTTATGATACCGCTTGTTGTTGGCATGGGTATATCGTATGGCTTAACCCCGCTCATCGCTCAAAATAATGCACGTAAGGATTTTAGGGAATGTGGTTTATTACTGTCAAATAGTTTAATGTTAAACCTCCTAACCGGCATTGTTTTGTTTTCGGTTATATACTTCGGTACGTTGCCGTTAATTGGCCATCTTGGGCAGGCGCCATCGGTTGTAAAAGCAGCTACACCTTATCTTTTCCTGCTAAGTCTGTCAATTATCCCGCTGCTTATTTTTAACACATTTAAGCAGTTTGCAGAGGGTTTGGGCTTTACCAAACAGGCCATGAAAATATCCATTTGGGGTAATGTGATCAATATCTGCCTTGGGGTCATATTTGTTAAAGGTTTGTTCGGTATTCATCCCATGGGTATTAAAGGAGTTGGGTACAGTACTCTGATTGATCGTTGCGTTATGGCAATTGTAATGGCCACATACGTATTCAAATCCCCAATATTTAAAGAGCAACTAAAAAGTTTCGCCGTCAAAAATATCGACCGACTGCGTGGTTTGCAAATCTTAAAAATTGGTGCCCCGGTTGCTTTGCAATACATTTTTGAGGTTAGCGCATTTGGCGGCGCATCTATTTTAATAGGTACAATTGGCATAAACCAGCAAGCTGCGCATTTGGTTGCGCTTAACCTGGCCTCGGCTACCTATATGATGGCTACTGGCGTATCAGCGGCTGCTGCTATAAAATCGGGCAATTATTTTGGTGTTAGCGATCACAAAAACCTGCGGCTTGCAGCTATATCTAATTACCATATCGTATTGATACTGATGAGTATAACGGCAGTTATTTTCACCGTTGGCCGAAATTATTTACCCTGGATCATAACTTCCGACAAAGACGTTATCATTATCGCCTCACAACTGCTTATTATAGCTGCTTTTTTTCAGCTTTTTGATGGTACACAGGTTGTTGGCCTGGGCGTATTGCGGGGAATGGGTGATGTTAATATTCCCACTTTTATCACCTTTCTGGCTTATTGGGTGGGTGGTTTGCCAGTAGGTTACCTGCTTGGCATAAAATTGAAAATGGGCGTTTACGGCGTTTGGTACGGACTGGTATTGGGTTTGACTATTGCATCTATCCTGCTTTTCTTCAGGTTCAACGTGATCAGCAAACGTCATAGAGATATAACTATACCGATACCTGCAAGCGATTAAAAATACAGATCGATTGCTGCCTTAAAGGTATTGCAGTGTGCATCCACAATATCTTTAATCTGGGGCGAGTAACCTCCTCCCATGCTTACCTGTACCGGTAAATTATTGTTGATGCATTGCTCAAATACAAATCTGTCGCGTTCTTTGCAGGCTTCTTTACTAAGGGATAGTTTGCCCAGCTTATCGGTACTCAAAACATCTACGCCTGCAAGGTAAAAAACGAAGTCCGGTTTATGCTGGCTGATTAATTTTGGCAGTGTTTTATACAAAATATCAAGGTACTCTTCATCGCCAACACCATCAGCTAATGGAATATCAAGATCAGATCGTTCTTTTCTGAAAGGAAAGTTTTTATCGCCATGCATCGAAAATGTAAATACGCGTGGCTCATTTTCAAATATTTGAGCCGTGCCATTTCCCTGGTGAACATCTAAATCAACAATTAAGATAGAGTTGGATAAATTACTATTTAACAAATAATTAGCAGCAATAGCCTGGTCATTCAGCATGCAAAAACCTTCGCCCCGGTTTGTACCGGCATGGTGTGTGCCACCTGCTACGTTAAAAGCAATCCGACTATTTAAAGCTGATAAACAACCATCAATAGTTCCTTTAGCTATTCTTATTTCACGCTCAACCAATTGTGCTGATAAAGGGAAGCCTATTCGCCGCTGTTCTTTTGGCGGGAGTGTTAAATCGCGAAGTTGTTGCCAGTAGTCTTTATCATGGGTTCTGACTATAATATTGTCGGACAGTAATCCGGGCGAGAAAATATCACCGGTTTTAACAAGTCCTTCATGTAATAATTGTGCCGGAATCAACTCATACTTCAACATCGGGAAACGATGGTTTTCGGGCAAAGGATGATTGTATATTGGGTCATATGCTATCTTGAACATGATAATTAGTCAAGAGTTTTCCTGATCTGTCTATAAGTGACACAAGTATCTGTAAATGAGATGACTTTAATGCATTATGCTAAACAATTTCTCCGGAGTGACAACGCCTTGTTTGTTAAGCTTAAAAATAAAAAAAAAACACTCTTTTGGATTGTAATAAACCATATCGACAACCTATTTTACGGCTTCTATGGCATTTGCCAGATGTATTGACGTTTCGTAAACATCCCGGAAAGAATTATATAATGGAACCGGACTTAAGCGAATCACATCTGGTTCACGCCAGTCACCAACTACGCCATTGTCGGCCAGATGCTTAAAAATCGCTCGGGCATTTTTGTTGCAAACTACAGATAACTGGCAGCCCCTGACAGTTTCATATGCCGGTGTAATGATGTTAAAAGCATTATCGTCAAGCCCTTTATTTATCTCATTGATTAAAAACTCCAAATAACCAGTCAACGCAACGCTTTTCTTATGAAGGACATCAATCCCGCCTGCATTATCAAAAATCGCCATAGAGGCCTTAAATAAAGCCAGGAGCATTATGGGGCTGGTACTCACCTGCCAGCCATCAGCACCTAATGCCGGATCGAAGCCCGGGGTCATCAAAAAGCGTTTATCGGCACGATAGCCCCACCAACCGGCAAAGCGGTTCATTTCCTTATCTGTAAAATGCTTTTGATGTACAAATATCCCACTAATGCCTCCTGGGCCGGAATTCATGTATTTATACGAGCACCAGCAAGCGAAATCTGCTCCCCATTCGTGAAGTTTCAATGGCACATTACCGGCAGCGTGCGCCAAATCGAATCCGGCATAGGCGCCCGCATCGTGCGTAGCCTTAGTTATAGCCGGTAAATCAAAAAACTGCCCTGTGTAATAATTTATTCCACTAAACATCACTAAGGCCAATTCATCAGCATGTTCTTTTATACAACTAACAATATCCTCTGTACGTAAAGTTACTTCGCCCTCACGTGGAAAAATCTCGATAACGGCATCTTTAGGATCAAGGCCATGGAATTTCACCTGGCTTTCCATGGCATATTGATCTGATGGAAAAGCACCGCCTTCCATGATAATTTTAAACCTTTTACTATCTGGTTTATAGAAACTTACCATGAGTAGATGAAGATTTACTGTAAGCGAATTCATGACAGCAACTTCATTCTCATTTGCGCCAACTATATTAGCTACTGATCTGGCAAGCGGCTTGTGGTATTCCAGCCAAGGGTCATTTCCCTGGAACCAGCCCTCAACCGCAAGATTTTGCCACGTGGCCATTTGATCAGCCAAATATTGGGCTGCGGATTTTGGTTGCAAGCCAAGGGAGTTGCCACAAAGGTATATGGCATCTTTTCCCTTATGTTTCGGTATCAAAAACCGATCTCTGAACTCTTTTAGCGGATCGAGTTCGTCCTGTTCAATTGCAAATGCTAAGCTATTTTGGTAATTCATCGCCCAATATTACAAAAAAGGCAATTTAAAGTGGGTTATTTATTAGGTTTACTCACGTATTTATTGTCTTTTACATAAAAACGATAAGGTAAAAAGGCGTCTTCGCCGGCATAGCTTACACCAATACGCGGGCCAATTGCGATTTGCTCATCGGTAAAATTAAGACCACAGTCTTCTATCCAAATGGTATCGCTTTGCAAACTTATTGCATTGATATTGCGCGAGATACCCAGAGCCTTAGCCACCGAGCCCGGCCCGGCAGTGATAGTTGGTTTAAGCACCGGCATATTGCGCCTAACCTGCATGGCCTCAAGGCCTTCAGTAGGGTTTATTGCACGAATAAGGATTGCATGGGGTGTACCCTCAACAGAAGTAACGATGTTAAACATCTCGTGAATGCCGTAGCATAAATAAACGTATGCTATACCACCTTGCATAAACATGGTTTTGGTACGAGGGGTTATCCGGTTGCCATACGAGTGAGAAGCTTTATCAATAATTCCGTTATAAGCTTCTGTTTCAACAATATAACCTCCGGTAATTACACCGTCAATACAGGTAAATAAGTACTTGCCAAGCAGGTTTTTACTGATGGAAACTACGTCATTCCCGAGGTAATAATCCTCATTTAGTTTCATTGCGGATAAAGGATTGGTTTTAATAATTTGTTTATTTCGCCGGCTTTGTCAAAAATCATAATGTGAGTACCGCCTTTTACAATGGTAGCATCTTTGATTTTTCTGTAGTCAAAAATCAAATCTTTATCGCCGGTTATGTGGTAAATATTTGGAGGGATAACATCATTTTTCCATGTTAATATCGCACCCATCGCCCACTCAATAAACACTGGCGACGTACCTTTCAGCATCTCCATGAACACCGTAACATCACCTTCCGACATCCTCCCGAACATCGGCCGGATCATAACACCCATTGAGGTCATTAATTTGCCGGAAATGAGTTTTTGAACCGGCACATTTCTGAAAAAACTAAAATAGCCCGGCGCCTCATCGCTGGTTTTGATGCTGGATATCAGGATCACCTTTTTCATGGGTACAACCTTGGCAATTTCTACCGCAAGCATCCCTCCCAGCGAATTGCCGATCAATACCGAATCTGGCTTTATATCATATTGATCGATAAGTTTTTGTGCGTAATCACCTAAAGTGTCGTTCTTGTTGGGTACTATCCAGTTTACCGCGATAACCTCATGGCCGTGCAGATCGATGTTCTTGTAAATCCTGGTGTCGGCACCAAGGCCCGGAATAATGTAGATTCTGCTCATTAAAACTTAATCAGCTTTACTATTTGTTCCAGAAACAAAGCGTCGGTTTCGTCAAACTGATCCAGCAATTCGCTGTCAATATCCAGTACGCCTACTACAACATCGTTATGAAACACCGGCACCACAATCTCCGACCGGGAAAGCGAACTGCATGCAATATGACCGGGAAATTCTTCAACATCCGGCACTATCAAAGTTTTTGCCTGCTCCCATGCCGTGCCGCAAACACCTTTGCCCAATTTAATACGGGTGTACGCCACGGGCCCCTGAAAAGGGCCTAAAACAAGCTCGTTGTTTTTTACCAGATAAAACCCAACCCAAAACCATTTAAACTGCTCTTTTAAAGCGGCGCCAATGTTTGCCAGGTTGGCCACCAAATCGGTTTCGCCATCAAGCAAAGCTATTATCTGGGGTACCAGAGTAGTATATTGTTCCGTTTTATCGGTTGATGTAGTTATATTTAAATCCTCTGCCATAACACAAAGATGGATAATTTGGCAGCAAGTATTTTAGTGCAAAAGTCAATTTTTGCATATTATTTACAATGCAAAAAAGTATTGACAATACGAGCCATGCCAAACATCCATCCATGGAAATCGCTTTTAAAAGTTGATCCTGAAGAAAGGTAGCTCCTAAGGAGCAAAAAGGGTTACCTATTCGTTTTCTACAAATAGGTAGCCTCAACGAGGCAGCTTAAAAGTGTATTATCATTTAAAGGTTAACCGTTTGTAGATGAAAAAGTTTAAAAGCGATTACCCTTAATACCCATCTTCAAATTTTCAAATCCTCAAATTTTCAAATTGCTTTTCCGATCCTCAAATTAAATTTATATGTTCCCTTTCTTCAACTCATCCGCAGCAAAATTTGCGGCACGGGCGGTTAATGCCATGTAAGTTAGGGATGGGTTTTGACATGCCGACGATGTCATGGCCGCGCCATCGGTAACAAAAACGTTTTTGGCATCCCAAACCTGGTTATGTTCATTTAGTACCGATGTTTTACGATCGCGGCCCATGCGGGCGGTGCCCATCTCGTGGATGCCATCGCCTATATTATGGCCCCGGTCATGTGTTTCGATGTTTTTAACACCTGCACTTTCGAGCATCGCTTTAGCTTCTTTTACAATATCTACGCGCATCTTCTTTTCATTTTCCCTTATCACAGCGTCCATAGATAAAATTGGCAGCCCCCATTTGTCCTTGCGGGTTTTATCAAGCGTAATTTTGTTATCATGGTAAGGCAGTAGTTCGCCAAATCCGCCTATACCTATTTGCCAGTCGCCTGGTTCGGTTATGGCATCTTTGTATTGTGCACCAATATTCATCTCGGCAATTTCGCGGCTCCAACCGGTACGGCTCGCGGCACCCTGGTAACCAAAGCCACGCAGATAATCGCGTTTGTCGCCAAATAAATTGGCAAAACGCACAACGTAAATACCATTGGCACGCCTGCCATAGTAATATTTATCCTCGAAGCCCTCAACCGTGCCCGATGCACCTAAATTATAATGGTGATCCATAATATTGTGGCCCAATTCGCCGCTACTGCTGCCCAGGCCGCCCGGCCAGATATCGGTTGCCGAATTCATCAATACCCATGCGCTGTTTAAAGCAGAAGCATTAACAAATACAACCTTAGCATAATATTCATAAGTTTTGTTGGTTTCGGCATCCAACACCTCTACCCCTTTTGCTTTTTGGGTATCCTTATCATATAATATCCTGGTAACAATACTGTATGGCCTCACGGTTAAGTTACCGGTAGCTAAAGCGGCCGGCAAGGTAGATGATTGGGTACTAAAATATCCTCCAAACGGGCACCCTTCCCAGCACCTGTTCCGGAACTGGCATTGCGTACGGCCAGGTATGGCAGCCGTGAGGTTGGCAGCCCGGCCAATAATCATGTGCCTTGTATCGTTATAATTCTTTTTAATACGCGCGGCTACATCTCTTTCTACCCAGTTCATATCCATTGGCGGTAAAAAATGTCCATCCGGTAGCTGTGGCAGTCCTTCTAACGATCCGCTTATCCCCGCAAATTTCTCTACATGGTCATACCACGGTGCCAGGTCTTTATAACGGATAGGCCAGTCAATTGCCCAGCCATCTTTTGCGTTAGCTTCAAAATCAAAATCGCTCCAGCGGTAACTTTGGCGCCCCCATAAAATAGAGCGGCCGCCCAGTTGATATGATCGCCACCAGTTAAATGGCTTAACCTCGTGATAAGGCGCTTCCTGCTCGTTTACCCAATAATCCATAATAGGCTCCTGGGCGCCCCAGTTACGTGAAATTACCGGCCGCACCTTTCGCTGCTCCTGTGTTACAGAACCGCGGTGCTCAAAGTCCCACGGATCTTTGGCCGCTGTTTTATAATCTTTAATATGCTCAAAGTTCCTGCCGCGTTCAAGCATAATGGTTTTTAAGCCCCTGCCTGTTAGTTCTTTAGCCGCCCAGCCGCCGCTGATGCCCGAACCTATAACAATAGCATCATAAGTATTTCCGGCTTTGGCGCTTCCGCTTACATTGTTTAATGGCATAATCTCAAATTGGTTATGAGTAAATTAAGAAATGGTTTTTCTATTGGATAAAACAATATTATCAATTAATATTAACTAAAGCAATCGATTGAAATATTTTTTATGTTGGCTCAATTGGAGTGCCACTGCTTTCATGCCCACTTCGCATTCAGGCCAAAATTTTCTACTTTTACCAGGTCACCATAATCTTATATGCTTCAAATCAGCCAGCTTTACATATATCCTATAAAATCCCTCGGCGGCATTCCGGTAAATTCGGCCGAAATCACCTCACGCGGTTTTAAATACGACAGGCGATGGATGTTGGTTGACGAGCAAAACCGTTTCCTTACACAGCGCGAACATTCCCAGATGGCCTTGATAAAAGTAGCGGTTGAAGCCGACTGTTTACTGGTTAGCCATCATTCATATGGTTTGATAAAAGTACCTTTTGTATTTGATGCAACTACTTCACATCAAGTAGCAATCTGGGACGATATTACCATAGGCGTTTATATTAACGATGATATTGATGATTGGTTTAGCGCCGCGCTGAATATCAAATGCAGGTTGGTTTATATGCCCGATGACGCCGCGCGCGAAGTAGACCAGCGTTACGCCCGGCCAGGAATGATCACATCTTTTGCTGATGCATACCCTTTTTTGCTGATAGGCCAGGCTTCACTGGATGATCTGAATAGCCGTTTATCCGAGACGTTACCTATGGATAGGTTCCGTCCCAACATCGTTTTCACTGGTGGCCTGGCATTTGAAGAGGACCTGATGAACCATATTACCATCGCCGGCATCAATTTTTATGGCGCTAAACTTTGCGCCCGCTGCGTGATGACTACCATCAATCAGCAAACCGGGGTAAAAGCCAAAGAGCCGCTAAAAACATTGGCTAAATACCGTTTCAAAAATAATAAGATCCTTTTTGGACAAAACCTGGTACACCAGGGCCAGGGGCTTGTTACTGTTGGTGATACCCTTGATGTATTAAGCACACACAATGAAGACAGATTTATAATAGAGAAAAAGAAATTTGTATAATGAAGCCAAGCGTCACCATTGAATATTGCCCCAAATGTGGCTGGATGATGCGGGCAGCCTATATGGCCCAGGAACTGCTCACCACTTTTACCGGTGATATTTATGGTGTAACGCTGCATCCGAGTGAAATTAGCGGAAGATATACTGTATTTATTGATGACGATGTAATGTTTGACAGGAAAAAAGAGGGGCGTTTCCCGGAAATTAAAGAACTAAAGCAGTTGGTGCGTGACCGGGTTAATCCTGATAAAAACCTCGGCCATTCAGATAAAAAATAAAAATCAGTCAATAGATATTCGGTTTTATGGCTCTATGACGTTTTGTGTGGGGGTTCGAGTCTTACTCATACTTTTTTGGCCTGTGAAACGTTTTACTGGGTCTTAAAGAAGTATTTTTAAGACTATTCAGGCCAGCGGCTTTTTTGGCTAAAGCCCCGTTCTGTTGGCTATTTATCCGTTGGCTGAAGCCAACGGCAATGAAATAAATAGAGTTTTTTATTTCATTGCCGCCCCATTTATGGGACGGAGACCTAAATAAATGTGTAGGGGCTTTAGCCAAAAATGCCGCTATTATTGAAATTATATAGCCCCGTGGTCAGTTTTTGTTCACCAACAAGCAAATAGGCGATCTTCTCCCCTGTTTTTTTAATCGTAAGATACATCGATTTCGCATTTTATCAAGTGATTGGCAATTTTACATAACAAAAAAGGTAAATAATATAGTATCGTTGTACTCTATAGTTTTAGTGGAATATTTTATTTAATATTGTTTAACTTTGTGAGTTTTTATTTAAAAAAATGCTTTCTAAAAAAACTAAATACGCTATTAAGGCATTGGTGATCCTGGGCAAAAACATGGATCAGCCACCTATGCAAATTTCGAGAATCGCCGAGGCCGAACGCATCCCCAAAAAATTCCTGGAGCAAATCCTGCTCGACCTGCGCAACGCTGGTTTCCTTTATAGTAAAAAAGGAGCAGGTGGCGGCTACAGCCTAAACCGCGATCCGAAAGAGATTTTCCTGGTAAGTATTATGCGCATTACCGATGGCCCGATAGCTATGGTACCTTGTGCAAGCCTTAATTTTTACCATAAATGCGACGAATGCCACCAGGAAACCACCTGCGGTATCCGCGATGTGTTTGTTGAGGTGCGGGATGCTACACTTAAAATACTAAGTGAGACCAGTATAGCTGACATTATTACCCGCGAGCAAACTCTCATCAACGTTTAATCTCATCATAAAACTGTCAAATCGCAGTTTTTTTCAATTAAATTCTACAATTTCCCTATACTATGTATATATTTGGGTTATAAAACATAATGAGCCCTATTAATACACACTTTTATATCCACATGTATTGCTGTTTAAGCGGCAACAAAACACGGCTATAATTTGTATTACCCACATACGCCTCTTTAGCCAAAGCCAAAGGGGCTTTTTTATAATTGATTAAAAAAATAGCTTATGCAAAGCTTCAGAACAGAACTGGAGAACCCGATAGTAGAGCAGGATATTATTGACCTGGAAAAAAAGATCAGAGCTTTTCGTGAAGGTAAAATACACGACGAAAAATTCAGGAGTCTTCGTTTGGCCCGTGGTGTATATGGCCAGCGCCAGCCAGGTGTACAAATGGTGCGTATTAAGCTGCCATTTGGTAAGGTAACCTTTAAACAACTGCTTAAAATTGCCGATATATCTGACGAGTACGGAAGCCGTAACCTGCACCTTACTACCCGCCAGGACATCCAGATTCATTATGTAAGCCTTGACCGTACGCCCGAACTTTGGGCCAAACTGGAGCAGGACGATATTACCCTGCGCGAAGCCTGCGGCAATACCGTAAGAAATGTTACCGCCTCTCCTACTGCAGGCATCGATCCGTTGGAGCCGTTTGATGTTTCGCCTTATGCGCATGCTACTTTCGAGTATTTTTTGCGTAACCCTGTTTGCCAGGAAATGGGCCGTAAATTTAAAATATCGTTTTCATCAAGCGATGCCGATACCGCTTTCTCATATATTCATGATATTGGCGCCATCCCTAAAGTAAACGCCAATGGTGAACGTGGCTTCAAGATACTTTTGGGTGGTGGCTTAGGGGCACAGCCTATATTGGCAAGCATTGTTGAAGAGTTTTTACCCGAAGATCAGCTGATTCCGTATATCGAAGCCATCATTCGGGTGTTTGACCGCTATGGCGAACGTAACAACCGTAATAAGGCCCGGATGAAATACCTGATCCAGAAGATTGGATTGGAAGAAGTTTTGCGTTTAGCTAAAATTGAAAGGACTGCTATTAAAGTAAAAAGCTATCCTGTCAATCGTGATACCATTGCATTGCCAGAGTTTCCGGCAACAGCCGAATACCCTGATGTAGAAATCAGCAATCCATTCCGCTACGAGCAGTGGCTGGCTACCAACGTTTTTGAACAAAAGCAAAAAAGTTTTTACGGTGTATATATTAAAGTACCGGTTGGTGATATCCCATCTGATACTGCGCGCGCGCTGGTAAAGGTTTTAGAGCCCTTAGTGGCCAACGAAATCCGTATTACACAAAACCAGGGTTTACTATTAAAATTTGTTAGTAAAGAAGCCTTGCCTGCTTTATATGAAGGTTTAGCTAAACTGGAGCTTGCCGCACCCGGTTTTGATACCCTGGCCGATGTAACTACCTGCCCCGGTACCGACACCTGTAACCTGGGTATCAGCAACAGCATGACCATGGCGCGTGTACTGGAAGATTTAATCTACAACGAATACGAAGATTTTATTTTTAACCGCGACATCAAAATAAAAATAAGCGGATGTATGAACTCCTGCGGTCAGCATGGCTTGGCACATATAGGGTTCCATGGCAGTTCACTTAAGGCCGGTACAAAGGTATTGCCTTCGGTGCAGGTAATGCTGGGTGGTGGCACTGTTGGCGATGGTATAGGCCGCGCGGCCGAAAGAGTGGTTAAAGTACCATCAAAAAGGGCTACCGATGTTTTAAGAAAGATACTTGACGATTACAAGGAGTTTTCGCCGGAGGGTGAAACTTTCCACGCCTATTACGACCGCCAGGGTAAAGATTATTTTTACCGCCTGCTGAAACCGCTTGCTGATTTAACAACCCTTACCGATGATGAATTTGTTGATTGGGGCCACCAGGAAACCTATGTATCTGCTATTGGTGTGGGCGAGTGCGCCGGTGTGGTTATTGATTTGGTTGCTACCCTCCTTTTTGAATCGGAAGAAAAAATGGGCTGGGCAAATGGTTCGTTTACCCAAGGCGACTGGTCTGATGCTATTTATCATTCTTACAATGTGTTCATCAGTTCGGCTAAAGCGCTATTGCTTGATAAAGGTACCAACAGCAGTACACAGGCTGGCATTATTAAAGAGTTTGATGCACAGTTTGTAGCAACCGGCGAGTTTGATTTGCAAGGATCATTTAACGACCTGGTATTGCAGATAAACCAAAACGAGCCTTCAGCCGAATTTGCAGCTGCATATTTAGCGCAAGCCGAAGAGTTTTTAGGAAAAAGCAAAGCACAAAGAGAGGCATTGGTACAATAATGACGGCTAACACTAAACAACCACAAATAACTTTGGTAGGTGCAGGCCCCGGCGATGCCGACCTGATTACCATTAAAGCCATTAAAACATTAAAAACAGCCGATGTTGTTTTATACGATGCTTTAGTGAACGAAGAATTGTTGAGCTATGCGCCTGAGGCCGCTGTAAAAGTATATGTAGGTAAACGTTCTGGCGATCATACCTACTCACAGGAAGCTGTAAACCAGCTGATGGTTGATTATGCTATCAATTATGGCCATGTAGTAAGATTAAAAGGTGGCGACCCATTTGTTTTTGGCCGTGGGTTTGAAGAATTGGATTTTGCTGCGTCGCACGATATCCCCGCTTCGGTTATCCCTGGGATATCCAGTTCAATAGCGGTGGCCGAGTTACAAAACATCCCGGTAACGCACCGTGGTTTAAGCGAAAGCTTCTGGGTGATCACGGGCACAATATCAAACGGAAAAATTTCGCCTGATCTGTATGATGCTGCCAAAAGCAGGGCAACGGTTGTTGTGCTTATGGGGATCAATAAGCTGGCCGAGATTGCCGAAATATTTAAAAATGAAGGAAAAAGCAAGTTGCCTGTAGCGGTAATTCAAAGCGGGACAACCGCAGATGAAAAAGTTGCTGTGGCTACCGTTGAAACCATTGTTGATGCGGTAAAAGAAAATAACATCGGTTCGCCGGCTATTATAGTGTTGGGCGAAGTGGTTTCATTGCACCCTAAATACCAGTTGATTAAAGAAATTTATGACGTTGTTGCCAAAGGATAATAGTTTAACGCAAATTGAGCACGAAGAGATCGGTGGTAACCAATTGTTCCCGGTTTTTTTGAAGCTGAATAACCTGCATACGGTATTGGTGGGCGGCGGCAATGTTGGCCTTGAAAAGCTGACGGCCATCCTGAACAACAGCCAGTTGGCAAGGGTGACAGTGATATCAAAAACGTTTTTGCCAGCGATTCATGAACTTGCCGCACAGCATCGGGGCTTAACCATTGTTCAGAAATCATTTACTGATAACGACCTGGATAACGCCGAAGTGGTAATTGCGGCTACCAACGATAGCGAACTTAACAAGTATGTGCGCCAGTCGGCCCATGACCGTAAGCTGCTCATCAACGTGGCCGATAAACCTGAACTTTGCGATTTTTATTTAGGTTCGATAGTAAAAAAGGGCGACCTGAAGCTGGCTATATCTACCAACGGCAAATCGCCCACTGTAGCCAAGCGCTTAAAAGAAGTGTTAAACGAAGGCCTTCCAGATGAGTTGGATGCCACGCTGCAACAAATGAGTGAGTTAAGGAACACCTTAAGCGGCGATTTTGCTGATAAAGTTAAGCAACTGAATAGTGTAACATCGGTATTGGTTGAACCAAAATCGGTTGTGATCAAAAATTTCATCTGGCTTATCTGGTCAACCATTATTGTCTCGTTAGCAATTGTTATTACTGCTTTATACTTCAAAGAACCCGCTTTTAAAACATTTGTAGAAGGTGTAAGTCCACAGTTCTATTACTTTTTAGGCGCCGGTTTTTTATTTGCAATGATAGACGGCGCCATTGGCATGAGTTACGGTGTTACATCAACCACGTTCTCCCTTTCCATGGGTATCCCTCCTGCTTCTGCAAGTATGGGTGTCCATTTGTCCGAGATCATGAGTTGCGGTATTGCCGGATGGATGCACTACCGTATGGGCAATATCAACTGGAAGTTATTCTGGTTATTAGTATTGCCGGGGATTGTTGGTGCAGTTATTGGAGCATCTATTCTATCGTCCCTTGAACATTACAGCATGTATACCAAGCCAGTGGTATCAGTATATACTTTGATATTAGGCGTTGTTATACTTTCCAAAGCGTTTAATATCAAGAAAAAGAAATCTGCTGACAAGGTAAAACGCATATCATTGCTTGGTTTAGGCGGCGGTTTTATTGATGCTGTTGGCGGCGGCGGCTGGGGTTCAATCGTGTTATCAACACTAATAGCCGGTGGCCGCAGCCCTATATTTTGCTTAGGTACAGTAAAGTTATCCCGCTTTTTTGTGGCGATAGCCGGGTCAATCACCTTCATAGCCATGGTAAATAGCGATCACTGGCAAGCAGTAGCCGGTCTGGTACTTGGTAGCGCTTTGGCATCGCCTATTGCGGCAAAAATTTCTAATAAAATTTCAACCAAAACTATCATGGTATCTGTAGGTATAATCGTGATTTTGGTGAGTATTAAATCAATTGTTGCCTTTATTACAAAGTTTATCTGATATGAACGAGGCTTTTGAACATATAAACAACATTACAGCAGGTATCGGCCCGGTTGAAGCACTGACTAAGCTGGCGCAGCTTTATCCCGGCGAAATTGTATTTTCGACCAGTTTTGGCTGGGAAGATCAGGTAATAAGCCACATGATCTTCGCCAATAAGCTACCCATTAAAGTATTTACTTTAGAAACAGGGAGGCTTTTCCGGGAAACCTATTCGGTTTGGGTTAGCACCATGGACAGGTATAAACAACCTATTCACGCCTACTACCCTAACCAGGAGCTATTGGAGCAAATGGTGAGTACCAAAGGGCCAAACAGCTTTTACGAATCGGTAGAGAACCGTAAAGAATGCTGCGGCATCCGAAAAATTGAACCGCTTAAACGTGCTTTAAAAGGTAATAAGGTTTGGATTACCGGTATCCGTGCCGATCAATCGGCCAACCGCCACGATATGCACGATGTGGAGTATGACGAACAAAATCAACTGGTAAAATACCATCCTATTTTTCATTGGACGCTGGATGATGTAAAAGCCTACGTTAAACAATATAATATCCCCTACAATTCACTACATGATAAAGGTTTCCCGAGCATAGGCTGTATGCCATGTACCCGCGCGGTTGCCGAAGGCGAAGATTTCCGTGCCGGCCGCTGGTGGTGGGAAGATCAATCCAAAAAAGAATGCGGATTGCATGAGGTGACTGCAAAGTAAACACGATTTCGGGATTTTACAGGATTGACAGGATTTTACCCCCCTGTTGGAATTTTGCATTTCTTTCCTTACATCCGTCCCCTGGGCTTTAATAAATCTGCTTTTTAATCAATTATAATTTTCTATTATTGTTTAATGAGAAGAAAAGATGACATCCTTTGGAAAGGGATCCTCGAAGATGTTTTTGACGATTTCCTATGTTTTCTTAATCCTGAGGCCTCGGAAGTTTTCGACTTTGATAAAGGCTTTGAATTTTTGGATAAGGAACTGGAGCAGGTTTTCCCGCCCGAAAACGACGAGTATTCGCCAAAGGTGATCGATAAATTGGTTAAAGTATTTACCAAAGCCGGCAAAGAAGAATGGATTTTGGTACATGTGGAAGTGCAGGGCCAATATCAAA